>JABAOH010175112.1_pt1 | contig 15891 bp, 14 predicted proteins | sample 7062181 | NCBI WGS metagenome assembly JABAOH01 (sample SAMN14538630, study PRJNA623070) | marine sediment metagenome | biome: marine biome [ENVO:00000428]; feature: marine pelagic biome [ENVO:01000023]; material: deep marine sediment [ENVO:00002113]; isolation source: pool of 5 deep marine...
GTGGGGAGCGTGAACTGCCGGGAGCGCCGGCCGGGGTCCCGGATTCCTACAGCGAACATGTGAGGCTGATGTTCGACCTGCAGGTTCTCGCATTTCAGACCGACATGACGCGCGTGGTAGCCTTCAAGACCGGGCGTGACGCCTCGAACCGTACCATGCCGGAATCGGGTTCAGACCGTGCCTTCCATCCGGCGTCGCATCATGGCGGCAAGGAAAAGGGCATCATGGAGTTCAACAAGATTTGTACCTACCGCGTCAGTCAGCTGGCTTATTTCCTGGAGCGGCTCGACGAAACGTCTGACGGAGACGGCAGCTTGCTGGATCAGTCCATGATCCTCTGGGGCTCACCGATGGGCGACGCCAATCTGCACAATCATCGCCGCTGTCCACTACTGCTGTTTGGCGGCGCCAATGGCAAACACAAAGGCGGCACGCACATCAAGGCGGAGGACGGAACACCGATGGCCAATGCCATGTTGACGGTACTCAACTTGCTTGGCCACGAACGGGAAAGCTTCGGCGACAGCACCGGCGAACTGTCCATTTAACGAGTTCAGTGTTTTGAGGTTGGCAATGCAAAAGTGGCTCGCGTTAATCGCAGGTGTTGCGCTGACCTTGGCGCTTACCTCTGGCAGTGTAAATGCAGCCGTCAAGCCGATCGTCGATGCTGCCTCCCGCGGCGATACCGATTTGCTGCGGCAGCTACTTCGCGATGGCGCAGACGTCAATGAGGCGCAAGGCGATGGCATGACGGCACTGCACTGGGCGGCGGAAAACGGCGACCTCGTGCTCGCCGAAATGCTGATCTATGCCGGTATCAATCTTGATGCGGGTACGCGCATTGGTCATTACACACCCTTGCACATTGCAAGCCGCAGCGGACACGCTGAGGTCCTACGAGTTTTGCTCGACGCCGGTGCGAACGTGCACGCCACGACTACGAACTCCGGCGTAATGCCTGTGCATCTGGCCGCGGCATCAGGCAACGTCATGGCTGTCCGCGCCCTCCTCGACGCTGGCGCAAACGTGGATGCGCGCGAAGATGCCTGGGGGCAGACGCCGTTGATATTTGCGGCATCGGCGAACCGCATTGATGCAATGAAACTGTTACTCGAAGCCGGTGCCGATCCGGCCGTTACGTCCAGGGCGATAGACACTGCCGAAATGGAAACGGCCGACAAGGCGGCAGAGAAACGCATTACCGAATTCCTCGCACAGTTCAAGGAGAAGGAAGGTGGCGGCCCTAACTGGCAGCCGCAACCCAGCCAGGTGCAGGCCGCGATCGAAGCCTCACGCGAAATTCAGCGCAAGTGGCCGGATGTGCCCGACCCCGTTTGCGATGACTACATGCCGGGTGAAAATGAGGAAACAAAGGCTATCAGTAACAAATGCGCCAGCCATGTAACCTATAACGCCGACGGCGAGCCGGTATATGACTATGCAGACGACGACGAAGATGAATTAAGGCCGCCGACCTACGGTCAGCGGGTTGCCAGGTGGGGTGGACTGACGGCGCTCTTGCATGCCGTTCGCCAGGGCCACGATGAAGCCGCATATCTGTTGCTGGACCGCGGCGCGAGCATCAACCAGGTCTCGGCCGGAGACAATACGTCACCGCTCCTTATGGCAGCGGTAAACGGCCAGTTCGACCTGGCCCTCGGACTGCTCGAACGCGGGGCCGATCCGAATCTTGCGAGTACGGCCGGGACAACGCCGTTGTTCGCCGTGCTCGAACGCCAGTGGGCATCGCGGGCGTCCTATGCGCATCCGATCGAGCACCAGCAGCAGCAGGCAACACATCTCCAAGTCATGCAGGCGCTCCTCGATGCTGGCGCCGATCCGAATGTCCGCCTCGATTCACATCTTTGGTATTCCGAGTACACATTTTCGGTTCTCGGTGGTCAGGCGGGCCTGCATTACAAAGGCGCAACTCCATTCTGGCGCGCGTCGCTTGCCCTCGACGTCGATGCAATGCGCATGCTGAAGGAGCATGGCGCCGATCCAAACCTGCCCACCATCAAACTGCCTGAGCGACGCAGGCCGACTCCGCCGCCCGCCGCAGCCGAGGCGGCCGCTGCCGATGCCAGCAAGACGCTAACGATCGAAGAACAGAGCCAGCTGGCCGAGGACGAGCGGCAGACAGAAGAGATCGACCATTCCGGCATACCCGAGGTGCCGGTCGGTGGTCCTTATATCTACCCGATCCATGCCGCTTCTGGTGCAGGTTACGGCCAGTGGTTTGCTGGAAATGCGCATCGACATGCACCGGACAACTGGTTAGCGGCCATACAATTTCTGATCGAGGAATGTGCTGCCGATGTAAATATCCGGGACGCAAATGCATACACACCGCTGCACCACGCAGCATCCCGCGGCGATACCGAGGTAGTGCAGTACCTGATCGACAGGGGTGCTGACGTAAAGGTCGTCAGCCGCAAGGGCCAGACGACGGCGGATATGGCCAATGGCCCGGTCGAGCGTGTGCCGCCTTATCCGGAAACGATCGAGCTGCTCGTCAGTTTTGGTGCCATCAACAACGGCAACTGCGTTTCCTGTTAGGAATAACTTCGGCCGCTACTATTTTATGTCCTTGATGACGCGGCGGAGATGATCGCCGCGTCGGCGGATCCCGTAGCACAATCGATCGGCGGGGGCCATATCCGCAAGAATATTGCAAAATAGCGGTCGTCAGAGTCGCTGTTCCGCCATGCGCACTTTGCCGACGATGACTTCATTACCGGGTCCCGGCCTGCTCGGTACATTTTGCGACAGTGCCAGCGAGCACGCCGCAAACCCGGTGCCTATCAGGAATACAGCTGAATTCGAGACCACCCAGACGAGGCCCAGGGCCGCGGGAATGATCACGGCGGCGATGTGATTAATGGTGAACGAGACGCCGGCACTGCTTGCCAGATCGGCAGGATCCGCGATCTTGTGAAAATAAGTCGACATCGCAATGTAAAGCGCAAAAAACATGTGGTCGATAATGTAAAGCCCGGCAGCCACGTAGGCGTTTTCAACGAAGGCATAAGCCGTGAATACGAAGATCAGGCCACCGTATTCGATCGTAAGTGCATTACGTTCGCCGATTCGGCCGATGATCTTGCCGATTTTCTCGGCGAACAGCCAATTGAAAAGGTAATTGACGAGGAAAAGCAATGTCACCTGAGCCGCAGTGAAACCGAACTTTTCGACCATTAGAAATGCGGCGAATACCATGAAGATCTGACGGCGCGCGCCGGAAAAGAAAGTCAGCGCGTAATATAACCAGTATCGCTTACGCAGGATGATGCGGTTATGCTGTTCGGTGCCGCCTGAGAAATGCGGAAAACCGGCCCACATCACGACCGCGAGGCCGAAACAGACGCAGCCTGCGATCAGAAAATTCCACATGTAATCCAGTTCAATCATTTTGAGCAGGAACCAGAGCACGCCGTAAACCACCAGGGACGTAATTGCCGCAACGGAAATCAGTTTACCGAATACTTGTGGTGCTTCTTCCTTGGACAACCACTGCAAAGCGAGCGACTGCTTGACCGCCTCGAAATAGTGAAAACCCAGCGACATCATTATGGTTGTGAAGTACAGGCCATAGACCGTGGGGAAAAATCCGGTGATAGCGACACCGGCACCAAGTAGTGCCAGGGACAGTACGGCAAAGGTCTGCTCCTTGAGGACGAGCAAAACGAATACGGTGGTAAACGCTATGAATCCGGGAATCTCCCTCAGGCTCTGCAAGATGCCGATCTCGATGCCTGTAAACGCCGCGCGTTCCACCGCGAAATTGTTCAATAACGCCGTCCAGGCATTGAACGCAATGGGCATCGCGATGCTCATCAGGATCAGCAATACAATGGGATTTTGCCAGTCGGCTTTTTTCATGGGGTCCGCGCTGGATTGTTGTGGCTCATTCTGTCAGTCGCGCCACTCCCGGAAAGAATGCCTCAAGCGGCCGCCAGAGTCACTCTTTCGCAAGATCGACCCTGGGCACGATGCGCTCGACCAGTGGCTTGATCGTCAGGCCTTGCACGATGATCGAAAATAACACTACGGCATATGTGATTGTCAGAATCGTCGGCTTGTATTCGTTCATCGGTAGGGATAATGCAAGAGCCACCGCTATTCCGCCGCGCAGCCCACCCCAGGTCAGAATCGGAATGGCGCCTTTGGTAAACGTGCTCCAGCGGGAAAGAATCGATATTGGTACAGCAACCGCGACCCAGCGCGCGAACAGCGACACCGGAATCAGGAGCAGCGCGACGCCCGCATGATCGACGAGCCGCGCGATGACCAGGACCTCGAGGCCGATAAGCAGGAACAGGACGGAATTCAGTATTTCATCAACGAGCGACCAGAATTTCCTGATGTAGTCGCGCGTTGTGTCGCTAACTGCATATTTCATGCCTTTGTTGCCGATGAAAAGCCCCGCCAGGACCATCGCTATGGGGCCACTCATGTGCAGCCTGATTGCGAGCGCATAGGTCACCATCACCAGCGCAAGCGTAATTAATACCTCGAGGTTGTGCTCATCGATACGATGCATGGCCCGGTAGCCCGCGTATCCCGCAATCAATCCCAAAACGGCACCGCCGACCGCTTCCTCGAGAAACAGCTTGCCAACCGACAGCGCGTCGACGGCGCCTCCGTGGTCGCTGCCGCCCATTGCGATCGCCAGCACGACGGTGAACACCACCACCCCGACACCATCATTGAACAGTGATTCGCCGGCCATCTTCGCTTCCAGGGTCTCGGGAACGTCGACGGTCTTGAAAAGTCCGAGCACGGCGACGGGATCCGTTGGACTAATCAGTGCGCCGAAGACAAGCGCCCAGATGAACGGCATCGGAATGCCGAACACATTGAGTATGAACCAGCTCGCCCAGCCGATCAGGAAGGTCGAGATCAGAATGCCGACCGTTGCCATGAGTGCGATTGCCCGTGCCCTGGTCTTGAAGACAGCAAAGTCGACGTGCAATGCGCCGGCGAAAAGCAGAAAGCTCAGCATGCCGTGCATGACAGTGTCATAGAAATCGATTTGTAACAGTACGCCGGTAATAATCTCCAGCACCGGCGATTCCGGATGCAGAACCTCGACAAGGATGATAACCAGCGAGGCGGCCAGCGCGATCATGACGAGACCGATAGTGTGTGGCAGGCGCAAGTAGCGGTAATTCACGTAGCCGAATATGGCGGACAAGCCGATAAGGAATGCGCCGATCTCGAAAATAGTCATTCGCTCCCGCTCCTTTTCTCAACCCAGTATCATAGGCGCGTAGCGGTATTATTGCAGGTCGAATGATTCATATCGCAAGGCCTTGGCATCATCACGACTCTGGCCCGATTCCAGGCTTGCATCGAAAAACTTTTACCGGACCATGGCAACAAGAATTCAGGTATCCGGGGTTCGCAAAATAAGGCAACGCTCTCTTTGTTACAGCAAACGCTGCCGATGACATAAGGCGGTATCAGCCGCCATCGTCCTTGAACTGACTTAAGGATTCGCGGATTTCCTGTGGAATCTTCTGTGATGCGAGGTTGCCGTCTTCGAGGATTCTCGCGAAAACGCGAGTGGCCTTGCCCTCCGTTACCTGTTGACCGGTTCGAAGGTTGACCGCATTGCAGTGCCAGTGAACCGTCTTGTCGCGAACCTCGAGCAGGGTCAGCGTACATTCCACCTGGTCGCCATAGGCGGCGGGACCGACGAAGCGAAATTCGATTTCGCCCATCACGAATGCACTGCGATCCCTGTTGATCATTCGATTGATCGGATGCCCGATGCGACGGAACAGCTCGTGCTCGATTTCGTTGAACCAGGCAACTTCTCGCGCGTAATAGACGAGGCCAAATGGGTCTGATTCGCCCCAGTTGACGGTCAGAATCTGTGAGTAAGCTGACATTTGTGATTCCCTGGAAAAACCAGCGCGCATGTTACCAGCGATGCGCCCTGAATCAACGATTGCCCATTTCGTTCCGGTAATCGAGCAGGGATGGTCATGCCGGCAGCTGTGATTCGACCAGTGCGACCCAGTAGGCGGCGCCTGTCGTCAGGATTTCGTCGTTCAGGTCGTAGTTCGGGTTATGCAGCGTAGCGCCACAATGCCCGTCCACGCCGTTGCCGATCAGTATGTAACAACCCGGCTTCATCTCGAGCATGCGCGCGAAGTCTTCGGAGGCACTGCACGGTGGACAATCCGCATCGACGGACGGATCGCCGGCGACCTTGCGGGCGGCGGCAATCGCGGCATCCGTTTCCGCCGGCGTATTTACGGTTACGACGAAGTCGTTGCGGTACTCGACCAGGCCCTCGGCTCCACGGGCGGCCGTGATTGTGGCGACAGTTTCCCGCATGCGGGACTCGATCCTGTCCTGCGTCCTGGTCGACATCGCCCGGCAGTCTCCCTTGATCGTCACGGTCGACGGGATGACGTTTCTTGCACCGTCAGTCAGGATTTCGGTCACCGACACGACGCCCCAATCCTTCGGCGCCACGGAATGCGAAACGATCGATTGCAACGCCACGATCACGTCGGCGGCAATAGTAAGCGGATCGACCGCGCGCTCGGGCATGGAGGAATGTCCGCCGCGGCCCCTTATCTTGATTTCGAATACGTCCTCCGAGCTCATGATCGCGCCTTTTCGTACCGCAAACTGACCTGCCGGAATACCGGGCATGTTGTGCAAACCGTACACGGCCTGCATTGGAAAGCGCTCGAACAGGCCGTCCTCCATCATGGCGAGTGCGCCACGCCCGTCCTCCTCGCTCGGTTGAAAAATGAAATAGACAGTGCCATCGAAATTGCCCGAATCGCAAAGACGTTTCGCCGCGGCGAGCAGCATGGCAGTGTGACCATCATGCCCGCAGCCGTGGAACACTCCGTCATGAATCGAACGATGTGCGAAAGAATTGACCTCCTGTATGGGCAGCGCATCCATGTCGGCGCGCAGGCCTATCGCCTGCGCGGCGCTGCCGCGCGTCAGTGAGCCAACGACGCCCGTCTTGCCAATTCCCGTGTGAACCTCGAGACCGAAGTCAGTGAGTGTTTCGGCGACAATCCGGGCGGTGCGCTGCTCCTGAAAACCGAGCTCGGGATGCCGGTGAAAGTCGTGACGCCAGGCCGTTGCCTCCGACTTGAGAGCTTGCAACTCGTCGTCTGAATTTGTCGAAGGAATCAACATGTTCTTCGATCCTGTACACGCCTTCGACAGGTGTGAAAAACCTGTCTACGCAATCGACAAATTGTTTTTTCCGGGCACAACATTTTTTTGTGTTATGTTAAATTTGAAGGGCTTGATATATATAAGTTTTTTTTCATTTTCGCGATTCGTTCTTGAAAATGAACGGGCGTCATTGCAGTTCATTTTTGTCTGTGAAAGGCTCCGAAAACCATTGACAAAGGCACTCCTTCCGAGAGGAAGGTTCGCAAAGCCACCGGTCTACATTTACCAGACAGCGGGGTTACCGTAATGACTTTTCTGCTCAATATTACACCCTGGCCCGTGCTCTCAGCACTGTTGTGGATAGTACTGGTCGTCGCCGCACTGTATTTCGCGCGCACGACGGCACACAAGCTCATTCAAGCCGCAGGCAACTCGTTGCATAAGGTGTTCCGCACGGCGTCCGTATCCGTCGCAGCCGCTGAAAAGAAACTTGCCGCAAGAAACCGCGAGGTGCTGCTGGCACACGGCCGCGAGGCCAAAGAACGCATTGTCGAACGCGAATTCGATCGCATCAACGAAACTGTCCGCAAGGATCTCGCCAATTACGCAGCCTTGCATCGCAGCCTGAGTGAATCCATAGATCGCATCGAACAGGATCACAAGGAAGCGGTCGATGTGCCACCCGATCCGCCGGGCTGGGTAAAAGCCGTTGAGGCTGTCGCCAAAATCGATTCGCGAGAAGGTCGCGTCGGCATAGGCAATGTCCTGTCAGACATTCACAAATCGCTCGTCAAGGCGCATAAGGAAGCAATGGTGATGTATCGCGACGCCAGCGCGAAGCGCCATGAATTGCTGAGGAAGATGCGGCCCGAATGGCGCGAGATCCAGCAAACGCTGGGCAAGGTCGGGAAAAATGTCGACAGCCTGCTGGCCCGATCGGTCACCATCGACAGGCATATGCAGGAGTACGAAGATATCGTAAAAAACGAGGATCATGCGATCTCCGTACTGTCTTCGTCTTCGCTGGTTTATTTCTTCGTATCGGCACTGGTCCTCGTCATCGCAATCGGCGGCGCGACTATCAACTTTTCGCTGATCGCTCGACCGATGGCAGAGATGGTGGGTGGCACTACCCTGATCGGTGGCTTCAAGACGGCAGACATCGCAGCACTCGTCATCATCATGGTCGAGATATCCATGGGATTGTTCCTGATGGAATCTCTTCGCATTACGCGTCTTTTCCCGGTAATCGGTGCGCTCCCGGACAAGACGCGCGTACGCATGATCTGGATTACGTTCACGATGCTGTTCCTGCTCGCAAGCGTAGAGGCCGGTCTCGCCTATATGCGCGAAGTATTGTTGCATGACGAGCTGGCGACCAGCGCATTGCTACGTGGTGAGGCAGCGACCACCGTGTCCGGCGAGTACATGTGGATTACGACCGCCGCACAGATGGGAATGGGATTCATACTGCCGTTCGCCCTGACCTTCGTTGCGATACCGCTGGAGACTTTCGTGCATTCGCTGCGCACAGTCGTTGGTCTGGTTTCTATCGGCGTGCTTCGTTTCGTATCGCTGGCCTTGCGGCTGCTCGGCAGCGCATTCCGCTACCTTGGTACGCTGTTTACGCAGTTGTATGACCTGCCGTTGTTCATTCCGCTGTGGTGGGCCGCCAGAGAACCGCAGACTGCAAAATCGAGTGGCAGCGGCTATTCGGAGACATCATCATGAAATCACTAAGACTCATGGCGTGTTGCCTGTTGCTTGCCGGTTGCGGCCAGTCGCAATCGAACAATGCCGGGGTTTACATGCTGATCGATACATCCGGCACTTATCGGGAAGAAATTCAGAAAGCGGAGCAGATTATCCGCTATACGCTGTCGCGGCTCGATGCTACCGATTCATTCGCGGTTGCCAGGATCGATACCGGCAGTTTTAGCGAAAAGGATATCGTGGCAAAAATAACCTTCGATGATCGGCCAAGCACGATCAACCGCCAGAAACGTCTTTTTGCCGAACAGGTGCAGACGTTCGTCGACACCGCGAGATCTTCGCCGTACACAGACATTACGGGCGGTATGTTGCAAGCCGTTGAATTCCTGAACGAGAAGGGACCGGCGAACAAGAAGGTACTGATCTTCTCGGATCTCAAAGAGGAACTCGAGTCGGGTTACGTCCGTGACATCGAATTCGAACTGGACGGATTCGATGTCATCGCTCTGAACGTAACCAAGTTGCGTTCGGATAACGTCGACCCGCGCGAGTATTTGACACGGCTCGACGAGTGGCAGACCCGGGTTGAAAAATCCGGCGGTACCTGGCGCGTGATCAACGACCTCGACGGATTGGAAGGGCTGCTGTAAGGGCCGGTTTTCGGTCCTCGCGCCTGAAATTGGGGCCTGGCGCCCGCGCCAGGCCCAGCAGAGCGCGAATGCGGACTGGATGCCGTTAAAAGTCCGAAAAGTATGATTTTGATCACGTTCCCGGCGCCCGTGCTTGCATGCCATAAGGCTCCTGCCCGACACTGGGCTGCGATCGTACACAGGGCAGGTATTGGGCCATGATTGAGCTCGATCCGTTAACAATAATCTATATCGCTGGTGCCGCCGCCTTCGGCGGCGTCGTCGGCTGGTTCTTCCGCAGCCGGCAAAGCGCGCAGGACATGTCTAGGCTCGGTGATGACTGGAGAAGCCGACACGACAAGGCCGTGGCCGAAAAAGAAGAGAACAGTAAAGAAATCGGGAAACTCAAGCATTCGCTCGATGCGGCCAAGAAGATCGTCGAGAAAAACATCATCGCCACGAATCAGGCGAAGACCGAGATCGCGTCCCTGCGTGAAAAACAAAATGCGCTGCAAAAAAACCTGTTCGTGATTGGTGCCGAAAGAGATGAGCTCAAAGGAAAATTGTCGAACCACAGTAACGTGATGAATAGCTCGCAGCAGCGGGTTACTCAGCTGCAGGCCGAAATCGAAAAGAATCAAGGGATTTATAAGGCACGCCTCGAAGCCACTGCAGAGGAAAGGAAGATACTTCAGCGCAAGATCGATGACGCAAAAGCCGAGCAAAAGTCGCTCAACAACCTGTTGACTTCGGCGAGGGCCGAATATCAGTCGGCCAGCAACATGCTGGCAGCGGCACAGACCAGGCTCGAGAACATGGACACGATGGAGAAGAAGGTAATCTCTCTAGAGGCCGACAATGCACAGCTGAAGCATGATATCGCCCTGGCAAATCAAGGCGCCGAGACCTTGAGACGCGAGCTCACTGAGTTCAATGTCTTGAAAGAGCAAAACCGGGAACTCGTGCAGTGCCTCAAATCGATGGAGGACAGGTGTAAACAATACGAGGAAGATGCACGAAGATACCGAAGTCAGGCCGAACAGTCCGAAAAGGAATCGGACACGCTGCGATTCAAGATCGGCGATATCGAAAAGAACTTCCACGAGATGCGGACTGAACAGGAAACCAGCAAACAAGAAAAGAAAACCGGAAACGGCAAGCAGGAAGTCGAGGTTAAGACCCCTGCACCCCTTGGCATTCCGAAACCAGACGGTGAGGTCGACGACCTGACCGAGATCATCGGCATAGGAAAGGTTTTCGAGCGGACGCTGCACGACATGGGCATCTGGTATTTCCGGCAGATTGCCGCCTTCGGGCCAGCCGAGATCGCGCGCATCAACTCGGAATTAAAGGAATTCAAAGGCCGCATCGAACATGATGACTGGATCGGCCAGGCCAAAGAACTGCATTACAAGAAATACGGCGACCAAGAATAAACTCCCCGCTGGCCCTTATCAGATCGTGAGATTATCGTGAGCCCACGATATCGCGGCGCGGGACGGAATGCGTTATAAAGTCATATCCGCCGCCGGGATACAGGCTCGCGAGGAATCAAATGCAAAACAACAATTTTTCCTACTTGCTGATCGCGCTTCTCATCTTCGTCATCGTGGTTCCCGTTACGTATGACCTCGAGCTGATATCCGCGAAAGCTTCGAGGGCGGTGGGCATAAGCTGTGTACTGGCAATCGGCATCTGGAGCCTGCGCGGCGCGGGAAAGCTGTATTCGATTGGCATGCTGGTAGCCAGCGTCGGGATAGCCATCAATATCTTGTCGGTCATCCGTGAGAGCGACGCATTGCACATCACCTCGGATACTTTTTTGTTCGTATTCCTGTCGCTCGCGATATTCAACACGATGCGGCAAGTTGCTGTCGGTACCAAAATAAATCCGAACAGGATCGTCGGCGCGATCTGTATCTACCTGCTTCTCGGCGTGATTTGGTCGATTTTTTACCTGGTCATCGAATTTTTCGAACCCGGGTCATTCCGGGGACTGACAGAAGCTGCATCTTCCACCTGGAATCCCGATTGGATCTATTTCAGCTTTGTCACGATTACGACGCTCGGCTACGGTGACATAACGCCAGTGACACAGACAGCCAGGTCGTTTGCTTTCGCGGAAGCCGTTGTCGGCCAGTTCTATATTGCGGTGCTGGTTGCCGGACTCGTTAGCGCGTATATCTCGGCAAAGCAGGGCAGCAACAGGTCTGACTGATTCTCAGGATTAACAATCTAATCGGCAGCGCGTTTGCGTGGCCAAAGGGTGTCGAAAACAAAAACTGCGCCGGTACCGTAAATCGTCGCCCAAATGAACATTTGCAGCCGGGTCCAGAATGCGGCACCGGCGGCGGCGCCCGCCTGCGTGTCCATCACGGCGGGAGCCAGTATGACGATCATCGTGAGATAGCCATAGGACCAGGTCGCGCCGGCCGGGTGCATACCTGCTCCCGCAAAGATTCTCTGGCCCATCACGAGGCCCGCCAGACCGATCAAGAGCGTGTACATGAGGAGTGACGGCGAGACGCTCAGCACCTGCCACGCGATAATTGCAGCAACGCCACCGATCAGCGTCGAGACGATCAAAGAGCGTGCGACCTGGCGCGTCTCGCCGATGCCCGCCTGCTGCCCCATCGAGGCGACCTTGATCAGGAATGCCGCATAGCTCGCGCTCGCGCTCGACAACATGAACCACAGTATGACCGGCATGACGATGACCAGCGAGCGAAACGCGCTGCGGCGGGCTTCCGCAAGGTCGGGTTTTTCGGCCNNGCCACCCACACGAACAGGACGCCCGCAATCACGCCGCTGCTGAGCCCACCCGATACCAGCAGGACGGCATCGACCGAAACCGTACCGACGGATGTGACGAGTGCGAGGCCGACGGTCGCGAAGGTGCCCAGAACCGCCGAGCCACCGCGTGCCGTAAAATAGAAGCTGTGATACAGCGCAAGCCCGAGCAACAAGATCCCGACCATTCGCTGATTCAGCATGAACGGCAAGAAGACCATTCCCGCATACACGGCGACGATGAAAACAGCCATGAACTTGAGGCCGCTGGAGAATTTCGGCGCCGGGAAAGGCAGCGCGAGGATAAACATCGTCATGACTGCCGCGATGAACGACATTGGCCAGTTCACGGTCTGCGAAAAGAGCATCGACAAGGCGGTGCCGAGTGCCAGGCGCAGGATGCGCAGACTCGCGATATCCATGCCTTGCGACACCCCTGAATCCGGCGCGCGGGATTCCGCAGGAGTCAGATCAGAAGGCATAGGTCAGCAAACTGGCGACTCTTATATAAATTTTGCCCACGAAGTTGAATAACCAGTTATTGCCGGTGTAAACGATAACCGATGCCTGCGCGCCGACCCTGATGCCACGCCGTTGTTCCCTGTCATCCAGGCGGAACTCGACATCGACGGGAAATCGCTGCGCGTCACGCAGCCATTGCCGGTTGTTGTCAATCGTCGGCAGGCTGCCGAGCGGCGTAGTATCGACGGATACGCCGAAGCCCATGCCGCGCACACGACCGGACAACACTTTGCCCGGCAGGGAATCGAACAGTATCTCGACCTCGTCACCCGGTTTGATATTGCCGAGATTGTTTTCCGTAAAATCCGCACGTATCCAGATGTTGTCGATGCCGATGAACGTCATCAGCGGCGCGCCGGCCGATGCGAAGTTGCCCTTGTCGACCCGCACGTCGGTAACCAGGCCATCGTCCGGTGCCCGCACCGTGGTCCGTGCAAGATCCAACTCAGCCTGTTGCAGCGCGGATTGTGCCTGCAGGATGCGCGAGTTTTCCTCCCCTGCCTCGCCGAGATCCTGGATCGCCTTCTCGAGATTCGCCTCTGCCGCTACCAGCTGCGATTGCGCGACGCTGAATGCCGATTCAGCCTGCTCGAGCCGCCTGTCGGAGATCGCGCCGGGATCCTCTTCCTTGATGCGTCGCAGGCGGACCGCGTCCTGCTCGGCACGAATCATGCCTGCCCGGGCGGCGTCTACCGATGCGCGCGCCGCATCTACATTGGCGGTCGAAACGCCGGTTGCCTGTCGCGCCGATTGCAAATTGGCCTGCGCCGTCTCGACGGCAAGCTGGTACCTGTTACGGTCTACCGCGAACAGTTCCTGGCCGGCGGAGACGAATTCATTGTTCGACACGGAAACGCTGGTTACCGCGCCGGACACCTCCGCCGCGACCGGAACGACGAGTGCGTGCACGCGTGCCTGGTTCGTGTAGGGCGTTATCCGATCTGCCGCGATGTACCAGAACATCAGTACCACGCAGCCGCCCAGGACGATCAGGGTCCACTTCCGCACCGGATCCATCGGCGCCTTTACCTCTGCTTCGGGCGTGTCGTCTGCGGTTGCGTCCGCGCCCGGTGTCTCTTCTTCTGTCATTGCTACTCGCTGATGGTGACGCGGTCTGTTTCGAGCAGGCCGTCCCAATCGGTCCGTTGCTCCATTTCACGACGCGTGTCTTCATCGATGAAATTTGCGGGCCCGGCTTGCCAGCCACCGCCGAGCGCCCGGTAAACCGCGATCAGGCTCTGGATCGCGAGGCCTTTGTTCGACACGTAGCGCTGTTGCTGTGCAAAGAGCGCCTGCTGCGCATCGAGGACGCGCTGGTAATCGGCAAATCCTTCCTGGTAGCGGACCATCGAAAGGTCACTCGAGCGAATGGCGGACTCGACGGTTTGCGTGAGGATGTCATCCTGCTGCTGGCTGCCGACGAACGCGACCATCGCGTCCTCGACCTCGCGCGCTGCCTGGATGACGGTCTCCCGGTACTGCACGAGCGCCTGCTGCAGGCGCGCGTCTTCGACGCGGATATTGCTCTTGATGCGATCGTAATTAAGAAATGGCCAGACGAACGAAGGACCGACCGTGTATGTCACGCTCTCCGATCGAAACAGCTCGCCGATGCCGCTGTCACCGGTGCGCGTCGTATTCGTATCCCCGGACGCAGCCAGCCCCAACGAGCCATTGATGCTGAAGCTCGGGTACAGATCGGCCTTGGCGACACCGACCCGTGCGTTTTGTGCCATCGCGAGCAGTTCCGCACGACGCACGTCCGGCCTTAGCCGCAACATGTCGGCCGGCACGCCGACCAGGATTCTTTCCGGAACTTCGGGGATGCGGCCCTCGCCGCCGAGCATTTGTGTCAGATCGGTGGGCGGCAAGCCGAGTAAGGCGGCGAGCGCATGTTGTGCCTGGCGAAGCGAGGTCTCCAGTGTCGGGATCGTCGCTTGCGTGCTCAGTAACAGTGTTTGCGCCTGTTGCACGTCGAGCTCATTGCTCGCGCCGAAGCGGAACAGCACCTCCACGATCTCGTAACTGCGCTCCTGTAAGGCGAGATTCTCGTAGGCAATGCGTAACTGTTCCTCGGCTGTGCGAATCGCCACGTAGACATCCGCGACCTGCGCGGTCAGCAACACCAAGGTATCGTCGTAACTCGCAATCGCCGCGAGCAGGTTCGCATCCGCCGATTCGATGCCGCGTCGGAAGCGGCCCCAGAAGTCGATCTCCCAGGACGCGTTCGCCCCGAGGTTGTACTGCCAGTAACTCAGATCCCCGCCACCGGCGGTATTGGCGTTGTTCTCGCTCAGACTGATGCGTGTCGCATCGCCCGCGGCGAACTGGGCCTGCGGATAGATGCTGCCGCGCGCGATGCCGAGGACGGCCCGGGCCTCGAGCACCGCCAGGCCGGCCAGGCGAATATTGTTATTGTTCTGCCGGGCGGTAGCCACGAGGCGGGTGAGCACAGGATCTTCGAATATGTTCCACCACTCGACCCGGTCCTGGGGTTCGAACAGGAATTCCTCGCGAACGTCGTCCGACCAGGACTCGTTGGATTCCGCCTCGGGTTTCACGAAATCCGGGCCTACAGGTGCGCATGACGCTGCCACCCCGAATATCGGGCCGAGCGCGAGCCGGAAAATCTGCTTACAGACAGTCATGGCTAAGCCGGTCAGGTCGCTTCTGCTTCCGCCTCGGGTTCCCGGGGATTAAGCAATTCGTCGGTTTCCATCCAGGCAATCAGAACCCGATATCCCATTGCCAGAACGATAGCGCCAACGAAAAGACCGACTATTCCGTACGCGATCATGCCGCCAATGGCGCCGAGCAGGATCACGAGCATCGGTATTTCCATGCCCCGCCCCAGAAACAGCGGTTTCAGGACGCCGTCGCTCGCGCTCACGACAAGTGCATAGACAAGGAAAATCGTTGCGGGTATCGGATCCGCTACCGAAAAGACCCAGATCGCAATCGGGCCCAACACGAAAATCGGCGGCAACTGCATGATCGCGAGCATCAGCACCGCAAATGTCCAGATGCCGGCCGCCGGAACGCCAATCAGCACCAAACCGATCGCTGAAAGCAAAGCCTG
>JABAOH010027517.1_pt1 | contig 15889 bp, 10 predicted proteins | sample 7062181 | NCBI WGS metagenome assembly JABAOH01 (sample SAMN14538630, study PRJNA623070) | marine sediment metagenome | biome: marine biome [ENVO:00000428]; feature: marine pelagic biome [ENVO:01000023]; material: deep marine sediment [ENVO:00002113]; isolation source: pool of 5 deep marine...
GGCGTGTCGTGGCTCGCGGGGCTGTAGCGGCGGGTTGCCCCCGGGGTGCCGGTCGTGCGATATTGTCCGCCGGTCGCGCAGCGACCGTTTGTGGCGGTATCGTCTAGGGGACTAGGACGCGGCCCTCTCAAGGCCGAAACACGGGTTCGAATCCCGTTACCGCTATTGGCGTCTTATCCTTCGCCCATGCCTGCCGTCTCGCCCCCATCGTCTAGCGGTCAGGACACCACTCTTTCAAGGTGGGGACAGGGGTTCGACTCCCCTTGGGGGCACTGGTTGCCTCCCGCCCACGCTTCCTCCCCGAGGCAGGACGGGTAGCGGGACCAGGAGGGGCAGCAGGGGCTGTGAGAGGGACGGTCGGCCGGCTATAGGGCTCCCACCCAGGAAACTCCCACCCAGACGTAGCGCCCAGGATTGTCCACTCCACTGGCGTGGTCCCGGTAGAGTTCGTCGGTGAGGTTCTCGATACCCGCCGAGACGTCGACTTCGGGGCCGACTCTCGCCCCGACCCGCAGGCCGTGCACGGCGTAACCTGGGGTGCCGTCGGGTCTCGGGATGCGGGGGTCTCGCACGTCCCGGGTGCCGAGCCGGTCCTGCCGTGCGGCCCATCGGAGGAGATACTCGATCCAAACTGAGCGCCGTGGTGCGGTCCACCGGATGCTCGCGTTGCCCCCCAGGGGGGGGATCTTGGACATGGGCTCCTCGACGCCGGCGGTCGATTGCTGCTCGCCGTGGGTGTAGAGCACCGTGGCGCGCATGCGCAGGGGTCCCACTACCTTCGCGGCCTCTGCTTCGAGCCCTCGGACCCGGGCCGTACCGACGTTGCGGCCCTGGAAGACCCGCTCCCCGTTGAACAGGGTATCGTTGTGGAACTGCCCGGGGACCCGATCGATGAAATCGGTGATCCGGGTGTAGTACGCCGTAACGTCGACAGCCGTCGTCGCCGTCGCGTAGCGCACCCCAAGCTCGCCGCTCAAGGAGCGCTCGGGGGTGGCGTCTGGATTGGGCAGCGCGATGCCGCCGGGGACAGGGCCGGTTCGCGTCAGATCGTACAGGTTGGGTGCCCGGAAGCCCTCGGCCAACCGCGCCGCGATGCGCCAGCTCGGTGCCGGTGCCGCCACCAGGCCGAATTGCCCCGTGAGGTCCGAGCTGCGGTTCTTCACCAGCCCACCGAATTCGGTGCCGACGTGCGCCTCGTTGTGGAACCGGCTCCAGCGCCCCCCGGCCGACAGCCGGAGCCAGGGCATGAGGAGCGTTTCGGCCGAGATAAAGACGCCGATCCTGTCGGCGTTGGCACCGTCGGGGAAGTTGCCTGTGGGAATGGTGCCGGTCTCGGTGGTTCGAGTCAGCGCCACTTGCGTACCGGTGCTGATGACCTCGGTGTGGCCCCGGGTGTTCAGGCGGTCGTGGTAGAAGTCGCCCCCCCAGGTCAGCATGACGGTCCGGCCCCCTAGGGTCACGAGGCTGGAGCCCACGAGGCTCACGCCCGGCGTGTAGACGTCGTCCCGCCAGCCGGTGCGGAGGTCCTCGGGTGTGCCGCTATCGGTCAGCTTGATCTGGCTTCGTCCTTCCCGCTGGGCGGTGAGGCTGACCGTTGCCTCGAGGCGGGTGAGGGCCGGGCGGCGGGGCGCGAAGGTGTAGCGGGCGTAGGCCAATTGCCGGATCTGCGGTTCGAACAGGTGCTCGGCGTCCCGTCCCAGCGCTGGGGCGCGGAAATCGACGTAGCGGTCGTACCGCGGCACGTCATGCATGGCGAAATGCTGGACCACGCCCTCGAGCACGTGGTGGCCGTCCAGGTGGTAGGTGACCTCAGCGTCCAGCCCTTCGGCGTCGAACCTGGTTGGCACCTGGGCTCCCAATCCCTCCCCTGCCCGGAGGTCGCCGGCGGATATGAGCGTGCCTCCCACTGCCACGCTCAGCCGACTCCCGATGACGCCGGCCGAAACCCGGGCGCGGTAGCCGCGGTCGGCCGACGACGCGCTGCCGCTGAGCCGGATGCTACGGGCACCCGAATAAGGGTGCGGCCTGGTGATGATGTTCACGGCCCCGCCCTGGGCATCGGAGCCGTACAGCACCGACGCGGGTCCCCGAATCACTTCGATTCGCTCGATGGCCTCGGGATCGATGGTTGCCAGGTACTGGCCCGGACCGTCACGGTAGGTGCCGTTGTTCATCGGGATGCCGTCGACCAGGAGCAGTACCTGGTTGCCGATGAGCCCTCGAAGGATGACGGCGCCCTGTCCGGCCGAGGTCTGCTGGACCTGCACGCCGGCCAGGTCCCGCAGCAGGTTCGCGGCCACGGTGCCCGCCGCCCGCTCCCTGAGGCTGGGAACGGCAATGGAGAGCGCCATCGGCTGCTCTAGGCGGGGTGCCTCCCCTGAGCGGGTACCGCTCACCACCAGCTCCTCCAGGAGCACGATGGAATCCCGCACCGGGATGCTGTCTTGCTGGGCGAGGTTGAAGGTTGTCGAGACTGCCAGAACGGTCGCTGTAATCTTCATCGAGCAAGAATCTACATAGATCGGTTCCTGGGCGCGTTATTGTACCGCGCCACGGACGGGAAGTTGCATGTGCTGGGGCCCGCCAGGTAGGCCTGGCCATCCGTGGGCCGCGACTGGGCCCGGCGGGTCCGGCTGGGGTGGCGCCACGGGGCGTCGGACCGGACCGGCCGCGGGTTCCGGGGGTGGGCTTGACGTAGGCAAGGTATTTGTGATCATTAGTCTCGCATGGCGGCGGGTCTAGCACCCACTGGTCCGTGCTGGTGTTGCCAGCCTGTAGTACCCGTTCCAGCCCACAACGAGCCGAGGGAGAACCCCACGATGAGACCCAAAGAGTTTTTTGAGTTTGTCAAGAAGCACAATGCCGAAATGGTGGACATCAAGTTCGCCGACCTGCTGGGTAGCTGGCAGCACTGTTCGTTCCCCATCGACGCCTGGGACGAGGGCACGTTTGTGGATGGGGTGGGGTTTGACGGCTCCTCGATTCGTGGGTGGCAGGGGATTCACGTGTCCGACATGCTGGCGATACCAGACCCGGCAACGGCCTGCCTGGATCCCTTCTTCAGGGAGCCGACGGTCAGCGTGATCGCCAACATCGTGGACCCGGTCACGCGGGAGGACTACACGCGCGATCCGCGGCACGTGGCGCGCAAGGCCACGGAGTATCTCGATCAGTCCGGTATCGCGGACATGTGCTACATCGGTCCGGAGCCCGAGTTCTTCATCTTCGACGAGGTCCGCTACGAGCAGAACCAGCACCGCGGGCTCTACGAGATCGACTCGGTGGAGGGGGCCTGGAACACGGCGCGGTTCGAGGAGCCCAACCTCGGCTACAAGCCGGGCTACAAGGGCGGGTACTTCCCGGTGAGTCCCACCGACACGTACCACGATCTGCGGGGTGAGATGGTGTACGAGATGCGGAAGGTCGGCATCGTGGTCGAGGCGCACCACCACGAGGTGGGCACGGCGGGCCAGAGCGAGATCGACATGAAGTACGCGCCGCTGCTGCAGATGGCCGACCAGTTCATGTGGTACAAGTACATCATCAAGAACGTGGCCAAGCGGCACGGCAAGACGGTCACCTTCATGCCCAAGCCCATCTTCGAGGACAACGGTAGCGGGATGCACACGCATCTCTCTCTGTGGAGAGATGGTGAGCCGTTGTTCGGTGGGGATGTCTACGCCGGTCTGAGTCAGATGGCGCTCCACGCCATTGGCGGGCTGCTGTATCATGCCAGAGCGGTGTTGGCGTTTGCGGCGCCCACGACCAACTCGTACCGGCGTCTGGTGCCGGGCTTCGAGGCGCCGGTCAACCTGGCCATGTCCCAGCGCAACCGCTCGGCGGCGGTGCGCATCCCGATGTACTCGTCCAACCCGAAGGCGAAGCGGCTGGAGTTCCGCTGCCCCGATCCGAGCTGCAACGGCTATCTCATGTTCTCGGCCATGCTGATGGCGGTGCTGGACGGCATCGAGAACAAGATCGATCCGGGCGAGCCGCTGGACCGGGACATCTACGAGATGACGCCCGACGAGTTGGAGGGATGGCCGCACACCCCCTCGTCGCTGCCGGAGGCGCTCTGCGCCTTGAAGGACGACCACGCCTTCCTGACGAAGGGCGGGGTGTTCACCGACGACCTGATCGAGGGCTGGATCAGGTACAAGGAGGAAAACGAGATCAAGCCGCTGATGCTGCGGCCGCATCCGCACGAGTTTCATCTGTATTACGACAACTGAGCTGGGCGGTTAGGCGGTCGGGGGGTCTGGCGGTCGGCACTGGGGGGGCGCACGCTACGTAGGGTTGTTGCGGCGCCCCCTTGTTGTGGCGTCTCGGCGCCGCGTCAGCGGGCGGGGTACGGGTTGCGTGGTGTGTTGCTGGTGGCGATGTTAATTTCGGCGCGCCGCTAGCTCAACTGGCAGAGCAACTGACTCTTAATCAGTAGGTTCGGGGTTCGAGTCCCTGGCGGCGCATCAGGACTTGGCTGACTTCCGCGGCTCGGCTGTAGCGGGAGCATCAGACTACCCATAACGCCTGTGCCGGCTCCTCACTGAGGAACGCCCGCAGGCGTTTCGCATCCTCCTCGACGTAGCGCTGATTGCTCATAGCTAGAGCGTTGAGCCCCGTCCGGTACTGCCCGAAAACCAATGGCTTCCAGTCTCATGGATTGCGCTGTCAGCACGAGATCCCGGTCAGGTTGACAGTGCTGGCACCTTCATAGATATTTCATGACGCGAAATATCACGTTACGTAGTATGGAGGACGCATGTTCAGTCCCGAGCTTAAGAAGGGCAGCATGGAGCTGTTGATCCTCTCGATGCTCGACCAAGAATCAAGGCACGGCTACGAGATCGGAAAGCTCATCGAGATACGGTCCGGCAGCCGCATCGAGTTCCGCATTTCCACTCTCTACTCGGTGCTGTATAGAATGGAGAAGAACGGCTGGATCAAGGGACGCTGGGTCGAGAAGGAGGGCCAGCGTCGTCGCTGCTACTACCGATTGACTGCGGCCGGCAAGAGAGTGCTCTCTCTTCAGAAGAGGGAGTGGCAGGAGTTCGCCGGCGTCATCAACGAGCTCATCGGGACGAGCCATGCCTGACTGGAACCGATACGTCAGAGAGCGACTGCCGCTGCCCGCGCTGAGGGACCTAGGCGAGGAGCGCATCTACGAAGAGCTGGCTGATCACCTCGAGCACGTGTTCCGCGACGCACTAGCGCGCGGTTTATCGGAGGTGGAGGCCGAGGCCTACGCGATCGAGCAGCTCGGCGATCTCCGCACTGCCGCGCAAGATCTTGTCGGGTCGGAGCGGTTCCAGACTCGATCTGCGATCGAGAGTTGGCAGGAGGATGCCGAGATCGCTCTCCAGAGGAAAGGCGGCGGCTGGATGCTGTTGTCCGACCTTTCGAGGGACCTGCGTTACGCGTTGAGATCCCTGCGGCGCAGCCCGGGCTTTCTTCTTGTGGCTGTGGTCACATTTGCGCTCGGAATCGGCGCCAACACGGCGATCTTCAGCGTGCTCAACACCGTGCTCTTCCAGCCGCTCCCGTACCCGGAACCTGAGCGGTTGGTGACGATCTGGACCCCTCAGATCGGATACAACTTCAACCCGATGTCGGCTCCCGACTACCACGACTACCTCGATGCGACTACTGTCTTCGCGGCGTGGGGCGTCTACACCCAAGGGCGTGCCAACCTCACGCAGGGAGATACACCGGAGCGCCTGGCGAGCATCTCTTGTACAGCCGGCTTGCTGCGGGCTCTTGGGATTCTGCCGGCGCGCGGACGGCTCTTCACCAAGGCGGATGAACAGGATGCTGAGAGCCGGCTGGTCCTGCTGAGCGATGGGCTTTGGAAGCGGCGCTTCGGTTCCGACACGTCGCTCGTCGGCGGGACGATAACACTCAATCGCGAGCCGCACACGGTTGTCGGGATTCTGCCTCCGGAGTTCCGCTTTCCCGGCTGGCGCAGCCTTCGGAACGCGGATGTGTACACCCTGCTTTGGGTGCCGCGCCAGGGAGCCTCGCGTGGTTCCTACTACCTCTACGGAATCGGAAGGCTGCGTGACGATCTGACTCTCGAGCGGGCTGACCGGGAACTAAACACGATCGCGGCTGGCCTCGCGGCAGCCTATCCGGAATCCAATCATCAGCGCATCGCTCGGGCGGTGCCGCTTCGAGACGTTGTGATCGGAGACGCCGGAGGTCCCCTGTGGATCTTGATGGGGGCCGTCGGGTTCGTGTTGCTCATCGCCTGTACGAACGTTGCCGGCTTGCTGTTGGCCCGCAGTGCCGTGCGCACTGGAGAGGTTGCGATCCGGGCGTCCTTGGGAGCGGGCATGAGCAGGCTGATGCGCCAGTTGCTGGCGGAAGGGTGTGTGCTCTCGCTCTTGGGAAGTGTAGCCGGACTGCTCCTTGCGTGGTGGGGCATCGGAGCCCTGCGCGGTGTGGTCCCTTCCGTTTTGCCGCGTGTCACGGACATGCGAATCGACGGTCCAGTGCTGCTATTCACGCTCGGTCTGAGTCTGGTTACCGGCGTTGTGTTTGGATTGGTTCCGGCGGTCTGGACCTCCCGCGTGGAGCTGACGCAGGCGCTGCAGGAAAACCGGCGCTCAGGCGCAACCGGTGTACGCAAGAGCCGATTCCTGGCCGGCGTGGTGGTGACCCAGTTCGCGCTGGCACTCGTACTCGTGAACGGTGCCGCGCTGATGCTCAAGAGCCTTTGGAATGCGACGGGCTCGCGCGAGCTGCATGAGCCCGAGCGAGTGCTGATCGCTGGAATCTCGTTGGATGGTCCTGATTACGAAGAGCCTGCTGCGCGCGATGGGTTCCTAAGTGAGCTGCTCGAGAGGGTGCGTGGTCTGCCGGGTGTAGTAGCCGCTGGTGCGACCACTCGCCTTCCGCTTAGCGGTGGCTGGACCGGTCACGTTCTTGCCGAAGGGGAGGAATACGATCCGGCAGCGGAGCGACCCATGGTCATGTTCGTGAGCGCGACCGCCGACTACTTCGATGCGATGGGTATCTCTCTGCTTCGGGGTAGGCAACTCAGGCGGGAAGACGCAGATGCAGCCCAGGTCAGTGTGGTAATCAACCAGACATTCGCTGAACGGTATTGGCCCAACCAGGATCCAGTTGGGAGGCGCATCCAGGCAAACTCACCTTCTCCCTGGTTCAGGGCAGTGGTCGTGGGCGTGGTGGAGGACATACGGCAATACGGGTTGGAGAGCGACATCTACCGCGAGGTATACTTCCCCTTCTTTCCGAGTTTCACGGCCGACCGTTGGCTCGTAGTACGCACCGCCGGTGATCCGTCAGGTCTCGTGCCACCCGTGCGACAAGAGCTCGCTGCGATTGACCGTGAGATCCCACTGTCCTCGGTCTTCAACGGTACGGATCTGTACAGCTTCGCCGCGCAGGGCCGGTCATTCGTTACCCTGCTATTCGGGCTCTTCGCCCTGGTCGCTCTCTGCCTGATCGCAGCGGGAGCCTACGGCGTGATGGCATTCGACGTGGCTCGACGCACGCACGAGATCGGGGTGCGCGCCGCAATGGGGGCAAGCCGCAAGAGCATCGTTAGGCTGGTGCTCTCGCGAGGCTTCCGACTATCGCTCTTCGGCGTCACACTCGGACTCGGGGGCGCGGTAGCGACGGCGCGCATCACGGGGAGCCTGCTGTACCAGGTCGGTCCACTGAATGTTGTCTCCGTAAGCCTCACGATGGGCTTCCTCGCGCTGGTGGGCTTGCTGGCCTCGACTGTCCCGGCGGTGAGAGCTGCGTCGGTCGACCCGGTGCGAGCGCTTCACAGCGAGTAGCAACGGGCATTGCCAGGTTGCGCGATCACCTGCCACGGTAAGGTCAACTTGGCGTTGAATGCTGGTATCTCTATCGGAGCCGGCGGAGGCACGATCACTTCTTTGCTAAGCAGGATGCGACGAACGCTGGCCGCCTGCTGGTTCAGCGGTGCGGATCCGTGAATCATCCGCGGCTTCGATTCCCTGGCGGCTCATCGCCTGCTGCGGGAGGCAGCGGACTGTGCGGTTGGTGTAGGAGCCAAGGGGTTTGAGCACCGGCGGTAGCTGGCGAGGTGCTCATGACCCAGCCCCGAGCGTCACGCGGCGCTCGGGGCATCTTCTCGATATCACAAATCTGCGGTGTGCGACAAGTGTGCGAGCTCAGCCAAAACGAGCCAAGTTCAGCGATACTGAGCCAGAGAACGCGCTTCTATAAGTCCCTACCTAGCAACATGTCACCGTATTCAGCCCNNGTATTCAGCCCAGGACAGCAATACTAGCGTCGAGCAGACGGGGTCAACCGAGTGATCCGCGCCTCATTCCGTGGAATCTTAGGATTCACGCCCGCACGAAACTCTCGCCTCGCCACAGCGTAGAGAGGAGCAGGCAAAGCGGCCGTGAACCGTCTCGATGGGAGAGTAGCCGATGCTCAGGACAACAATGGTGTCTACCTTGATTGCAACGCTCTCAGCGTGCGTGGTCTTGACCCCAGATGGAGCATGGGCGCAGGAGGCGACGGCACAGTATCGGAGCATCCTCGCGTCGGCGTATGCCGCTGACGAGCCTGGGGCAGCCGCGCTGGTCGCTCAGGGAGATCGCATCGTCTACTTGGACGCGGTAGGCNNGGTAGGCATGGCCGATCTGGAGCTGGGGGTCCCGCTCGCACCCGACATGGTGTTCGAGATCGGATCAATCACCAAGCAATTCACGGCGGCAGCGACCATGCTCCTAGTGGAGGAGGGCCGGCTGGCGCTGGACGATCCGATCACGCGCCACCTCCCTGACTACCCATCCTACGGCGACAGCATAACGGTCGAGCACCTACTGACCCACACCTCCGGCATCGTCAGCTACACGAACATCCCGGGCTACATAACGACGGAGGTGAGGAAGGACCTCGCGCCCGCGGCGCTGATCGATGTGTTCGACGACCTCCCGGTCGAGTTTGCTCCAGGCGAGCGGTACGCCTACAACAATTCGGGCTACGTCCTCCTCGGGGCGATCATCGAGGCCGCAAGCGGCATGAGCTACGAGAAGTTCGTCGAGGAACGCCTCTTCGGACGCCTTGGTATGGAGCACGCCTACTACGGCTGCTCGCAGTGCCTGATCCCGCGCCGGGCGTCGGGATACGACGGTGGAGACGACGGCTACACCAACCAGCAGTATCTCAGCTTCACGCAGCCGTATGCGGCCGGTGCCCTCATGATGACCGTCGAAAATTGGCACCGCTGGACCCGGGCGCTGTTCGGCGGGGAAGTCGTGAGTGCCGAATCGCTCGAGCGCATGACCACTCCGTACCGATTGACCGGCGGGGAATCGACCGGCTACGGCTACGGGCTCGCGGTCGGTGACGTCCGTGGCCGCCGGGTGATCCGGCACGGGGGCGGCATCTTCGGCTTCAGCGCGAGTGGCATGTATCTGCCGGAGCAGGGCGTCTACGTCGCGGTGTTCGCGAACAACACCGGGCACGACGTGGGTCCGGGCCTTGTAGCCACCAAGCTGGCGGCGCTCGCCATTGGCGACCCCTTCCCTCAGTTCGAGGAGATCGTGCTGGCCGAAGACGTGCTCCGTCGCTATGCGGGTGTGTACCGGATCAACGATGATGCCCAGCGGGTCGTGACGGTGCGCGACGGGGCGCTGTACACGCGGCGGACGGGTGGGGAGCAGCTTCGCGCCTACCCCGCAACAGAGACGCATTTCTTCTACCGTACTTCGTTGTCGCACTTCGAGTTCGTCATCGAGGACGGTGCGGTCACCGGGATGCTGATGTATCAGGGTGGGCGCCGTGAAGCGGAGGAGGCGGTCAAGATTTCGGACGACATCCCGTCACAGGAGACCATAGACCTCGACCGTGCGATCCTCGAACGCTACGTGGGTGTATATGCGCTGGAGTACGATCGGCCCGGGTACGAGCTCACCTTCTTTCTGGAGGGCGACAGGTTGATGACCCGGGGCAATTGGGGGGACCAGGAGGCGGTGGAGGTGCGCCCCACTTCGCTCACCGAGTTCTTCATCGAAGCGATTAACGCGCGGATCACTTTTGATGTCGCACCCGACGGAACGGTCGGGGACCTCATCCTACACATGGACGGGCGGCACGTCCCCGGTCGGCGGAGGAACTAATCGGGTCCTCGGCACTCAGTTGAGCTGGCTCGATGAGTGCGGTCAGAAGCCCAGCCCCGAGCGTCACGCGGCGTTCGGGGCTTCCCGTCTCGCTGATCTCCGCGGATCTTGGCCGGGAGGTCTGTATCCGCGTGGATCCGTGAATCATCCGCGGCTTCGCTGTCGAAGTCGTAGCGCGGCCTGCTATCTTGCCAGACAGCTAATCCCCCCCGGAGAAGCCCATGCACCGACTTTTATCACTTCTGGTCCTCACGTCCCTGGCGGCGGTGTCTCCTGCCGCGGGCCAGGCAGTGCCGCTCCAGGTCGGCATACCCGTTCCCGGTGAGCTGGGACCCGACGACAAGCACACCTACGAGATCGAGCTGGGCGCCGACCAGTTCGTGTACGGCATCGCCGACCAACAGACCGTGGACGTCGTGGTCACCGTCTACGGCCCGGACGGGGAGCGACTCGGCAGGTGGGACGGGCCGGCACGCGGGCCCGAGATGTTCCAGTTCGACACCGAGGCCGCCGGCGTTCACCGCGTGGAGATCGCGCCGTTCGAACGGGAAGCCGGTGAATACGTCGTCGAACTCGAACGGGTCGAGCCCGTTGCCGAGACGCCGGAAGGACGGGTGGCCCAGCTCATGGCCCCGTACGACCGGGATGATGTCCCCGGCGGGGTGGTAGCCGTGATCCGGAACGGCGAGGTGGCGTTCGCCGAGGCCTACGGAATGGCCAACCTTTCGCACGGCATCCCGTTCACTATAGAGACGCCGTCAAACATCGGGTCGGTCTCAAAGCAGTTCACCGCCTTTGCAATCGTCCTGCTGGAGAGCCGTGGAAAGCTCACCCTGGACGATGCGGTGCGTGAGCACATCCCGGAGTTGCCTGCGTTCGATCAGGCCGTCACCCTGCGGCACCTCCTCAACCACACTGGCGGCTACCGCGAGCTATACAACACGGTGCCCATTACCGGCTGGCAGGGCGAGGACGAGCTGTCGCGGGACGAGGCCATCCACATCGTGCAGCGACAGCCGGCGCTGCAGACACCGCCAGGTTCGGAGTACAACTACAACAACACGGGTTACATCCTGCTGGCGGAGGTCGTGAGGCGGGTGACCGGCGTGTCGTTCCCCGAGTGGATGGAGCAGAACGTCTTCGGCCCCCTCGGCATGCACCATACAACGATCAAGACGGAGCACGGGCAGGTCATCCACAACAGCGCCCAGGGATACGTGTCCTCAGAGGAGGGTGGCTTCCGAGAGGCCCGTGACCTCGCCGCATCGTACGGTGCCGGCGGTATCTACACCACCGTGGGAGATCTCGCGAAGTGGCTCCGCAACTTCCACGACCACGCGGTAGGCGGGCCGGAGGTCATGGCCCGAATGGTCGAGCGCGGTGTGCTCACCGACGGCGACACCATCCCCTACGCCCTGGGCCTCGGGATCGGGGAGCGCCGCGGCTTGCGCCGGATCAGCCACGGCGGGGCGGATGTCGCCCACCGGGCGCAGCTCATGTACTTCCCGGAAATCGACGCCGGCGTCGTGGCCCTCAGCAACAACTCCAGCTTCAATGGACAGATCCCCGGTGAGGTGGCTGATGCATTTTTCGCCGAGCACCTGACGGAGGAGGCCGTAGAAGACGAGCCCAGGGAGGGCGACGCGGTGGTCGTGGCCCCCGAGGTGCTCGACCGGTACGTGGGCCGCTACGAGGCGGAGGGTGTCGGGCTGATCATCACGTACACGCGGGACGGCGACCGTTTCTACGCTGAGGCCACGGGTCAACCCGAGATCGATCTCATCGCGCGATCGGACTCTGTGTTCGACTACGAAGGCGTCGAGGCCACTGTGACCTTCCACGTAGAGGGCGAGGGCGAAGTGGAGCGGGCGACCCACCAGCAGGGTGGGCGGGACCTAGCGCTGCGGCGGTTACCGCCCTACGCGCCGACCGCCGAGGCGCTGGGGGCCTACGCGGGCCGATACTACAGCGAGGAGCTCGAGACTTTCTACACACTCGTCGTCGAGGACACCACGCTGGTGGCGCAGCACCGCCGCCTGGAAGACGACATCACACTGACCCCCAAGAGCGAGGACAAGTTCACCGGCCGGGCATTCTTCCTTCGAGAGGTGGAGTTCGTGCGGGCTGACGACGGAACCGTCACGGGCTTCCGCGTCTCGAACGGCCGTACACGGGGCGTGCTGTTCGAGAAGATACGCTAGCATCGTCGCACGACACTGAAGAGAGCTTGGGCGGAACCAGAGCGCCACAAACACCGAAGGGGGTAGCGCCCTGAACCGAGTTCGACGCGAGCCGCTCGCAGGGCTGCTGGCGGCGGCGCTCTTTCTGTGCGGTGCGTGCCAGGAGACACCCTCTGACCATGCGCTGGGTAAACGTCGGCGTCTCGATCCCCAGTGACATTGACCAGAACATTGCCACGCTGACCGCTGACACCCGCTTCACCAGTGCCGACCGCATGCTCCTGGCGGACTTCTGCGCCCGGGGCTACGAGAGTGAGCCGGTGAAGTCGATGCGGCGGGTGTAGCGAGTCTCCGGGTTAGCACGGCGGCAGACCAGAAAGGCCGCTCTCAGCAAGCGCCCCACTGGTCTGCTGATGGCCGAGCGGGGCAGGTGTCCGTCGCCCGCACCACCCGGCCGTCACCTCTATCGCCCTCCTCATCAGCGCCCCGCTAGAACTCCTCCCGCTCGAACCTCCACAGCGCTACCAGGATGCACAGGAGCGTCCACAGTAGCGAGATGATGATGGCGATTACCGATCCAGCTGGCAGTGGTTGCTGCTGGGCGGCCATGGCGGCAAGCGACGGCAGAGCCCAGGGTAACCACCCGGTCATCCACGGGAAGAAGCTCGGGAGTATCAGTCCGCCGAAGAGAAAACCGATCGCGATGCCCGAGACGGCGCCGCGCCCGTGGAAGAACGTGCCCAGCATCAACGTGAAGGCCAGGTAGAACAGCAGATGCTGGATGTGGAGCAGCATGCCGGCCAGGAAAGGCAGGAGCGCTGGCTGAACGTAGGCGTGGAGCAAGGTCTGCAGGTAGAAGACGGTGGCCGGTACCGCTACGGCCAGCCATATGAACGACGCGCCGTTCACGACGAACTTCGAGAGGAGGAACGCCGGACGGCTCACCGGCTTCGATAGCACCCATTCTGCGGTCCCCAGTTGTCGCTCACTCACGACGGTGCTCTGCGTCGCCACCACGATCCCGATCGTGGCAAACAGTCCGCCCACCCGTATGAAGATCTCGATCAATTCTTCGAGGAGCTCGAGGGGACTGTTCCGGCCGCCTGCTGGCCCCTCGTCGAGCCCGATGAGCAGGATGAATGCGTTGATCACGAACAGCCAGAGCAGGAGGTGCACTACCGCTCTGCGTGTGCGCCACCACGAGGCGTACTCTTTTGCCACCATGTTGCCGAAGCCGACGAGCCAGCCGTGGCGAGTGCTGATCTCGAGCGCTGCGCTAGCGGACACGGTCGTCTCCTTCGATGAGCTCGAGGAACACCTCCTCGAGGTTGTAACGTTTGCGTCCGAAGCGGGTGACGGTGATGTGCTCGTCCGCCAGCACGAGGCGCAGCAGGTGCGCCTCGGCCGCTTCGGCGTCCGTAACGCTCACCTGCCACTCCGCCCGGTCGCTGTCGGGCACGATATGAATGTCCCGCACCCAGGGCTCACCGGAGATCCGGGCCCTCGCCTGGGAGGCGTCGCCTTTGACCTCGATGGCGTAGACCGTTCCGCCGCTTCCGGCCAGCAGCTCATCGATCGGTGCTTGGGCCACCAGCTCACCGCGATTGAGAATGGCCACGGTGTCGCTCACCCGCTGCACGTCGTCCAGGATGTGGGTCGAGTAGAACACCGTGGACCGTTCCCGGAGCTTGTCCATGATCTCCAGGACGTCGCGGCGACCCATTGGGTCAAGCGAAGCGGCGGGCTCGTCGAGGATCAGGAGGTCAGGGGTGTTGACCTGAGCCTGGCCGATGCCCAGGCGCTGGCGTTCTCCGGCCGAAAACCCCTTGATCGGTCGGTCGGCCCGGTCCGCCAGCCCAACCAGCTCCAGGATCTCATTGACCCGCGCCTCGATAGCTGCGGCCGGGCCCGTATAGAAGAAGCGCGCCGTGAACCGCAAGGTTTCTCGGGCCGTCATGTACTCGTAGTAGTGGGGTTCCTGTGGGAGGTATCCGATGCGCCGCCGCACATCGATGGTATCTCCCACGATGTCGTGTCCGAACACCGAGGCCGAGCCGCTGGTCGGTCGGACGAGCCCCAGGATGAGCTTGATGGTGGTGGTCTTCCCGGCGCCGTTGGGTCCCAAGAAACCGAAGATCGAGTTGCGCCGGACCTCGAGGTCCAGGGGCTTGAGGGCTGCCACACCGTTGAACGTCTTGCTCAGCTGTTCGGTGCGGATGACCAGATCGTCGAGCACAGGTCTCTCCATTTGAAGAGTGGCCAACCCGCCGTCGCCTCGTGGCGGATCGGGCTACTCTGCGCTACGGAGAGATGCCGGGATAGGTTTCACGCTGAGACCTGGCGGGCTGCTTCGGGCGGAGCCCGCGCCACCGTCCTCCGGAGGGGCAGGATGCGGTCAGCCTCTTGGGCACCCCCGGAGGAACTCCCGCCGCACTGCCCTGGGATTATCGATGGTCTCGTAGAACTTGTCGAAATACTCCAGGGCCCGCCGTGTGTATTTCTCCTGGAGGCCGAGCTGGTTCCGGTACAGGTCGTAGACAGCGTCCTTGCGGTCGCGGAAGAGTCCGAACACTCGGTCGAACTCCTCCTGCGTACGGCAATGGGAGATCAAGACCCGATCCCGGACGGACCCAGTGCCGAGTTCTTCGGGAGGGGCAGCGTAGCGAGCGTCAATCGCCCCGGCGAAGTCGAAGTCGTACGGGACAGCGATGGGAACGTTCTGCCGTTCATCGAGAATGATCTTCACGTTATGGAGGGCGGACACCGACCAGTCGGCATTGCCAATGAAGTACTGGAACACCGAGAAGAGAGTCATCTGATCGTGCTGCATCTCGTACTGGTGGAACCCCTCCACGTCGAGGATCTTCGCCCCGTTGCGGGCGGCCATCTGATCTTCGTCCTCGATCAGAAAGCCGTACTTCGTGATCGAGTCTTGGGTATCGCCTACTTGGACGTAGGTGATATGCGCCGGCCGCACCTGGAAGCTCTTTTCCGTGAGGAGGTTGTAGATCCGGTACAGCAAGTATTCTTGGATCACGTACTGCTCGTACTCGTTGCGCTTCTGGTTGCAGTGCGTGACCAGCTTGACCTTGTCTTGTCCGTCGAAGACGGTACCCGCCGTGGCCTCGCTCGGGAAATTGAGGAGGAGTGGCGGGAAATCGCAGGTGCGTCGTTGGAGGCGGAACACGCCCCTGGTCTTCACCTTGAGTTCCAGCGTGCGGCTGGTGTCGCCCGCTGTTCCCAACACGATCCTCACGGGCCGGTACTCGCTGTCCTCGCTCCGGTCCTTCTTGAGCTGCTTGAGATCGGCAATGAGGGTGAAGTGGAGAAGCTCTTGAGAGCTGAAGAGGGGTGCAGTTTCGATGCTCCTGATGGAATCGCCTGCGCCACCTTGTTGTGCTTGGGCGACGGGGACGCTGGAGATTGTAATGCAGCACGCCGCCAGCCCGGCCAATCCAGTTAGTGCCTCGACTACGCGTCGCATAGCGGCATTAGGGTATCGCGGGAGGTGGATAGATCCACAGTGAGCAACTGTAACGCCGCAAGCCATGCTCGGCCAGCCTGTGTGAGCATGCACGCTGCCGA
>JABAOH010116106.1_pt2 | contig 15889 bp, 22 predicted proteins | sample 7062181 | NCBI WGS metagenome assembly JABAOH01 (sample SAMN14538630, study PRJNA623070) | marine sediment metagenome | biome: marine biome [ENVO:00000428]; feature: marine pelagic biome [ENVO:01000023]; material: deep marine sediment [ENVO:00002113]; isolation source: pool of 5 deep marine...
ACGTGATTTCATTATGCCGTTAGCAAAATTTTGAAATATAAAAATTCATGTACGCCTGACGAGATTTATAGACTAGTTATTAAGCAGAATTACTATTGAATATTCCAATTAACATTCCTATTGTGGGTAAAGAGGAGATCTCTGCAGTCACATCTATACTAAAAAATGGTGCTTTGACCTCATCTGCTAATCAAGGAGGTAAACATGTTCAATCTTTTGAAAAATCTGCAGCATCTTTTGTAAAATCAAAATATGCCATTGCAGTCAATTCTGGAACTGCTGCCTTACAGGCAGCACTTTATGCATTAGATATCAAAAAAGGAGATGAAGTTTTACTTCCTTCCTTTACCTTTGTTGCAACGGCTAATGCAATAGTTTCAACTGGTGCAAAACCCGTTTTTGTTGATATTCTAAAAAACAACTATACAATTGATCCAGATAATTTAGAAAAAAAAATTACAAGAAAAACACGTGCTATCATTCCTGTTCATCTTTATGGAAATGTTGCATATGTTGATAGATTATCTGAAATCTCAAAAAAACATGATATTCCTATAATTGAAGATGCTGCACAATCATTAGGTTCAACCTATAAAGGAAAACATACTGGCACATTTTTTGAAATGGGATGTTATAGTTTGTATCCTGCAAAAGTAATGACTGCTGGAGAGGGTGGTTTTGTAGTAACTAAAAACAAAAAACTTAGAGACAAATTACTGATGATTAGAAATCATGGGATGGTACATGGATACGACACTAGAATCTTTGGTCTAAACTTAAGATTACCAGAAATTAGTGCCGCAATTGCAAATGTGCAATTAAAAAAACTCCCTAGTTTTCTAAAATCTAGAAGAAAGAATGCAAACCTCTTATCAAAACTAATATCAGAACTTAAAGTTGATCTTCCTTCTCAACGAAAAAATGAAAATGTAAATTGGTATCTCTATACAATTGCAACAAAAAAACGTAATTTACTTTTGAAGAAACTAAACAAAAAAGGAATTGGGGCAGCTTCTTACTATCCTACACCAGTTCATAGAACTCCCTTTTACAAACTTAAGACAAAATTACCAATTACTGATTGGGCAGCATCTCATGTTATTTCTTTACCAATTCATCCAAAGGTAACTGCGAAAAACATTGAATTTATTGCTAAAACCATGCGTGAAATATTATGAATTCTCTAGGGGAAAAAATTGGGGAACTATGCAAGAAAATTTTACCCATTCCTGAGGAGTATTACCATGGTAATCCTAATTCATCAATTGCAGTATGCACACTCTCAAGCATAGATCTACTTAAAAAATTTGCAAATTCAGAAATTTTGAACGATGTTTCAATTGTAGGAAGATTACTATCTGAAAATAAAGGAATAGATTCTATTATTGATTTTGTTTACAAAAATCAAAAAATCCATACAATCATAGTATGTGGAAAAGAAGTTTGGGGACACAAAGCTGGGCATTCGTTATTTGAATTATACAAAAATGGTGTTGATAATAACAATCGAATAATTAATTCTACTAGTCCAGAGCCTTACCTAACAATTTCTAAATCTAAAATTAAATATTTCCAAAATCAAATAACTCTTATAAATTTAATAAATGAAACAGATTTTGAAAAAATCTTGAATAAAATCAGAACTTAGTATCCATTTTTCTGTCTTTCTCGATTAATTTCGTTCTTCTTTCTGTATTCTTCTACAATATCATCTGGTGTAAGATTAAGCTCAAGTGATGCCTGAACCACAAAATGCCAAATATCAATTAACTCCTCTCTTGCTTCAGCTTCATTAAATTCAGTTGGAGTTTTCCACCATTTCCAATTTGTAGTTCTTTGCAACTCTACTGCTTCATGCATAATTGCTGTACTAAGAGCAGAAACTCTACCTTCAGAATCTTTTGGATATCTATCTAGTTTCATCATTTCTGATAATCCTTTTTGAAGTTTGAATATTGTATCTAGTCTATCTTCAGTTTTTTCAGACATTTCTTGAGACAATACAAATTAATTTGAGAATTATTTGAACTTAAGTCTTTTTAGAATCTGATCATTTTTTCATACATCTTGATTCGTTTAGTAATATCTCCATTTTTGATCTTTAGTAATCCATCTAAACCATACCTCTCAACAGCAAAAGATCCCAATACATTACCATAAACCACTGCTTTTTTAATATCTGATTGACTAGTTGATTTTTTACTTGCTAGGTAGCCTATCATTGCTCCTGCAAAAGAGTCACCAGCACCTGTAGGATCTACTACATCCTCTAGTGAGAATCCAGCAGTGGGAAAAATTACATCATCATAAAACATCAAAGAACCATGTTCACCTTTCTTAATAATGACATATTTTGCTCCCCATCGCATCATTTTTTTGGCACATTTTATCAAGTTGAATTCTTTTGTAAGGAGTTTTGCTTCTTCATCATTAATTACTACTGCATCAACTGCTTTAATCATCTTAATTACTGCTTCTCGTTTAGTTGAGATCCAAAAATCTATAGTATCACACATTGAAAATTTTACTTTATCAAATTCTTTGATTAGTGAAGTATTTTGTTCAGGATCATTATTTGCAAGATATACAAATTGAGATTTTCTATAAGCTTCAGGAACTGTTGCTTTAAAATCAGCAAGTACATTTAATTCAGTTTTCAAAGTTGATCTGGTACTTAGTGTATTATCATATTTCCCATCATAACGAAATGTTTTACCCTCCTTGATTGTCAGCCCCTGCAAATCAAGATATTTAGATAAAGTATTATGGTGACTTTTAGGAAAATCTTTTCCAACTACAGCAATTAACCCTGTATTTACAAAATTACTTGCAGAAATTGCTGCAAAAGTTGCCGCGCCACCTAGCACATTCTTCAAAGTTTTTTTTGGAGTTCTAATTGTGTCTAATGCTGTAGAACCAAAAACTGTAAGCATTTGTGAAGAAATTAATCTTGATGTATAAATTCTCTTGCTTGCTCTTCTGTTGGGTAATAAACAAAAGGAACATCAATAGATGTAAAGAATACATCATATTTTGTAACTCCATTGATTTTTACTAATTGAGATTGATTATTATCATTTGAATCTGTAAAAAACGTGCCTTTTACGAAACTGCTATCTAATGGCTGTAATGTAAATGGCTCTAGCTGACCTTTACCTATAATCTCATCGTTTGCAATAACAAAGAATTCTGTCTCACCAGCAGTTAATACTAATAGCGAAGGATTTTCAAATTTTAATTCAACATTATAATTTGAACCCTTTTCATTTTCGTTTAATAATTCACTTTGAGTAATGCTTACCCCAATTTGTGATGCAGAAGCATATTGAGAATACCCAAAAATACTCATGCCTAGGACAAACAGAATTACTAATCCTCCTTTTTTGGATGATTTCATGGCTAATTCTTTCAAAATAACATTATAACATCAAAGGAAAAAATTCCCAATAAATTGTGTAAAAGTTTTGATCTAATCTTTAAGCTCCTTAGAGCTAACAGGATAAATCAAAATTAGATGATAATTTTTCATTGGCTAGAATCAAGCTTAAGATAGGTGAAAATGAAATCGAAGTAGATTCTAGAGATTTTTACGTTGATAATCAAACACTAGGTGAAATTATAGACAATTTATCAAACCATTTACCAGAAAATCAGGCAAAAATTGTATATGAAACAGAGTCTGCTCAAAAAGAAACTAGCAAAGGAAATTCAACTCAATATGGTCTGGAATACCTAGATGATGCTGAAGCATATGAACCAGAATTTAATGAACCAAAATATATTACTCCTATCGAAATTAAATCAAAATTACGAATTTTAGAAACAAGTAGATTTTTTGATTCACCTAGAACCGTTACTGAAACAGTTCAACAACTTAGAGAATATGGTTGGGCTGCAAGCCCATTAGATGTATCAAAAGCCCTAGCAAAGATGGCTTCAAATAAAGAAATTATGAAAAATTTTGACGAGAACAGAACTCATTATTTTGTTGAAGAATCTTTAATAACTAACTAGAATAATTGCATTTTTCACAACTAGAAAAAGTCTCTCCATCCAAATGGTCAAAATGTGTATTGCATTCATTACACGTATGATGCATATCAAAATACCCATCTTTTTCAATCTCACCTATTTGATTTGATTCAAGATCTGTACTTTTGCACTTTATACAATGGCATCCACACTCAATTTTCATAATTTTTCTCCAATAATGTATGTATAGTTTGAATACTTATACACATCATTGGAAAAGAAAAGAGATATTCCATTAGAAATAGATGATCATTTTAGACTTTTTGGAAAAGAGCCATGGGAAGTAGATTATGGAGAAAAATGCCCAATTTGTAATGTCAGAATAGATGAATACGGTTTTTGTTCTTGTGGTTCTAGTGGAGATTAAATTTTCTTATTAGTGGTAACATCAGGATCATCAAAAATCCTACAGCCAATGGAGCAATTATTGGAAACTCGGGAATTACTGTAGTTCCTATTACTGAAACTTCTCCAGCGGTTGGGGGTTTCATGTTAACCCAAACATGAGTTCCATTATTGACGAATTCATGAAAAAATATCTTTTCTTCATTAAGATATACCATATATGGTTCCCATAACAATTCTAAAGGAATTATTGTAGTAACATATCTATTTTCTTCATTTATCTCAAAACTAATTTTTTTTGCAGGTTGATCAAAATAAAAATTCTCTATTTCTGCAAAAGTTTTTACTTCTACTAGAAATTCCTTATCTTCCCAGTTTACTTGTTTAAAATTACTTGGTTCATTTAATGAATATTCTAAAACCATTTGACATCCATGACAAACAAATCCTTTCTTTTCCCCCAAATTAACAGGTCTATCATTTACAAAAATAAAATCAAGCCCTTCAGGAATGTAAAATGATGTTGATTCCAAATATAAGAAATCCCAAATCCAAAAACCATTATTTAGAAAAAGCACATCTTTTAGATCATATTCAATAATAGAATCACTTCTTGATGGAAAAATCATTACTGAATCATTATCTCCAACTACTGTTACTAGTTGTTCTTTACCTTCTTCATCAAGAATTGTTAGATTTTCAATAATTCCATCCAAAAGCTTTACCTGTTTTGGAGAATTAGAAAAACTTACAATATGTTTAACATGAATATTTCCTGATTCACTGATTGTTACTTCAACTGATTTTTGCCTTGCTTTCTCAGCAATATTGATCTCTTGAGCGTTTACTGGAGGAATAATTAGAATTAATGAAATTATTATAAAAATAACAAAAATCCTTGTTCTCATTTATTCCACAGTTACATGAATCATTTGTGCTTTCTCTAATGGGCAATCATTTCCATCTCTTTCAAGATTGACTATTTTGTCTGCTACATCCATGCCTTCAATTACTTCACCAAATACAGTATATTGTCTATCAAGAAATGTACTGTCAGTAGTAACTATGAAAAACTGTGAACCTGCACTATCTGGATCTTGTGCCCTAGCCATAGAAACTATGCCTCGTAAATGAGATCTTGAATTAAATTCCGCATTGATATTATATCCTGGTCCTCCCATTCCCCATGAACCTTTGTTGTCAGTTTTTGTATTTGGATCACCACCCTGAATCATAAATCCAGGAATTATTCTGTGAAATAGAGTACCATCATAGAACCCTTCTCTTGCTAATTTTTCAAAATTTCTAACTGTTTCAGGTGCTAATTCAGGTAGTAGTTTAAATGAAATCTTTCCAAAATTTGTTTCAATATTTGCTACAGTCATCAAAATTCTTCTTTTCTCTTATCATAAGAGTCTTTTGTGAAAATATTAATAAAAATTCTTATAGATATTTCAACTATGTTGAAAAATTCATAATTATCAGTACGCTTTTCGTTGGTATATTTTACAATTGTGGACTTAAAAATTTTTATTTTTTTAAACTGAAACTATTAGAAATGACATTTCAAAAATTCAAAAAGTTATAGTCTTATATAGAACGACAAAAACTTAGAATTCGTTGAATCGTACAAATCAAAGCACGGTAATTAAAGAAGCAATTAATTCTTATCTTGACAAAGGGGTTACCGACAAACAGGATATCTATACTAAAGTTGTTGATGAACTTGGTGTTCCAAGACCAACAGTACGAAGGGTTGCAAGAGATCTAAGAACAGAACTATTACAAAAGATCCAAATTTTACAATCTGATATGCCTAAAGCAACTTCAACTTCTGAAGAAGACGAATAAACTCGGCTCCTTTTTCTTTTTAATTATATCAATCTCTGATTATCAACATTACTATTATAAACAATGATTTTTTTCACAATATCATGGGATACATGGGAAACCATTTGGCCACTGTTGTCTGTGCTGTATTTGCAGCAATTCTAACTGGATTATGGCCAATCTTTGTTGATTTTGCTCCTATTATGGAATTTATTTTCATAATGGCAGTTCCCATCATGTGGTTCTTAGTAGCAGTATGTTGGATTTCTCAAAAAAGTGCTGATTATATGCACAAAAACGCACCAGCTCACAGCGAAAAAAAAAGCTTGAGTAGTTCACAGACAATTCAAGCTACAACTATCGGTAGCCAAGTTGGCATTTCAGAAATAAGAAGTATTCAAAATGAATTATCCTCTGAATTAGATGAACTAAAAGAAACTGTAAAGCTAAAAGATAGTGAAATTGAAAGACTAAATCAAGAAATTTCTAATCTACAAACTTTGGTTCAAATTGAGTCTCTTAAAACTGAATTAGCTAATCTCAAAATGTTAGCTTCTAAAAGAAAAACGAAATAAAAAATTCTAATCTTTACAATGGCAACATACCATTCCGTGATTGTTCTTACAACTAGGGCAACTAACTGCTCCTCCATAATGACATTTACATGAACAGGATTCTGTCACATCTTTTTTCAAACTCAATACAACAATTTGTTCAGATGTAATATTTGACTTTTTCAGTCTCAATATAATTAAAAACTAATTTTTTAGACAAATCAATTAGAAAATCTACGCATCTTTTTCATTAATTAAACTAAATATTCTTCTTGATTACAAATCAAATTCATTAATAAGAAAATTTTCTTAATATTAATAAAATAATTTTCTATAATCCGCCACCAGAAATTTCACTTAATTCTAATTCATAACCGTTAGGATCTTTTATGTAAATTGATTTGGATTTTTCCCATTCTATAGGACCACCATAAAGAATCTCAATATCAAGCTCTTTACATTTCTCTATAATCTCATTAAAGTTTGAAACACTAAATCCAAAATGAGCTATGCCACCTTCTGGGGACATTTCAGGGACTTCATACAAACACAACTTGATAGCATTATTACCAATAATTTTTGATGGAACATCTATCTTGTTTGGATTTTCCTCCTGTTTTACCTCAAAACCAAATAGATTTTTGTAAAATTCTATACTATTAGCCAAATCTTTTACTTTCATATTTACATGATCAATTGATGTAGCTTTTAGATATCCACTCATACTTTTCCTACAAATAATGAAGATATTTAGCTTAATGCCTAAATTCAACGGGCTTGGAGGGCTTCGATCCCTCGACCTGTAACTTAGGAGGTTACCACGCTATCCATATTTCGCGTCAAATGACTCTGCGCCACAAGCCCAGAAAAAAAAACATTCTTAATTATTTAAGCGTAATCAAGATTTTCTTTAATCATTTCTTGAATATTTTTCCAATTATCATTTTCTTTATTGTTCCATTTTTCAAAATAAACTACATCTTTTAGTCCAAGTCTTGGTAACCAACCTGCAGTTTCAAGATCTGGTTTTTCTTCAAATTCATTAACATATCCTAAACACAAGTAAGCCACTGGAACAACGTGTTCTGGTAAAGAAAGAGTTTCTCTAAGAATATCATTAGATAAAATACTAACCCATCCAAGACCTATTCCTTCTGTTCTTGCTGACAACCATAGGTTTTGGATTGCACAACAAACACTATACAATCCCGCCTCAGGAATACTTGATCTGCCTATAACAAATGGACCAAACTTTGTAGGATCATATGTTACACACAAATTTACTGGAGATTCTAAAATTCCCTCTAGTTTGAATGAAAGATATTTTGATCTTCTTGGTTCTTCAACTAATTGTGATGAACGGTTTTTCTCTTCTTCAAAAGATTTTTTAATTCTCTTTTTTGTTTCTGCATCTTTTATTAATATAAAATTCCATGGTTGAGAAAATCCTACAGAAGGAGCATGATGTGCAGCATGAAGAATTTTTGATAAAACATCATCTTCTATTGGTTTTGATGTAAAATGAGATCTAACATCTCTTCTTGAATAAATGGCCTTATAGAAACCTCGTTTTTCCTCTTCAGTAAAATCTTCTTTCAACTATTTTACGCCTTCTTTCTTTTTATTCATCCTTTCTTTTGTTAAACGTTAATAATGCCAGTACTTAGTCTTGTACTTCAATGGGCCGGTAGTCTAGCTGGTTAGGATACCGCCTCGACACGGCGGTGATCGTGAGTTCGAATCTCTCTCGGCCCACTTTTTTATTAAAAACCAGATGTGAATTCTTTGTCAACAGTAGACCATGAGGTTTGGGTAGTAAGTACGCCTTCAGCTGAAAAACTATTGATTCTATTTTCAATCATTGCCTCATAAATCTCTGAATTTATTTCAGATTTGTTTATAACAAATGTACTTTTCAAAGGAACCTCTGCACCTGAATAAAACACTGCTCTTCCTGGCATTGCAACATCCACTGCAGAATATTGACCTGAACCTAAAAGTGTCTCATCAGTATATAGCTCATAAGTAATTACTGCAACTGTGAATGTTTTATCACTTGGATTCTTTACAAGAAAAGTAACATCAAATGTTGCTTGATTATTTATCGTATTAACATCCTTTAATTCCACACTAGCTAATTCAATTTCAGCTTGTTCGAGCTTTACATTATCTAGACTAGCATAGTAAACAATTCCACCTAACAAAGCTAAAACTCCAGCCAATGCTACATATACTGTCATTTTAGTTTGGAGTCCCATTTCAATGGTATCAGAATCTGTACAACTAAAAAAGGTTGTTAAGATCCAAATACATAATATTTGATTTAAAATATCAAATTCTATGGCAGCAATAGAACAAGCAATTCTTACATGGATTCATCTTGTTTCAGCCGCTATTTGGGTAGGTGGCTCCCTTTTCATTGGAATTGTTTTCTCACCACTTCTAAAAACAATGACAAATTCTCTTGAAGAAAGAATGCAGATAATGATACGTGTAGGAAGACGATTTAACAAAATTGCAGTGCCATCATTAATTATTCTAATGGCAACAGGATTGTATAGCTCACATATGCTACTTAGCAAACCTGATCTTCTTGTAGAAACAAGTTATGGAACATTTTTAATTGTAAAAATAATTCTTGTTATAGCTTTAATCATTACATATGGAGTACATGTAAGGGTCATTAGAAAAGACATTGAAGAAAAAATTATGTCAAAACAAATGTCAGAACCTCAAATTCAAAAATTAAGAAAAAAAATCATAATTTTAGGAGAAGTTACAGTAGTTATCTCTGTAGCAATTCTATTCTTTGCTGCTTTACTTGATGCTGGAGTATGATACTCCCTCGATAATTACCTCAAAACCATTAGGAATCTTTCCGATTCCGTACTTGCAACCTGTAATTTTTGATGTAACATACAGATTTGTCTCTAAATGATTTGTAATTCCTCTAATCTGAAATTTAGTTTTATCTGGACCCAGACTTGCAGGAACTACAAGCATATCTGCTAAATTTTCATCAACACCAAGTGGTTCTTTTAAAAATTTATCAAAATCTAAATCAAATTTTTGTATCTTTTTGTCAAATAATGCATCTACACCTATGATTGAATTCTCATCAATACTGTAAATTAATAATGATGCACCAGAATCAATTGCATTTTCATTATTAATCTCAGTTTTAACAATAAAATTTTTTTCTACTAATGTATTTTCAACCTTCTTTATCTCATTTTTTATTTTTTGACTTTGGATTTTTGAATACGTACAAATTATTTTTGCTGAATTTGTTTTTCTTTTTGAAAATGATGCCGATCTTAAATTACATGGGAATACTTGTAAATTTACTTCTCCGCCTCCCTTTGGATAATAACCACGTTTTCTTAACTCAATTGAAAAATTAATTCCCATTCTTGAATATGCTTCTTTTAGTACATATCGAGTAAAATCTATTGTAGGACTCCAAAGTACATCTGTGCCGCCCTTAATTGTAAGATTAAGTTTATTTTTAGAAATTGAAACAATTGGAATTAATACCTGAAAAATTAATGAAATGCTTCCAGCAGTTTTAATATCCTCTGTCAAATCTAAACTTTCAATATATCCAGGAATAAATTTTAATTCCGTAGAACCTATCTCTGCACCAATTACTTTAGCATTTGCTATTTTTTGAAGAATTGTAATTGCTGTAAGATGCTGTGGTTTTAATCCTGGAACTTTTCTATTTTTTCTAATATTTTCTAAATGAATTGGTTGTTTTGTTATACAAGAAAGTGTAATTGCAGAACGAACTATTTGTCCACCTCCCTCACCATAATCACCATTAATTTTTAGAAAATTCATAATTTTGTTCTATAGCAACTCTTTATGATAGTTTTTTAAAAAGAAATTTTCTACATTTTGTATGAATGGATTGCTGATAGGAAGGTTCCAACCTTTTCATTTAGGTCATCTTGAAGCACTCCAGTTTGCTTTATCCAGGGTTGATAAATTATGGGTAGGTTTAGGCAGCTCAAACAAACCTCCAGAAAAAAACAATCCTTTTTCTGCTGAAGAAAGAAAAGAAATGATTCTATCTTCAATAGATGATTCAATAAAAGAAAAAATTTCAATTTATTTTATCCCAGATTTTGATAACCATGTTAAATGGATTGAAAACATAGACACCATTGTTCCAAAATTTGATGTTGTTTTTACTAATGATGAATTAACACAATATCTTTATTCAAAGCGAAATGTCCAAGTTATTCAAATCCCATTTTTGAAACGTGATGTCTTATCTGGAACAAATATCCGAGATCTAATTATTAGCGATCAAAAATGGGATCATCTAGTACCTCAAGGAACAAGAAATTTTTTAGAAAAATCAAATGCTAAAGATCGACTAAAAATTCTTTAATTATAAATAATCCCCATGAAGAACTCCTTTCGGAGATAATATTTGGAATATCTAGTAATGTTACCAGGACCAACAAACGTTCCTGAAAGAGTAACTAGAGCAATGATTACACCTTCAATTAATCATAGAAGTGATGATTTTGTAGAATTATACGAAGAATGTGTGAATAACACAAAAAAAATCTTTGAAACTGAAGGTGATGCTGTATGTCTTTCTGCTTCTGGAACTGGTGCTACTGAATGCTCCGTTGTAAATTTAATCAAGAAAGGAGATAAAGTAATCATTCCTGTTAATGGAGAATTCAGTTCTAGACTAGCCCAACAAATTGAATGGGCCGGGGGTGAAACAATAAGAGTTGAAACTGAACCAGGAGTTAACGCTACTTTTGATCAAATTAAAGAAGCATTTGATAATAATAAAGACGTAAAAGCATTCTATTGTGTTTGGAATGAAACCTCAACTGGAACTATGCTAAATTATCTTGATAAAATTAAAGATCTAACTTCAAGAAATGATTCCTACTATGTTTTAGATGGTGTATCTATTGTTGGAGGAGAAGAACTCCATATGGATAAATGGGGAATTGATATTGCAATGACTGGTGCACAAAAAGCATTTGCTTGCCCACCTGGAATTTCCCCTATCTGTGTTAATCAGAGAACAAGAAAATACATGGAAGACAACCCACCAAATACAATGTATTTCAACTTACCAAGATACTTCAAATATTACGATGAATCAAAACATACCCCATTTACTCCTGCATTACCAGTTCTTTATGCATACAGAGAAGCAATGAGAATAATCCTTGAAGAAGGAATGGACAAAAGAATTCATCGTCATAGAGTCTGTTCTGATGCATTATATTCCGGACTATCTGCAATTGGATTAACACCATTTGCAAATGAAGACTCTCGTTCAACTGTCGTCATTGCTCTAAACTATCTAGATGGTTTAGAAGACAAAACTTTTCGTGAAACACTTGCTAAAAAATTTAGAATTTTAGTAGCTGGGGGATTTGGAAATCTGAAAGGTAAAGTCTTCAGAGTTGGATGTATGGGAGAAGTTAATCAATATCATGTTATGAGAGCAATATCTGGAATCTCATCAACATTAGCTATGATGGGATATGAAACAGATGCACAAGCAGGTCTTAAGATTGCAGAAGAAAAACTAAAAGCTCTCTAAATCCTGTTAACTTAATATAAGGAAATTCGAGACCGATCACATTGACTTTCGATAAAGGTTCACTAATTCTAGTTGACTATACTGCTAAGGTCAAAGACAACGACGAAGTATTTGATACCACTCTTGAAGAGGATGCAAAAAAATTTTCTATTCATGAACAGAATGTCAAATATCAACCAAAACTAGTTTCTATTGGTGAAGTGTCTTATCCTGTTCTCAAAGGACTTGATGAAGCACTAGCAAAAACATCTGTTGGAGACAAACTTACAGTTGAAGTTACACCTGACAAAGGATTTGGTGAAAGAGATTCTGGAAAAGTTAGAATGATTCCTCTTAGAAAACTAGGTGAAGATGCAGAAAAAGTTTCAGTAGGTGATACAATTGAAGTTGATAATAAAAGAGGAATAATCCGTTTTATTGGTTCTGGCAGAGTACAAGTAGATTACAATCACAGATATGCTGGTAAAACAATTCTATTTGATGTTAATGTCATAAAATCACTTGATTCTTCTAATGATAAAATAGATGGAATTCTTAAAAATAGACTTCCTGTTGAGGATTCAAAAATTTCATTTGACATTAAAGATGATGAAGCAAACATTACAATTCCTGAAGAAATTTTACGCGCTGATGGTTTACAAATAATAAAACATTTCATTCAATTAGATATCTTCAAGTTTATTCCAACTTTGAAAAAAGTAAGCTTTGTTGAAACACATATCAATAAACAAACTCAAGAAAAAAAACCTGAAGCAAAAGAAAAAGCTCCCGAACAAAAGGCAGCTTAAGTTAGATTACTTTAGTACTCTTTGCTAGATTCTTAGCTTTTAATTCTGTCATTTCAACTTCTTTTAAGATTGTATATCGCTCAGGCCTCAAGTCTTGTGCAATCATTAATGCATCAATCACTTGTTCATCTGTTAAACCAATTTCTTTTGCCTTAGTTGGAGCTCCAACATTTTTTAAAGTTCTAACAATTTTTTTCCAATCTTGTCCCTGTAATTTTGCCATCATTATAGAACCAATTCCACATTTTTCTCCATGTAATCCAATTCCTGGAGCAATTTTGTCAAGAGCATGTGAAAATAGATGCTCGGCTCCTGAACATGGTCTACTACTTCCAGCAATACAAGATGCTACACCTGCACTAATTAATGCCTCAACAATAACTCTTGCATCAAGTCCTTTCTTTGCATATTGACTTGAATTTTCTAAAACTATCATTGCACTCATCATTGCAAGGTTTGCAGAATATCTTCCATAATATTCGCCTGTTTTTTCATGACCTAATTGCCAATCTTTTACTGCAATAATATTAGCAACCAAATCCCCACATCCACTTGCAAGCAGTCTTGATGGTGCTTTTTTAATAATGTCAATATCCACAAAAACTCCTAATGGTGCAGTTGCAACAATTGAATGAGGCTTTTCACTTTTTACCGATACAAATGGACTGGAAACCCCATCATGAGATGCCGCAGTAGGTACACTAACAAAAGGAATTTTTAAATTAAAAGAAATTAATTTTGCTGTATCAACGGATCGACCACCTCCTATTCCAGCTATAACATCACTATGATCTTTTTTTACTTCTTTTTGAATTCGATTAAGAGAACTAATTAGATTATCTTTTGATGTATGCCAAATAAATTGAATTTTTTTTGATTTTAAGGATCTTTCAATTCGTTGCCTAACTACTTTTTTTACATGAATTCCAGAAATCAAAGAAATTTTTTTTGCTTTTGTTAAATCATGAATAAAATTTCCAAATTCATTTATGTTCTTCTCTCCTACTACTATGAGCCTAGGTAATTCCATCGTATGCGATTGCATGCGATCTTGATTCTTAGTCATTATTTATGATTTCACGAGATCAAAAAGTTATTTAAAAGGGTGGCATGCCACTTACTTTATCTTAATAGGTGCATTTTTTGTCAAATAATGTCGAAGAAAAAATTCTACACGGGACTACCACAGTAGGTATCAAAGCCAGAGATGGTATTGTACTCTGTGCTGATATGAGAGCCAGTGCTGGCTATTTTATTGCAAACAATAACACAATGAAAATTCAAAAAATTGATGATCATGCAGGCTTAACTTTGGCAGGCGGTGTCGCAGATGCACAAAATATTGTAGATATCTTACGTTATCATGCTAATCTTCACAGAGTTGAAAAACAAGGTCCAATCCCAATTCACTCACTTGCAAGACTCTGCTCATTGATCTTCCATCAAAATAGAGGTTATCCATTCATAGCTGACATTTTGGTTGGTGGTTATGATGCTGATGGTCCTGCATTATTCAACATTGACATGTTTGGATCAGTTGAGGAAAAACCATATGTTACAACTGGTAGCGGTTCACCAGTAGCTTATGGTTTACTTGAAGAAGAATATAGAGAAGATCTTACAGTTGAAGAAGCAAAAAAAATTGCTTTAAGAGCTGTAAAAGCAGCAATAGTTAGAAACATTGGTACTGGCGATGGAATTAACATCGCAATAATGGATAAAGACGGATTCCGTCTTTTGACTGAAGAACAAAAGAAAGCAGTCATTGAACTTTAGTGATTTAATGCAAAGAAAACAACAACAGAAAGAATTACCTCCTAGTAGCCAAAATATAATGGCCACCATACTGCAAAGTATTCCTAAAGAGGCAAACATTACAAAAATAGAATATGAAGGACCTCGTATTGCACTTTATACAAACACGCCTCGTTATCTAATGGAAAATAATGAAACCATATCAAATCTTGTTAATGTAATCAAAAAAAGAATCGTTGTAAGAACTGATGAATCAATTAGAAAACCTGAAGATGAAGCTAGGCGGATAATTACAGAATGTGTTCCAAAAGAAGCAAATTTACAAGGAACTATCTTTGATACAGCTACCGGAGAAGTTTCAATAGAAGCAAAAAGACCTTGGTTACTGCAAAGAAATGCAAAAGAATTCAATCATTCTGAAATAACTGAAAAACTAGGTTGGAAAATACGTATTAGAAAAGCTACAACCTATCCTTCACGTACAATTCAGACAATAAATGCAACCCTAAAACAATCTTCAGCTGAGAGAAGTAAACAACTCAAACAAGTAGGTGATGAAATTTTCAGGCCTAGACTTTCTCAAAGAACTGAAGTTTCTCTTTATACACTTGGTGGATTTGGTCAAGTTGGACGCTCATCATTACTGCTTTCTACCCCTGAAAGCAAGATCCTAATTGATTGTGGAATAAATCCTGGTGCACGTTCTCCAATGGATGCATTTCCAAGACTAGATTCTTTAAATCTCACACTAGATGATCTTGATGCAGTAGTAATTGGTCATGCACATTTGGATCATACTGGATTCTTACCAACTTTGTGCAAATATGGTTACAAAGGTCCAATCTATTGTACCGAACCAACACTTCCTATGATGAATTTAATTCAGTTAGATGCAATCAAAGTAGCAGCTGCACAAGGTAGAACTCCAATCTATTCTGAACGTGATGTCAAACAAATTATGCGACAGACAATTACTTTACCTTACGGAACTGTTACTG
>JABAOH010000111.1_pt2 | contig 15885 bp, 13 predicted proteins | sample 7062181 | NCBI WGS metagenome assembly JABAOH01 (sample SAMN14538630, study PRJNA623070) | marine sediment metagenome | biome: marine biome [ENVO:00000428]; feature: marine pelagic biome [ENVO:01000023]; material: deep marine sediment [ENVO:00002113]; isolation source: pool of 5 deep marine...
AGTGAGATACATATGGCGAGGAGGCCAGACAATTTCCTACCTCCTCCACCCTATCATCTGCTACTTCCCATGCGGTCATGGAGTTGGCGGTAAAACCCAGGCGGCGGTGATTGACCATGGCGCCATAACGCCGGATACGGCCGTCGTCAGTCCACTGCTGCAAGGCCGCGAGGATAGCAGCCGTCTCCATTTGAGCGGCTGAAGCGAGCGCTGCGAATGGGGTTGGACACAAGGGCAGGTCGGTCTCGAGAACGCTCAGCAAATCCACATCAACCGAGTCGGCGGAAGCAGGCACGGTGGGGATCGAAGTTCCCGCAGGAGAGGATGCTGTGGACCGAGATGCCGGTGGGGTTGGAGTTTCGGATGGTGAAGCAACCAGATCGAAGTGGACGGCGATCTTGAAGCGGCGCAGCGCGGGCAACCGCCACACCCCACGCACTCCTGGCAAGGAGGCTGTGCTTGCCGCTGCAGATTCGAACCAGTCTTCACCGGGCGCCACCGCGGCAAACCAGAGATTGACGCGGTGTTCACGCTCATAGCAGTGTGTTACAGGCGCCCACGATCCCACTTCAGTGCCAACTGCTTCTATGTGTGAAGGTTCGATCTCCACTCCCACCAATTCACTCGCAAGCCCAAATCGCGCGGGTTCAAAGACGGGGCCGATCTTGCGAATTACATTCGTCGCCTTAAGTCTCTCCAGCCTCTGCAATACGGCCTCTTCGTTCAATCCCACTTTCTCCCCCAAAGCCGCAAAAGGCCGCTCCACACATGGGAAGCAGGCCTGGGCCGCGGTGAGAAGAACACGCTCCTCCTTTGTCAATGCGGAGAGACCGGCTACTCCTTCAGCCATCTGGCAGCCTCTCTGGCATGATAAGTGATAATCAGATCCGCCCCTGCTCGAGCGATGCTCGTGAGCACTTCCAGAGTAGTCGCCCGTTCATCCACCCAACCTCGCGCGGCGGCAGCTTTCACCATGGCGTATTCCCCGCTTACATTGTAGGCGGCAACAGGTCTGTCCAGCGCGGCGCGGACATCAGAGATGACATCCAGGTAGGCGAGCGCGGGTTTCACCATGATGATATCCGCCCCCTCCTCTGCATCCTGCCGCGCCTCCCGCAGCGCCTCCCGCCGATCCTCCGCAGCCATCTGATAGGAACGTCGGTCACCGAACTGAGGAGCAGAATCCACCGCCTCCCGGAAAGGCCCGTAAAAGGCCGATGCGTATTTGGCGGAATAGGCCATAATGCCGGTGTCGTAGAAACCCGCTTCATCCAGCGCACAGCGAATCGCTGCAACGCGGCCATCCATCATATCGGAAGGTCCCACAAGATCCGCTCCCGCCTCGGCATGAGAAAGGGCGATTTTGGTGAGGATTTCCAGTGTGGGATCATTGAGAATCTCTCCCCCCTCCCCCACAACTCCACAGTGTCCGTGGGTAGTGTATCCGCAAAGGCAGACATCGGTCATAACCACCAACTCGGGTAGAGCGCTCTTTAGTGCGCGCACACCTTGCTGTGCCGGCCCCTCAGGATTGGCCGCCTCCAGGCCGGACTCATCCTTGCGCTCCGGAACACCGAAGAGCAGCACGGCCCTAATTCCTTCCTGCCAGGCCTGCTCTGCCTCTTCGACGAGGCGATCAGGCGAAAGATGATATTGCCCCGGGAGCGCTTCAATTTCCTTACGCCGGTCAATCCCAGCAACCACGAACAGCGGATAGATGAATTGCCCCGGATGGATCCGGGTCTCCTTCACCAGTTCCCGCAGTGCCGGAGTCCGGCGCAAACGCCGCGGCCGCTGGACAAGCCGGAAAGTCTCCTTCTTCTGTTCAGGCTCCATTGCCCTTGATCTCCTCATCGCTGAGATAACAAGCCGGGTCCGCCCCCCAGAGGTTTCCGTGGGAGGCCTCCGCCCTGATCCTGCATCCCCCGCAATAGGTTTTGTAATCACACTCCCCACAGCGGCCGGTCAAGCTGGCCTGCATTTCCTTGAGACTGCAAAGGAGCGGATGGTCCGGGTTTCGCCAAATCTCGGAAAAGGGACGATCTCGAACATTGCCCAGTGATAGATGTCCCCAGAACTGACAGGCATGCACATCACCCTTGGCGTCAATATTGGCGAACTTCCGTCCCGCGGAACAGCCGCCGTGCATGGTCAGCAGTTCGCCTATGTCGGCAAGACGCGACGGATCCCGTTCCTCTATTACTCGATACAGGAAGACACCATCAGCGTGATTGTCGGTAGTAAGAATCTCAATTTCTTCGCCGCGGCGATCCAGTTCTATTGTCTTATCAATAAGCCACTCTATCATCTTCCTGCGTTCCGGGGCGGAAAGATCGCGCTCCGCGATTTCAGTGCCCCGGCCTGAATAGACGAGATGGTAGAGACAGAAACGATTCGCCTTTTCGTCCACCGCCTGATCCAGAACTGCGGGCAAATCCTCCACATTGTCCTGAGTGACCGTAAATCTGACCCCTGTTCTCAATCCCGCTTCGCGGGCGCGTCGAAGTCCCTCCCAGGCTCCTGCAAAGGCTCCTTCGCGGCAGCGAAACCGGTCGTGAGTTTCCGCCGTGCCATCAATGGAAATGCCGATATACTGAAAGCCTGCCTTTTTCAAGGCCTCGGCTACATCTTTCGTGATGAGGATTCCATTGGTGGACAGCACCGGCCGAATACCTTTTTTGGCCGCGTATTCGCCAAGGTGATAGATATCCTCCCGCAAAAGCGGCTCACCACCTGAGAACAACAGCACGGGCACTTCCATTTGCGCCAGATTATCAATGAGTGTTTCCGCCTCTGCGGTGGTCAACTCCTCTTTGAGAGCATTTTCTCCTGCGCTGCCATAACAGTGGATACAGCGCAAGTTGCAGCGCGCGGTCATGTTCCACACCACAAGCGGGCGGTCTGCTGTGGTAAACTGGAGCAGCCCAGGCTCTTTCCTCTGCTTGCCGCTCGCCTGGCGCAAAGCACGGGAAACGGTTGCTTTCCCGCACAGTAATTTCGTAAAACCAATCATTCTTCATCTCCTCGAAGGTGCGGGTCCTGTTTCCCGTGCTCTTTCACATAGGCCTCCAGTGTTTCCATCAGCCCGGGTATGGTGTACACCTTGGCCTCAATATCCACTCGCAGCCCGCATTCCCGCGCGGTCTGCGCGGTAACCGGACCTATGCATGCTACTACACAACCTTCGAAGGATTTGGCTCCCACCGCCTCCACAGCCGCGCGGACCATGGAAGAAGAGGTGAATGTGACCACATCCGCCTTCTTCTTCTCCAGTGTGTCGGGCAACTGTAAAGCACCGTCCCTGTCCGGACTCACTCTGTAAGTCTGCACTGTCTCCACATGAGCGCCTCTCTTCCGGAGTATCTCCGGCAATACTCCGCGCGCCTCCACCGCCCTGGGGAGCAACACCCGCGTCTCGGAAGAGATACCCGGAAGTTCTTTACCCATGGCATCACTTATGGCCTGTGTTGAAATGAAATCAACCTTCAGACCGCGCCCCTCAAGCGCCGCCGCCGTGGGTTCACCGATGGCGCCGAGGGAAGCGCCAGCAAGGGCTCTCCAATCCAGCCCCGCGCTCCGCAGTTGTCCCTCGAAACAGTCTACTCCATTTGCGGAAGTGAAGAGTACCCAATTCCAGCCTTGCTCCATCAGCGCCGTCAAGCGGCCCTTCTCCGCGGCGATGGGCTCAATGCGAATCACGGGACAGATAATGGGTTCCGCCCCTGCATCTCTGAGCAGGTCCGCCAGCCTGCTCGCCTGGTGCCGGGGCCTGAGCACGAGGATGCGAAGACCCAGCAGCGGCCTCCGCTCAAACCAAGCCAGACGCTGATGCATTGAGACTACATCGCCAACCACCAGTATAGCGGGAGCAGTGAGGCGGCGGCGCTCCACTTCATCGGCTATATGAGCCAAGTCAGACACGATCATTCGTTGGCGTCCTGTAGTGCCCCAGCGAATGACTGCGGCCGGCATTGTGCCCTTTCGTCCCCCGCTCAGTAATTCCCCGGTTATCTCTCTTAAGTTCTTTGTTCCCATCAATACAACAAGCGTGTCCGCGGCCTGAGCAAGCGCGCCCCAGTTGACACTGCTTTCGGTCTTCTCTATGTCTTCATGTCCTGTGACAATGGCCAGACTTGATGCACCTCGCCGGTCGGTCACAGGTATCCCGGCATAAGCAGGGACGGCTAAGGCCGAGGTGACACCGGGGACCACAACAAAAGGAATCCCCTGGTTGACGAGATGATCGGCTTCCTCTCCTCCGCGACCGAAAAGAAATGGGTCGCCTCCTTTAAGACGGCATACCGAATATCCCGCCTTCGCTTCATCTGCCAGCAGTTGATTGATTTCATCCTGGCTTAGAGAATGTCGCGAGGCGGCCTTGCCGACATATATCAGGCGAGCATCTGAGCGCGCTTCCAGAAGCAATTCCGGATTGACCAGCCGGTCATATATGATTACATCAGCAGCGCGCAGAATCTCCAGGCCCCGCCAAGTGATGAGTCCGGGATCACCCGGCCCCGCGCCCACCAGATAGACTGTTCCTTTCTCAATCATCTGCAGCCTTCCAATATTCGATCCGCCCCCTGGGCCAAAACCTCTTGAGCCAGTTCGCGACCCAATTTCTCACCCTCCTCGGAGGATCCTTCTGCCCGGCGCCGGATGACGAGTTTCCCCTCGAGGTCGGCCACCACACCCTGTAACACAAGGTGATCGCCCTCGATTATACCCAGTGCCCCGGCGGGCATAGAACAACCGGCTCCCAAACGCGCAAGAAAGGCGCGCTCCGCGGCTGCCGCCAAACGGGTGGGCGGGTGGTCGAAGCGTGACAGTAGTTTACACAATCCCTCGTCGTTCTTACGGACTTGCAGCGCCAGCGCACCCTGTCCAGGCGCCGGCAGGCAGATATCAAAAGAGATTCGTTCTGTGGCTCGATGCTCCAGGCCCATGCGTATCAGTCCGGCGCAAGCGACTATTAGCGCGTCGAATTCGCCTCCCGATAATTTCTTCAGCCGCGTATCGAGGTTACCGCGCACAGGCACAAGAACCAGGTCGGGGCGATAGGCACGCAACTGTGCCACACGGCGCGGGCTTGAGGTGCCGACGCGGCTGCCTGGCGGCAAATCGGGCAAACCGATATCATTGCGGGAGACCAAGGCATCCCTGGGGTCCACTCTCTCCGGCACCGCCGCCACCATAAGGCCCTCACGCTCTCCGGTTGGCAGATCCTTCATGCTGTGAACCGCCAGATCAATCTCGCCTTCCAGGAGAGCGCGCTCAATCTCTCTGACGAAGACTCCCACGCCTGCCGCCGCCAGCGGGCCGGTGTGAGTATCTCCACTGGTGCGGATCGTCTTGATCTCAGGGACGGCACCCACCTCTCGCAGACAGGCGGCCACCTCTTCGGTTTGTGCGCGGGCGAGTTGACTGCCTCGTGTTCCAATTGTGATCTTGATGCGATCAGCCTCACTCATTTTCTTTCCGTGGAGGAATCCCCAACAATTCTCGGGCGGTTGCCTCTGCTTCCGAATCTTTCCCTTCCCGCAGCAGTGACAGCACATCGCTTGCTAACACTTGCTGCCAGCGTGCTTTGCGCTGCTCGGCAGGGGAATGAGCCGCTATGACTTCTCCGCGCAGACGGCCCAGTAATTGGGCTAATCGCTGATATTCCGGCGGCACCGCCTCTTCAATGCGCTCCCGCAAATGCCGCGCCAAGGCCGGGCTGGCGCCTTGGGTGGAGATGGCTATGCAAATCGGATTGCGGTCTATACAAGAGGGCACGATGAAACTGCAGTGGGTCGGATCATCCACCACATTGACGAGTATCTCCAGGCTCTCCGCCTCCCGGTAAACCGCGGCATTGACGTCAGGGCTATCAGTGGCGGCAAAGACAAGTGCGCTTCCCTTGAGATCACCGGACTGGTATTCCCGGTGGGTATGGTTCACCCCCGGCCTCTCCAGCAGTGCTTGCAGTGATTCACACACCTTTGGTGCCACCACTTGCACCCTCGCTCCAGCATCGAGCAGGGAACTAATCTTGCGGGCGGCCACCTCTCCGCCGCCCACAACGATGCAGTGCTTTCCCGCGAGATCTATGAAGATTGGAAAGAGCACCGATTTCTCGCAGTCTTTCATTTGCAGTTTCCTGTTAGGAGAATCATCCTTGCGTCGTTCTCCGATAAAGGTGGGTTTTCCGTGCCGCACATCGCCAAATCACTGCAGGAAGCCAGCTCACATTTTCTCTCCGCAGCACGACATCGCGATATGTGGTGCGGCCGGAAACACAATCGAAAAGCGCCTGGCAAAGGGCGCGGTTGTGTTTGGTGTACTCGATGACTGGATCCAACAGGTTGTGTTTTGATGTGAGCATGACGAGACGGCGAACGAACCGACCATACCACACATCGCGCGCCAGGTGCCGCTGGCTTCGGACGAAACCGGCAAAGGCTTCTCTTGAGACTCCTTCAGCAAGAATCGTCTCGGCGCACCGCAATCCGCCCTCCAGCCCTGAGTTAATGCCCTTGCCTTTGAAGGGGCGTACCAGGCCCGCAGCATCACCTATCACAACATAGCGATCCCCGTAGAGTCCGCGGGCGGGGCCGAGGGGAAAAGAGCCCTTGAAGTAGCCATCTACTTTGCCGTTTTGGGGGAGCGTTTTCACCACCTCCGGCAGGGCCATGAATTCTTCCATCTCGTCAACACCTACCCCGGCCCCGGCAACAATCACCACGATGTGATTGCCCTTCGGCACCAAGGCGCCGAAATCTATGCCGGATTGCCTTGGCAAGAAGACGTGAATACAGTCATCCAGCAGACCGGGAAGGAATTCCTCGCCAGCGGGGTGGATCTTGCAGACGATGGCCTCCAGAGAAGCCGGTGGACGATAACGAGTCCGGCGCGCGAAGCCGCGCGCCATCCCGTCATCAAGCGCGAAAGCCCCCACCACCGCGTCGCCCTGAAAACTGCCGCTCTCCGTATATACCATCACACCTTCTCGGCTTACCTCCAAATCCGTGGCACGAGTGTGCACCACCTGCACTCCGGCACGCTGCACCTGTCGCATTAACAGATGATCCAGTTCAACGCGACGCAGAGCACAGGCGGATTCTCCGAACTCCTCTCCATCCAGATAAACTGAGCAGCCGCTGCCGTGCAGCACATACCCTTTGATCCGGCGTTGAAATAACTCTGAGGGCGGCGTTTCACCCAGCACCTCGCCAAGCAATTCCGGACCGGGAGGAGAGAGAACACCCGCACACTGATTCTGCTGTTCGCCGAATCGTTTCGATTCGATGAGCACAACATCGGGCGGCAGGCCCGCGCGCTTCCTCTCACGCGCCAGCGCAATTGCACAGGCGGCTCCGGCCGGGCCTCCACCTATGATGATAACTCGGAGGCTTTCACATTCCGACAAGACGCGCGGGCTCGGCAAGCGGGCAGGACGCTCACGACGGGGGCGAAGTCGCCTCCATCCGGTCAGCAGAAGGGCCCACATGAGGCGCACCTGGAGCCGCAGGCTGATCGTCTTGCGCACGATGCTGCGATACGATATGTTGCCTGTAAATGTTCCCCAGAGAATCTCGATGAGTGGTTTTCTCGCATTAGGGCTGCGCTGCTCCGCCCGCGCCACATCCATGTGGGCGCGCGATATGGCCGTAGAAGGCGAGATCAGATCCTGCAGTTTGAGCAGAGCGCGGCCGTATGCATTATCCACCGCATAAGTCCGCCGACAGATGCGCACGTAATCCTCTCTAAGTTGGCAGCGGTCTGCGGGGCCGTCGATCAGAGCCTTCGCCGCCCACTTTGCCGTGTAGAAACCTGATTCGATTCCATTCTTGAGATAACGGGATATGTGGGCATCACCTATCACGACGAGTCCGTCATGAATCGGGTTTTGCGCGGCCGACACCGGAAGTCTGGGAGTACAGGAACAATACCGGTCAGGCATGGTCCATCCCGGAGGCATGTGTTTCCTCACCGAGGGAGAATCAAGCACCTCCTGCATGTGCTCTGGACCGAGATTGTCGCCAATCAGTGTCACGGTTACGTGTTGACGTTTCGGAGTAATCGCCGCAAATCGAATACCAGGCCAGCCCATTGCGAATATCAAGACCCGATTTCGAATCACACGCTGGATATAGTCCGCCTCCAGCGGGATTTCCGCCTGGCGTGCGCGAATGGTGCGGGGCAGACGATAACCAAACCCCAGCCGCTCGAAAACCCCGCCGAGGTTGCTGTTCACACCGAACGCCCCGACGACAAGATCGGCCTCCATGGTGAATCCATCGCGACACACCACGCGGAACTTTGCGTCCTTCTCTTCCGACATGGAGAGATCTTTCACCAGTTTGCTCACATGACTGGCGCCGCTGCGCTGTGCCTCTCCCAGCAAGAACCAGTCAAATCCTTCTTGCGCCACTGGGTACATCCCGAGAGGCCCCGGCCCCCGAAATGTGGCATAAAGGCTAGTACCTTCCGGCGTTGGGATATCCACCGAGCCGCCTTTCGTCTCCAGGTGGTAGCCCTCGATGCGCCGCTGAATGACATGCCCGGGCACGTCTATCCCCAGAGCATTCATATTGCGTACCAGCGAGTCCGGAATGATTCCGGCGCACATGTTACAGCCTGCGGGCCCGGGTTTCGCGAAGCTCTTGTGATCAAAGACGACGACCTCCACATCACGGCCGGCTTCACGGGCAAAGCGGCACAGCCAGATGGCGCAGAAAGCACCGGCAGGCCCTCCCCCTAGAACAGCCACGCGGGTTCGCCCGTTGGCCGAGTTCCCAGATTCCCGGCTATCCAGAGTCACCGACTGCTTCTCCTCTGTTCTTGTTTCTACTGCCGGCTCGCAATTCACACCACGGGTCCTCGGCCAAGTAGTTGCCGCCGGTTGCCCAGTAGGCGCGGGCGCGGCACCCGAAACAGCGCTTGCCCCAACGGCACCGCCCGCAAGCCCCTTCCAGAGACTCTTCACGCAGACTTCTGAACAGTTCCGCTCGCTCCCAAATCTCAGAGAATGGCCGCTCCCGCACATTCCCCACACGCATGGGGAGATAAGGACAGGGCTGGACTTCTCCGTTGGGGATAACGACACAGTAGGTTCGACCGGCGAGACAGCCTGTGTGGAAACGAATGGGCACTCCCAGGCGCTCGGCCACGCGAATGAACTGCGGAGCACAGGTTGGCTTGATTTCGAGATCTCCCTCTTGTTGGCGCTTCAGTAAGGCCTCGAGGAGTTGCTCACAACGCTTTGCCTCGACCATGTCCTCGACCAACTGGCGGCCGCGTCCTGTGGGTACAAGAAAGAAGACGTGGTGCCCGGCGGCCCCTAAGTCTCGCGCAAGGTCGGTGATCTGGAGCAATTGGTCTTCGTTCTGTTGAGTAACCGTCGTGTTTACCTGAAAGGGCAGACCTATCTCCCGGCAGGCCCGCATACCTGCCACCGCCTCTTGCCAGGCGGTGGGCGACCCTCTCAGCCGGTTGTGGTAGTCGGAATCAATGCTGTCGAGCGAGATACCCGCGCGGGCTAATCCTGCCGTGTGCAAACGACGCGCGGCTTCCTCGGTGATCAGAGTTCCATTGGTTCCCAATACGGGCCTGATGCCTCGTGCTTGTGCCGCGGAAATCAGGTCGTATAAATCGGGCCGCATCAGCGGCTCTCCGCCGGAGAGGATGAGCACCCTGAATCCGACGCGGCCGATCTCTTCAATCAGCCGGAGTCCTTCTTCTGTGGTCAGTTCGTCCGGGTCCCGGTTCTCTCTCGCATCACGGTAGCAGTGGGAGCAATCGAGGTTGCACTGCCGGGTTATGTTCCACGACAGCAGAGAGGGATAAAGCCGACCGGCATCAGTCTCTCCGAGCGTTTCATCATCTTCATTGGAGGCAGCTCGCGATTTATCTGTTTTATGTGGATTCTCCATCTTTTCGGTCCCCCGAGCACTTCATTCAACTTCAGCGGCCGGGAGTACATTAGCGCCGACTCTGCCGTCTGCTCGGTCGTAGGCTCGAGATCCTGCTTTGCTGATTCTCCCTCCAAGCTTCGCCCACCTCAATGGGGAGTGTCTGATGCCGGCTCAGGCATTTCCGCACCATGACACTTGTTGCATGTCTCGTTATATTCATGGCAGCGGAAACAGACGGAACCGGCGGCAAAGCTTGCCTGTGCCTTGTGTTCCAACATCCAGTCGGGAGGATGTGGCAGGTCGATTCCGCCGTGACAACTGGAACAGAACTCCGTGCGATGACAAGTAGCGCATTCTTTCGTCTTGCTCTCGGCGCGGGATGGGTGCTGTGTCAGCCAGTCGGCCTTGTGGGATTCCGGTCTGGCGCCTTCGTGGCAGGCGGTACAGAAGGTCTTAGTGTTGTGACATTCCGAACATTCGGCGGCTTGTGCGCCCTGGTGTCTATAGACCCAGTCTTTGGTGTGACTTGCCGGTTTTGTCCCTCCATGGCAGGTGATGCAGAAATCAGGCTTATGACATTCCTGGCACATTTCTCTGTCAACCTCGCTGGCCGAAGAGTGCCGCTGCATCCAATCCTCAGTATGCATTAAGCGGTCATGACATGAGTTGCAGTAATTCTCCTCATGACAGACCTGACAGTACTCGGGCCGCTCCTGGGCGGTGCCGAAGTGGGATTTCAGCCATTCTTTTTCGTGCGAGTCCGGCCTCCGCTTAAGATGGCAACTCTGACAGAAGGTCGGCTCGTGGCACTGGCCGCAAAGGGTGGGATCCTTGCGCACTTCATACTTGTGATTGGCGAACCAGTTTTCCTCCTGATGAGAAGAAGGCCGGTGCGGCTGGGAGGCGATGACCTCAGTGGGCATACGAAAAGTAGTATCGATGGCCGATACAAAGGCGACCAAGTCCTGGAAATCGGTTTTGGTAAGGCTGGCAGGCACCGGCGGCATAATGGAGCGAGGGTTAATTGCCGTTGGCGAGCGCAGTACTTTGGCCACTGTATCAGGCTGACGCGGCCCATCAGGGCCCAAATCCTGTCCCTCCAAGCCGCCTCCGCCGTTGATGCCGTGACAGGAGTGGCATCGCAGGTCGAGAAACACTTTCTGACCCCGCTGCTGTTGCGGGGTGAGTTGGGCATGTGGAGGGCCGCTCTTTGCGCCGGAAATACCGAGATAGAGCAACACTCCCAAAGCCGCGACCGCGCCCACTGAGATGAGAGGCCGGCGGCGCGGCAATCGCTCCGGATTGCGGTCCAGATAAGGCAGCACAATCAGGAACAGCACAGCTAACCCCGGAACCACCGCCGCCCCTGCGAACTCACCCCACTCACCCCACGCCGTCGGGACGTATTTCAGTAGTTCGAAATTGGGCAAGAAGTACCATTCGGGCCGCGGCACATAGCCGATTGCGGCGGGGTTGGCCTTTGCCTCCAGATGCGCCGGATACAATACGGCAACGGCGAACAGTAGACCCAAGAGCAGCACTGAGACCACCGCATCTTTGAATACCTGGTCTGGATAGAAAAGAGTAGGCCGAGACACCGAGTCCTCGTCATCCACGCGCCGCCAGGGAGGGGTAATCCCTTTCTTGCGCACCTGCGCGACATGGAAGACCATCAGGCCTATTAGCACAGCGGGGAAGATCAGCACGTGAAGCGCAAAGAAGCGGGTGAGCGTCAACGCCCCTACATCCGGCCCGCCTCGAAACAGGGCGGTGATATAGTGCCCCACCATAGGCACTGAGCCTGCGATCCGCGTCCCCACAACTGTCGCCCAGTAGGCCTTCTGATCCCAGGGAAGCAGGTATCCGGTGAAGCTCAGCCCCATGGTAACCAGGAGAAGCAGTACTCCTATTACCCAGATGATCTGTCTGGGCTTCTTATAGGCACCCCAGAAGAAAGCCTGGAGCATATGGATAATCACCAAGATGAGCATGAAGCTCGCGCCCCAGTGATGAAGGCCGCGAACCAGACCTCCCAGGGGTAATTCTCGGGAAATGAAACTCGCAGATTCATAGGCCGCATCGGGAGATGGTACGTAGTACACCATGAGTAGAACGCCGGTGCACAACTGGACGACAAAAAGGAACATTGCTGCACTTCCGAAGACATGGGGCCACCCTACACCCTTCGCCAGTGGCTCCTCCATGAACTCCTTGACAAAAGTGACAAGTTCGGTCTGTTCATCAATCCAGCGAAGAATCTTGCCGACCATGGCTAGCCTCCCATCACTTTCACATAAAGGGTTCCCTCTTCTACTTTGTGCTCCAAGCGATCAAGCGGTCTTGGGGCCGGACCTTTGGTAACCTCGCCGCGGATATTGAAGCCCCCGTTGTGGCAAGGACACAGGAAACTCTGCGCGCTATCATCCCAATGCACCGGGCAGCCGAGGTGTGTGCAGGCGTTCGAAAATACGACATAGTCTTTGCCGTCTTGTGTCACCGCGTAGACTGATTCTCGACGCGCGGTTTGCCGCCAGCCGTCTCTATCCACATGGCTGGCGCGGAAGAGTTTGGGCTGGCCCGCGGTCACTTCCTCGATCGCTCCAAGCCTGAGCCAACGCCCCTCCCGCTCTTTGAATGTGTCCCCCACGTAGAAGCGAACCAGCGGTAAACCCAACGCGATACCGATCAGCGCGCTCAGCAGCCCGCTGCCATAACCCAAGAATCGGCGCCGAGTGATTAGACTCAGGTCTTCCTCTGCTTTACCCGCAGCACTCTCTCTGATATCTCCCATCTCTGTCCGTCTCCCTTCTCGGTCAAGGATTCGAACCCGGCATGTCCTCTTTCGAGGGGACAGCCGGAATACCTGCTAGTCTTCGTCGGTCATGTTCGCGTGACAATCCACGCAGGCATTCTCGCCGTGGCAAAGATTGCACAAATCTATCGAGGTTGCCCCTACCTCACCATGTTTTTCTGTCCAATGCTCTTCGCCGTGATCCGCTGGCGCCAGAGCGGAGTGGCATGTTCCGCAATCGTGAAGACCGGGGCCGTGGCAGACAGCACATTGGGATGCAGAGGAGGCCGCCTGCGCGCCGTGCTGTGTAATCCAGCTGGCAGGATGAGGCATTTCAAGTCCGTGACAAGCCTGACATTCCTGCTTGGTGTGGCAGCGCAGGCAAGCGGCCGCGTCTTTTTCCGCAGCGGCTCCGTGCGGACCTCTCTTCCAGCCTTCAGGGTGAGGCATCTCTGCGCCGTGGCATGACGAGCACAGTGTGGCGCGGTGGCAGAGAGCGCATTTCTCCGGAGACTCTTCGGCGGAGGCACCGTGACGCGAAGACCAATCCGGCTGTTTATGGGATGAGGGGAGTGCACCGCGATGACACACTGCACATGCTTCCTTTCGGTGACACCGCTGGCAGAGGGCTTCATCCTTAGCCGCGGCCGTGAAGTGTTCCTCCAGCCAGTCCTCAGGATGTGGCATCACCATCCCATGACAAGCCTGGCAATCTCTCCGCTCGTGGCAGATCAGACAAGCGCTGTCTTTTCGAATGCTGGCGGCACCGTGCTTTGAAGACCAACCAGTGTGATGGTCTTCAGGTGTATGTTTATCATGGCAAGCGTGACAGAAATCCGGCTCGTGACAAACCTGGCACGATTTCTCGCGCTCTCTCGCTTCCTCTTTGTGTCGAGCCAACCACGGGCCCTCATGAGACTCCGGTACTCCCTTCTTCCCGCGATGGCAGGCCTCACAAAAATCGCTCGGGTGACAGACCTGGCAGCCTTCTTTTTCTCGACTCGCCTCAGCGGAATGTCTTATCCTCCATTCTTCTGGATGCGGCCGACTGATAGCATGGCAATCTGCGCACCAACTCTGCTCATGGCACCGCTGGCAGGAGACGCGATCTTCCAACGCTTCCTTCCCGTGGCGCTGCCCCCAATCCAGTCCCTGGTGCTCCCTCTGCAGTGAATGACACGCACGGCAGAAAGCCAACTCCGAAACCTGTTGGGGCTTATCCTCACCGGGAACCAAGTGACAAGTCAGACAACGCTCCGGATCACTGGCGGCATCTTTAGGGTGACGACTAGTCCAACCGCGAGCGTGCGGATTCGCCTCTCGGTGACATCTGTCGCAGAATGTGTTTTGATGGCATCGTTGGCAGTCCAATTCGCCGCGGTGACGCACTTCTTCCCGATGCGCAGCCACCCAGGCCGGGTCAAAGGTCCTGGAGCGACGCTCACCCAGTGTCACATGGCAAGTTGAGCACTTGTTCGAGGCTTGCTTGCCATCATGGCATGTGTAGCAGAGCTCCATCGTCGGCGCGTACTTTGACGGAGTCGCCACTTGCGTGAACTCCTCGGCCGAGCTAACCCCCTCGAATTGCCAGCGGGGCCCGTGAGCGACGCGGTCATGACAAAAGGTACACTCCAACCCCATCTTCCAATGCTCCAGATGGGTGATTTTCAAACCGTGGTAAGTGATGAGTTCGCGCGTTTCCGCATGACAATGCCGACAGTTCTCGTCTGGCACTTTCCCTCGAATAATGGATGCCTTGACATCACCCGCCGCGTGCAGTCGCACCTGGCGCAGGGCCACCAGTTTACTCTTGAACATGTTGAGCGTCCCAGGCATGAGGTGGCATTCCTCACATTCCACTCCAGCATGGGCCGACTGACTCCACGTGGCATAGTGCATACTCATCTCGTGGCAGGAATTGCAGAAGATCGGCTGGTTGCTGACCCACAAGCCGCCCCCGCCCACAGGCACCAGCACGAGGAGGAGAACCCCTATCATGAAGAGCGCCCTCGGAACTCGCAGCCCGATGATCGGCAGCACTACCGGTCTCTTGAAGCTCTCTCGCAGCCGCCTCCATCGCCTCCTCAACTTGACACCTCTTCCCCGGCTCCACCCTCAGCTGCGGGGCCGAAATGTCTCTCATACTCTAACGGGTGATGTTTGCGCATTCGCTTTTTGGAAATACGGCCGGTAAGCCAGGCCCAGTCAATCGGAAAACACTCCGGGTTGAAATGAACGTTGTAGAAATGCCATACGACGATTGCGGTCGCGGCGAGCAAGGCCTCATCACTGTGCACCACCTGAGCAATGTCCAGCGCATACTTCGGGAAGTATCTCATTCCGATCTCTGGGAACCACAGCAAGATGCCGGACCCGATCATAATCACCATGCCCCAATAGACCGCCCAGTAGTCGAACTTCTCCACATAACTGAAGCGGTCAAACCGGGGTCCGCGCGGCATCAGACCGACGAAGTGAAGCAGATTATGAAAGAGATCACCGAAATCCTTCTTGCCCGGCAGAAGCGCGCGGAACTCACGGCGGCCCTCCGCCAGGAGTATGATATAGCCCATATGAAATACGCCCACTGCAATCAGCACTGCAGCCGCCACGCGATGCAGGGCACTGGTAACGGGCACTCCACCCATCCTGGCGAAGAAAGCCTCGGCCCAGTGCATCTCCGCGTAGCGCAAGGGCAGACCGGTTACGATGAGAACGATGCAACCGACAAACAAAGCGATATGCTGAACCCTAAACAGAAGGCTGAACCGCTGATGATATTCTTCCTCCACCGGTGCGACGGCTTCCGCCTCTTTCTTGCGTTGTGCCACCCTCTCCCGCAGACGTCGGCGGGCTTCTGTCGCCAATTCGGGCGCAATCTCCCTTTCGGCCTCCGCAAGCACACGCCAATTGACTTGAGATTCCAACCGTTCCCGCTCCTCGCGGAGTTCCTCGGCTACTGTCTTAAGCAGGGCCGACCATCCATGCCCCTCATGCATGTCTTCTTTCACTTCGCTGACCCTCTCTCGATCTCTGGAAACTCAGGACTTATTCTCGACTCCGCCTGCGCCATCGGCCGAACAGGTCAAGGGCTATATGCCCCACCAGCCCGCCGATAATCGCGAAAGTAAACCACCGGAAACCCAGATTTATATAATAGAGTACCGCCGCGCTCTCCGGAGTAGCGAGAACGTG
>JABAOH010020652.1_pt3 | contig 15884 bp, 9 predicted proteins | sample 7062181 | NCBI WGS metagenome assembly JABAOH01 (sample SAMN14538630, study PRJNA623070) | marine sediment metagenome | biome: marine biome [ENVO:00000428]; feature: marine pelagic biome [ENVO:01000023]; material: deep marine sediment [ENVO:00002113]; isolation source: pool of 5 deep marine...
GATGTAGTTATTCTTCATGGTGGCTATTTTGGGTCTCCGCCCACCACTGTGACTCTGGAGGAGGTTGATCATTTCGCGGATTATGGTGGTATTTTGATAGTTCTCGGGAACGCTTTGTTCATCAACCAAACTGCAGGCCAGTTCTGGGAAAACCTTTTTGACAGTGAACCTATTCGAAGATTGGAACAACGGTTAGGGGTAGACTTCACAGACTACTTGGGAGAGGGCGGTGCTTGGCATAACAATGCCACATTTACCTTGGAGAATAGTTCAGTCAAAGGGCTACCATTATCTTTATCGTACACCACAAAACATCCAACGGGCATAAATTATCAGGTCGCTTTGACGCCCACCAATGCAAATAGAATCTACACATTTGAGACCCTGAGCCCATTAAGCGGAAGGCTCACGAGCGGCGTAACTTACTATAAGGATTCTGTCACGAATGCTGTTGGAATCTACATCCAAGGCTCCTACATATACGCCACAGAGTCACCTGGACCAAAAATAAACTATTTTGGATTTGTGGACAATGAGAAAAGACCAAGCCTCATAGCTTCTCTAATTGCCCATGCACTTGAGAAAGACATTAACACAATCATCAAGCCTCAACCTTTAGCTACCGTAAGGCTCAATGATGTTGGTTCACCGACTTGGGATGAGGAATACTTGAACACTAGCCTTTTTCATTTCAATTCTATAATAGACACCTACAAAATAGCGCCAAGCATCGCCTTTACGGATTATCATGATGTGATCTTTTATTACTGGCAGACCACAGCTCCAAACGTTTTGGTACAACTGAAAACGCTCTATAGAGATTGGGAGTACAGCTCCCATTTGCAGCGTAAAGATCCACGACCTATGAGCCAGAGTCAGATTGAAGCTCTGATAGAAAGCAGTAGAGGCAACTACAGCACTTTGGGAATGGACCTATTCAGTACAGTTGTTGCTCCAGCTAGTTTTTGGAGTCAAACGACAGTAAACGCGATGGCGAATAAGAGCTTGTATTTGATTGAACTCACTCAAGGTCCTTATGCTCCAGCAGACTGGTGGAACATCCAAATCAATTCAAGTGTCCTAGTTCACACAGGAGTCCAGATGGCCGGCGCCGTCAATCTCGAAAATTTCACCCAGATAAACACGGACGTGCTTCATTATGAATACTTCAGAGATCGCGACAAATGGTCGCTTGCCGTGCTGAATGGATTTCCAAGTTTTTCCTACAGTGTACCTAATTTCAGGCGAAATGAGGTTGGAACTCACAGTTTGAAAACAATCTACACGAATCTGACCTCTGAAATTCCTGATGTTCGATTCGTTCCTATGGTTGAGGCAGGTTTATATTTTGGCAACAGGTGGGTGATCGTCAACAATACTCAACGAATGGGTTCGGTTGTCGAGTTTGATCTAGATTCTTCTTCTATCCCCAGTGTGGTGAATATAGAGAAGGGCATGATCTGGCTAAGGATTGATACAAACCAAACTATACGTGAAGTCTCAATTGACAATGAGCCTTGGCATTATTTCGATGACTACACGATACGGATACCTGCTGCCTCTGGACACGTGAAGGTCACGTTGGGAGAGCACGTCGATCCGACAGTGATAAAAACTAATTACAAAGTGACAAAAACCAGCTGGGATGGCGAACGCTTTTCAGTCTCGGTTTCTGCGACACCGAATTTGAACGTTTCAATCAAAATATTGATTCCATTGTTGGACGCTTTTTGCTCAGAGGCTCTGTGGGACTACACGTATAATTCTTCTTCGCGTCTCCTTGAGTTTTGGGCGATCTCGGATGCGGATGGCATAATTGTTTTTGACGTCGGGATCGATGTTACGCCACCAAGCATAACAAACATAGATCACACGTCTACGGAGTATAATATGAGCGTCACGGTGTCTGCAGACATAATTGACCTAGAAAGTGGCGTTTTGGAAGCAGTCTTAAGCTATTCCAAGGATTCTGAATGGATTAACGTTGCTATGGTTCGCGGAAACGATTTCTATGTGGCAGTTATTCCAGCGTTTCCTTTTGGAACTTTTGTTCGTTACGAATTGTATGCCTTTGACACTGCAGGAAACAATAAAGTTGCTGAAAATCTCAGCTACTATGTGACTGATTCAATTCCGCCGGAGATTGGGATTCCTGAGTGGGGGCCTCAAAATCCTTCCGCCGACCAGCCTGTGCTTGTTCGGGTCCCTGTAGTTGAACCAGAGAACGCAAGCGGTTTGAACTCAGTGACGCTGTGGTATTTCTTGGACCTTAACTTTTCCCGGTCGCAATCGGTAGAAATGATGTACGAAAATGGACTTTGGTGGGCTGAAATTCCAGGTCAACGTGAGGGCAAGGATGTCTCATTTTTCATTCGAGCTAGTGACAACGCCGGACAGGTTAAGACAACGCCGCCCTATCGTTATATAGTCGAAGCGACCGCTTTTCAGCCCCCATATTTACTGTTCATTGGCTTGGCTCTAGCAATTGTAGGTGCAGGGGTCGTACTATATCTCGTCAAGATCAGAAACGCAAAAAGAAAAGGCTGAGGTGCCGAAAAGGTAGACTGGGTATACGTAAAGGCAACAACTTGATCACCTAGCGTGTTCGATATGTGTCTGCTCCTGAGTCAGCAACTTTCTCAAGAATTTTTCTGTCTTGAGCTTGCGATATTTTTGTAGTTTGACAGACCTTGTGTCAGGTTTGGTGCCTTTTCTGAACATTTCTTTCAGAACCCTACCGTCCATGTAGTAGGGGATAGGCAGACCAAACATGTGAAGAATAGTTGGGGTTATGTCCCACGTGAATACATTGCGGTTTAGCTTGTATCCTTTCTTAATATGTGGGCCATAAGCAAAGAAAATTCCTTCAGGACGATGGGTGCCAGTCCTCGAGGTTTCAGTTGCTATTGGAGGCCCAAACATGCCCGATGGATACAATTGCGACGATATTTCATAACCTTCACGAGGGATCAGTAGAATATCTGGCCCTCTACTTGTGTGAGAGCCCCAACGCACCTCATTGTCATAATAAACTTGTGAGGCTATAGGTGACCCTTCATCACTTACCTCTTGAAGATTAACAAACAACATACGCTTAAATCTCTGGTAGTCATTGACAAGATTTCCATTGATGAATATGCCACCCCCCGTGTTCAGCGCATATGCGATGCTTTTGTCGTATTGAACTAGAGCTTTTCTTTCGAGGTCTGAGATTGGGATCTTGTTCTTGACCCGATCAGGGATTAGTTTTGCAGTCACTCGGTACAGCCTTAACCTAAGAAGGACTTGACCGATTCTCCCGTAGGTCAAGCCGAAGCTTGACATCAACGAGCGCACGTTGCTCCTTTCTAGTTTGAGAAAACCCATAGAAGAGAGCCAATTGTTAACAAAAAAACATTTAGTTAATGATCCGAAACCATGATCTGAAACGCCGATGATGTTTGCATCGGGTTCTAAATCCAAGAACTTTTTAACTGTTGCATCAAGCAACTTATAATGATTCTTTATGAACCGTTTGTCATCCCAGAAAAAGTGTTGGACTCTATCTAGAGAAGTGAATATGATGGCTAGCATATCCCACTCATAGTTTCTGGCCAAATATAGCGAACACTTGGTTATTTTTTGTTCGAATTCCACAAGTCTTTCATATGCTTTGTTTCTATTTGCAGCTACCATTCGGTCAAAATCTATGGGAATATCGCATTCATAGGAATGTGCCACTCGGTTTAATTCGTCTTTAAGTTCGTGAGGATGTACGAAGTTTTGCGAACCAGGTGGAGTGCAGAGACCCGTCGTCATAATGCCATTGATTTTCTCTGGAGGATATGTCACCGGATCATTAATCACTATGGAACGAAGACCAAAATTGCTTAGTATCTGCCAAACAGAGTCAACCATCCTATCCTTTGAGGTAGCTACGCTGAAGTTTGAATGGTCCCTTCTGATCATGAAATCCGTTATGCCATGTTTGCCCGTGTTGGTTCCCGTGAAGATACTTGTCCAAGCTGGATGAGTGTTTGGAGGAATCGTAGAGAGGATGGTGCCCTCTGTTCCTTGATCCAAAAGTTCATGGAAAGTCGGAAGCGATCCTCCTTCTCTTAGAGGTTTGATTTGCTTCCATGTGCCTCCATCTATGCCAATCAATATTAGTTTTTTTCTCATCTTATTTTCTCCGTCTCTTTCATACACACAGTCCATAGTCATATTGCCGCAATTGATTGCATGCGCACAATTGAACTTATAGCCAAGAGTAGCTTCACCTATGCTCGCCTAACTTCGAGTGCATCCTCAAAATTTTCGCCGCTGCAAGAATTGGTTTTTTAACAGTACAATGCACGTGGAAGAAAGTGCTACACATAGATCTTTCCTGCTATTGCTGAGTGCAGACCAAGATGTAGTCATAGTATACTGTTTGTAGTCCTGCTGCGGCTACTGGGTCCTTATAGCTGGTTATTCCGACTTCGATATAAGCAAGTGTTTTTCCTGGCTGCAATTCTACGGCGGTAACGGTCCAAGAGCTGCTTTGGCTACCATAAGGAACAACAGGGTACTTTGTGTATTCATTGTCTGCGTAGGATACTTGAACTTCAGTAACCGGACCTGAAGATCGCCACCTCACTAGGATATTTGGAAAATCATCTGTGGAAACGTTCACAGGCTTGGCATGGTGATAGTAGTCACGTTTTCCAGTTGTGAAATTCCAACTAATCTGCAAGACATTCCCATCGGTAGAGACAGATGGATCGATGGTTCCGGGAGAGAAAGGATTTTTGGCCCATCCATCCTTGAACGAATCTTCTTTCCATCCAGCATTCGGGAACAAGTTGTTTGCTTGCCATACCACCTCCAGAACGTCTTGTGCAGCCAACTCGGAAACGTATATGAAATTGTTTATGTTGCTGGAATTGTCAAACCCAAAGGGCTCGCCATTTACATAGACGGCTAAGAATGTCCAATGTTCAGGAAATTCGGTAACATTGTAGTGGTAGTGTCCAGAAAGCGTCACGGAATAACGAACATTGGTTGAAACTGAATATTCAAACTCTGATGTCACGTTTTCAACAGAAGCCCCATTATCAAAAACCACTTTTACACTTGGTCCTACACCATGCATGCTTTGTGTTGAATACCTAAAGACATATAGTTTTCCATTTCCGAAAATCTGGTCCACCGGCAAGATTTGTGAAGTCTGGTCTATGATATCTTCAAAGTCAAACCCCTCAAATCCATGAGATCTGACAGAAACTACGAAGTAGACTATCTCTGCTCCCGATCTTCTCAACCCTTCTGCCATAACTTCTATCGATGGACTTCGGACCATGCTTAGCCATAACTCCACGGTCCACGACCACCACTCAGGCACACCAAAGAAGCCATACCCGCCACGGTACGCATAGTCTGAGCCCAAAAGGCCAATCGCCAAACTTGTAAAGCCTGGCTCGCTTAGAACGACGTATCGCTGGGTTGTTGAATTAATGTAGTAAATAGCTTCCATTTCATACCAAGAAGGCTGTACAGAGGAAATTTCACTACGTGGGTAGGCACTATACACGCTCAAGGCCGCTTGCAGCGAAACAAATAGACAAATCATTAGTATGCCTAATAGGAAAGACTTCTTCTTTTTCAAAGGATTTCTCTTTCTGAAGGAGAATGCCCTATTAAGAATACTCGCTGTCGTTAAGAGACCTAACGCAACAAACGGAACTGACAAGATATCTGCTATCACAATGACCCTCTCTGGTCTAAAAGCTAAGTTTGCCATTCCGTAAGCATTGAAATAGTAACTTGCAACTACTGTGACATAGAAAAGAAACAAAAAGGCAATGTTTCTCTGGTTTATATGTTTGTTTCTGAAACTGAACAAGAATCCAATAACAACTAAGACAAAAATGGGGGTACTTAGCTGGGACAGAAAAGATAGAAGGTTCTCTAGGTTCGCTAGTTTTAAAATGATAAAGGTGGCTTTATGCGAGTACAATAGAATCGGATACACAAAGAAAAGAGACGCATAGGAAACCGCCTTCAAGATCATATGAAGATTTGTCTTGAGGATAGTTGCTGCAAAAAGAAAAACAAGGGCAAAAATTCCGGGTTGTGGATGTGCCACAAGGGTTGCAAGAGAGGCAACTAACGATATCAGCCAGAAAGATGGCGAGCCACTGTCGAACCAGCCTAGAAGTGACACTACAGAAAAAAGCAAGAAAATGAAACCCAGTGAATTTGCGTGAGCCACAGCTCCCCAATAGACTAGAGGTGAAAAAAGGCTCGCAGCCATCGCAGTCAGCAATGGGAAAGTTGGACTTTTCTTATGTGTCAACAAGTTTGCGGTTCTGTATAATAAAACCGGGGTGAGCAAAGACCACATGAATGGAATAAGAACGACATGCACCCAATAGATATCTAAACTAAACATCCTCTTGAAGAGAAGAACAAGGGAATACTGTGCCTGGTATTTGACAAGATCTGATACATAGAAATTCTTCAGCAAATGCTCGTAAGCATAGATCGTTCCAGTTTTGTCTATATACCGCATTTCGGCCAAGTATGACCATGGATCTCCATACCTTCCTGGATACCAGACTATCAGAAAGAGACTGTGAGACAAAAGAGAATGTAGAGACAAGAGGCCAAGTTTTAGGCCACTGTTCAAGTTTGTGAATAAGAGTAGTGATACCAATATTAGTGATGAAACAAAGAAAATCACTAAAAAGCCACTGGGTATGTTCAACCACACCGATATTTCGCCTTCTCCTGTCCTTGAAATCAGAAGCATATAAAACGACAATACAAGCGAAACAATGTATAAGACAAGCAAAATGATGGGTTTCAAATTCCCAATGTCTTTGATTTCAAATTGTTTTGGCTGATTTGGATTGCTAGAATTTTTGGAATGCTTTTTTATTGCTGAGACAAGGCATAGAATTAGTTCTAGGGCTATAATGCCAAGCAACGGGAACATCTCTTTGTACATTGTCGTTAGGATTAGAGTTGTTCCTATCAGCGAGGCTATCGAAATGAACACTGCAAATCCTAGTATTTCTCTTACAAACATTTCCTCTCGAGGAAAAAATAAATCAGCAATGGCCCTGGAGCTAATGTAGAATATTAAGAGCGACACGGGGAGGCCAAATAGGGGTGACTTTACATATGTGGCGTTCAACAACAAGGCGCATGCTGAAGCCCCCCCAAGGATAATCCTTGTCCATTTCCATTGCATGGCCTTTGAGACAATATCTTTAAAGGATGTAATCATAAGCGGCATCTATTGGACTTTCATCTATAGTTTCTTGTAAAAGGACAATAAAAACAATGCGCAATTATCTACTTTTGTCCCACTAAACTAGAGATTAGATTGCCCAAGGCTGTTGAGTTTTCGTCCCAATTCACTTTGGCGCGCACTGTCTCAAGGGCTCTCTCACCGATTCGCTGTCTAAGCTTGTCATTCTTGAGCAACAAGATTATCTTTTCAGCAAGTTGTTGGAAATCCTTAACTGGAACGAGATAGCCATTTACATCATCTTCTATCCACTCTGTATTGCCTGGAATATTTGTCACGATAGGAGGGATCTTTAAGGTCATAGCTTCAAGCAAACTGGCCGAGGTACCATCAGACAGTGAACTAGAAACATAGATATCAGCAGCATTCAAGTATGTAACCACGTCCTCACGTGACAGTTGACCAAGAAACTTCACATGCCCTTGTACACCTAGTTCTTGAACTCTGCGTTTAAACTCCTGAGTCAGTTTACCGTAGCCAATTATCAAAAACCTAGCCTCTGGACTTGTTTGAACAACATAGGGTATAGCTTCAATTACATACTGAACCCCGCAGATTGGATTATGCCTCCTTGAACATAGCACAATTGGATTCTCTTGCCACTTCAATTTTCGTCTGATTTCGATGCTTGAGCGGGTCACGCGAACTTGTTCCAGATCGAACCATGGAAATTTCAAGATTTTTCTTCGAGCGCACCCAAGGTTAATAGCTGCATCTTTTTGCACTTCACTATCAAGAATTACAGCGCTTGCTTTTTTTAAGGCGAACTTAGCCATGAAGCGAGACATAAAAAAGCGGTTGGGCGCGATAAGAACATCTGAACCCCAAACGATCAAAATGAATGGCTTGAATCCTGATAAAGCAGAATAGAAACCGTATTTTGTTGCCATACAACCCAGAAGCACATTAGGCTTGAGGCGCTTCAGGAATATCCAAAGAAGAAAAGACCTAAGAAGAAATGAAACATACATGCGTAATCCCTCTATTAGCCCTATTTCGCCCAAGAACGCATCAAAGGGTTCAGGTATCTTTATGATCTTTATTCTGTTAGAGACAAAATGTGGATTGTGATTAAAAGTCAGAAAGTAAACAGTGTTATCTTTCGCTAGGTATTCAAGGAAAAGTGGATCATAGACACTTGTTCCATCATGAGCATATGCTATGCTAACCATAACCTAATCCTCATCATAAACCTTTTTAAATAGCTCTTGTAGATGCTGCAGAACGATTCTTTCTCTAAAATGCTGTTGCACGGTTTCTCTAGCACCCTTTGCAAGAGTATTCCTCAGATTTGAATTTCTGTAAATGATTTGCATGGCATCTGCAATTGCTCGGGGCGAAAGGACGTTGACAAAGTATATGTTTTTTCTATGTTTGAAGTAGCGTTTCAATGCGCTATCTGGCGTAAATGCTACAATAGCCTTCCCTGAAGCTGCAGCCTCTAGAAGGCTTATGGAAATTCCACATTTTCGAATCAGAGATATGATACAGTCGACCTTGGAGAGAAGAGATGGCAAGTGCGAATGAGGAACCTTTCCCAAAAACTTCACTTTGCCAATCAATTTCCTTCGTTCAACCTCTCTCTTCAACTTCGGCCGTAGCGGACCATCGCCAACCAAAATCAAGTTTATGTTTTTTCTGGTCTTCAATATAAGCTCAGAAGCTTCAACCAAGGGTTCCAGACCATGATAAAAATGAAAGCCGCCTATGTAACAGAAGGTAAACATTTCGCTTGAACTTTTCAAGGGTTGGTTGAAGAAATCATCTTCCACAGAGAATGGCACAATATAGATCTTACTCGGCATTACGCCAATTGTAACTAATGCTCTCACATACTCGTTTGATACTGTGGTCACGGCGTCAACTCTGGGAAGCGCTTTTTTTTCGAAAAAATCATATAACTTGAATCTAATCAATGATTCGACTATATTTATCTCCAGATACTCGATTTCAGCAGAAGCTAAAGGCACCGAGAAAGTTTGATGAACAAGTTTGACCTTTCTTGTACCGAGTGGTCTTAGTGATGTAATGATGAATGAAGCAATTGTTGATCGTGTGAAGTAAATTTGATAAGGTTTGAAGAGACTTCCCAAGATCTGCATGAGAAAAATGGGAAGATAGCCCCAAACATTTCTGTGTCTATGTTTTCGAAGATAAACAATGTCAACATCGCCGAATTTCTTAAGAAGGCGAAGTATTCTCAAATCATTTATGGTTGCTCCGGTGATTTGCGGGGACCCAAGATCAGTTTCAGTTATGAAACATATACGTTTGTTCGGTTTTGAATATGTCATGTTTATGCTCGGTCCATCATGCAATACCTAAGGAAGCTTCGCAAGCTTAGCCTAGAGGCAGATGGTGCTTTCTCCCAACGACGACTTGCTGCGCGGATTTGTGTTCTCCTCATAATGGATCTACTCGTCTGGTTACTTCATCGTAGACTCTTTCTATTTTGCTGGTAACTATGTTCCAATTGTGCTTTTTTTCCATTAATCGTCTAGCGTTTTGACCCAATCTTCTTCTAAGGCTTTCATCGACTAACAAGGTTACGATCGCATTAGCCAGTGCTTCAGGATTTTCAGATGGTACAAGAAGACCGTTTCGCTCATGAGTTACAACATCGCTAATCCCCTGGACGTGTGAACCTACTGTTGCCACACCAGAAGCCATAGCTTCCAAGAGTGAAAGAGGCAATCCTTCCTTAAGGGATGGAAGAACAAAGACGCTTGCCTTTCCCAAAAGATCAGCAACCTCATCTCGACTAAGAGGTCCCATAAAATGAACGTTGTTCGACAAACCAAAGTCATACGCACATTTCATGGCCTTTTCCTTCAGCGGTCCATATCCGATGAGCGCAAACTCTACATTTTTGTATTCTTTAACAACAATCTTGGCTGCCTTAATCAGACAGTCTAATCCCTTTTCTGGCACAAATCTACCAACCCAGGCAACCAAATTTTTCTGACGCGCTTTTCTGGGTCTAAAACGGTTTGTATCCACTGCGTTCGGAATTAGTTCTATCTTTTCAGATGAACATCCAAATTTAGTAATTTCGTCCGCATCACTTTTGGTTAGGCAAATTATCTTATCTGTGTTCTTGAAAAGCCACAAGCCCAATGTGCGAAGGTAAACATGCTGAACAAAGTTTAAGGCAGCGCTTCTCTTAGCTATGACACCATGTACAGTTACCACACTAGGTATATCTAGCCTCTTGGCAATCCTAACAGCTTGGATGGTTGTGAGGAAGAGGTGTGATTCACCATGTATAATGTCAGGCTTCAACATCTTCATTTTTTCAGGAAGGTTGGGAAGATAAGGGTAGTCTGTAATCATCCCATGCAATGAGAAGTTAAATCCTGCAAGTCTGAAAATTGTAAAGCCATTACAGACATTCTCTTCCAAAGGATGGTTACCCTTGTTCCACGTAAGCACATCGACCTCATTCCCTACATTGACTTGACGCATAGACAAATCAAAAAAGTAATCACGAGGCATGTCGGGGTAGAACAAATGACGGACGCGAGCAATATGCACCTAAGATCCCCCGTGAATGGGACTTGCCAAAGAAGCTAATCTCAGGAATTAAATGAGTTTTCGTGAACCTTCGCTAGATGCTTCTGTGCAGGCTCCACAAAAATGACTTTCATAAAACTACACGTAGGAAACAAGACCTAAACTCACCAACCCTCAAATTCCTCAGCAATAAGTTCCAACATTCAAACAGTGTCAACATTCATGTTTGCAATCTACGACTGCTTCGCTGCCTCTCTGCACGTAACATGTTTATTGCTGTAGAGACAGTGAACATTCCCAGAAATATGAAAGTGATGGAAGCCACGGCCATATTTGTTACAACTCTCTGTTCGGCCAAATAGGTCCGGATTGTGAATGTTCCAAACCAAAATCCAATGACGAAACATGCGACACCAGGCAATCCCAAATATAGTAAGGGTTTTTGTGCGCGTGCACATGTAGCTGTAAATATGGCTAGAGATCCAGCTAGTATCAGAACGATGGACAAATAGAAAAAGACTGGAATGAAAGGTCGCTCTGGTGTGAGGTAGTAATTATAATAGAAGATGACTCCCATCAAAAGCCCTCCCAAGAAAAGCATTGTACCCGGTATGCCCAAGAATTGCAGAGGTTTTTCATACAGTATTAACTTCAAAATTGCAGCAATAACGTTCCAACCATGTCTGAGTGGGTTATGTGTAGAAGTCTGTATGCCCTTGTAGCGCGTCCCTATTGGAACTTCCGATACTTTTAGGTTCTGTCTCCCAGCTTTCACCAAGATCTCTGCACTAATGCCCATGCCCTTCTCTTCCAGTTTCAAGCTCTGAATCGCCTTCTTGTTATAGGCTCTGAAGCCGCTTTGAGCGTCTGAAATTTTACCTTTCAAAGGGCCGTTGCTCAACTTGGTGATCAGCATTATTCCTAAACGTCTATACCGGGGGACCTCACTATTCGTCTCTTCCAAGAATCGTGATCCAATAACAATGTCAACGTCATCGTTCTGAATGGATTTCAAAAGTTTTGGAATCTCTTCAGGGTTGTGCTGTCCATCCGCATCTAGCGTCAACATGATATCTGCTTCCAAGACACGAGCTTTGTCAAAAAGACTCTGTATTGCTGCTCCGTATCCCAAGTTGGTGCTATGCTGTATCACTAGGGCATCCATTTTTCGTGCAATGTCTGTGGTGAGATCGGTAGAACCATCATCGCAGACAATTATCTTGTCTACATGCTTCTGAGCAAGCAGTATCACTTTGGCAATTGTTTTCTCTTCGTTGTACGCTGGGATGGCCGCAACTATCACATTGGACCCTTCAGAACCCTTATTTGCCACTTCCAAGGTTGACCGCATTCACTCCAAGGAACTTGACGAAACCTTCATCCCGCTTCCAGAGGAAACACGTGGTGTTTCCCCAATTCTGGGCGATTACACACAGTTTTTCAACGAGTTCGCGCCCAACTTTTTCCGCTTCAGCCATGAAGCTTTCTTTGAGGGTCCTCAAGATCTTGTTGACAATCATTGAAACTGTTTGCGCAAGGACATGGCTTCGAATTTTCTCTACACATCTTATTGTTAAGTCTATGATGGCTCTTTCTATTCGAGAAAGAGTCTTGTACCAAGTTCTGTTCCGTAAAGCTCTGGACTTCAGTTTCATGAGACCCTGCTTCGTCGCTGAAAACACTGTTTCTAGCTCCTTTCTCAGTTACCACACTCAACGCATATAGCTGAAACCAATATTTTTAGAAGAAAGAGATCTATTAAAGGTTACTTCCAAAACCTCATATATGTCAGTCGATCTGAAAAACGATAATTGGTCCAGAAATGCATCATTTACGCGTTAGATGGTTTTGCCGTAGTTTTTGCCCAGTGATGCCAAGTCTGAAGCATCGATTAGCTCGTCTCTGTTGAGGTCACATTCGGGGCTCCAATCAGATGAAGGAGAAACTGTTCCGAAGGCTTTGCCGAGTTCGGTCAAGTCGTGAACATCGACTTCATCGTCATTGTTTACGTCTCCAAGGATCCTGACGTGAACGATTCCCTCGTAAACGAAGACGTTGTCGGTGGTATTATACTCGTTCAGGAGCGAGTCTACTTGGGCTTTGATAGTGTAGTGGCTCGGCGCTGTTTGCGAGGTGTCCCAAGCGAAATGTAACATGGCGGTATCGCTCGCGGTCAAGTTCGACACAGCTTGCGTTTCTATGACGGTGTCATTGTGAAAAGCTGTGACGTTGAATGATTCGGCGTTTAATCCTCTGTTTTCTACGGTCACCGTAATGTTCAGTTCATCGCCTTCGTAAACCAGGGTGGCGGTTGGTTCAACTTCTAGCAAAGTTATGTCATGATTTGGCGTGAATGTGCTTTCCAAAAAGAAAGTGCCGCCTTCTGTCGATGCGGTGGCTCGCTTCACAACTAAGTAATAGGTCCCATTAGAAAGTGGGGTTAGAACGATCTGTTCATGCCCTCCGGTTGTAGCGTTTGTACTCTTGGCTACTATGGCTGGCTCTCCATACATTGTGCCGGTGCTGTTGTAGAGGTACAGGTCAAAGTCTGCCTCACTGGGAACAGTTAGCGTGAAGTTATATCTTCCATGAGGAGTTAGCTGGACTTTTCTCGCCCATGCAAGCTTTTGGCCAACCACTGAAATGTCTGAAAGACTTGGGGGTTTGCCTAACGTGTCGGTTGCAGTTGTTCCTATGGGGTAAGTCTTTAGTGCTGCGTCCACGGCTGCGTCAAGATTCAGTCTGCCATAACCCTCGTGAACATCCTTGCCTCCTCTTTCCAAGGTTGGGCTATCTGATGGATAGTACTCTCGTTGGTTCGGATATGTCTCTGTAGCAGTCATTAGCAGGATCATTTTTGGCAACAAGGCTTGGCTCCGTGTGTACTGCCAATTGGTGAATCCGCCGATAGCTTGAATTATGATGTTTGCGGCGCCGGCCGCTATTGGTGTGGACATGGATGTCCCCTGCATGAGTGCTCCATCGTTTAGGGTGACTTCTGACCAGCCTAGGTCTGCGTCGCCATCGTTGGAGTCCGCGCTTAGTAGAGGCACGGCGAGGAAACTGCCTCCTGGAGCCGTGATGTCAGGCTTGATGGTGTTGCCTGTGTATCGTGAGGTTCCGCCTTGGCTGCTGTAGTCGGCTATGTTGTCAAACTGGTTTGTGGCGGCCACGGTGAGGACTTCGTCCACCGAGCCTGGCGTGTATATGTAGTTGCCTCCAGACGCGTCGTTTCCAGCTGAAACTATCGTGGTGATTCCGCTGTTGACGAGATTTACCAGAGCCGTGTCTACAGTGGAGACTTCTTGTCCGAAGCCGAGGCTCATGCTGGTGATGACAATGTGATAGACTTCTCTGTTGGCAATAATCCAGTCGATGGCGCTGAGTAATCCTGCGTCTGTTCCGCTGCCAGTGTAGTCCAACACCTTGACTCCTACGAGTTTGGCTTCAGGAGCAATTCCAGTCCACGCCGGAAAATCGTCCTCAGGCGGGCTGTACGGCCAAGACATCGTGAAGACTACGTAGAAATTGTCACGGAACGGAGGAAACCCGGCTGCAAAGTCCAGCTTTACATGGTACATATCATAGTCGCCTGGAGAGAGTGACGATACATTGTAAGTTAGAGTATACCATTCGTCTTCGTTCATCGGGTTCACAGATGCGACTTGACTCCAACTTTCTGGGTTCAGCGTTTTATTTCCGTAGTACAGGTAGAAGGTTTCCAGGTTTCCTTTGCCTGGATTTTTCCACTTCACATTCATGGTGATGAGACCGTCTTTGTTCACCATCAGACCAGTTACGTAGTAGGTGCCGGAAAGGCTTCCAAGATTTGCTCCCCACGTAGCCACTGCGTTTCCAGAGGCATCGGTGCTGAAGAATCCGTTTCCAGCTGCTAATCCTGCAACGTGGGAGCCGTGTCCTCCATCGTCGTAGGGAGAAGTTGTACCCGGATTTATCTGGTCGTTCCATCCAACGATCTTGTGTGTGAAGTTTTTGTCGCCGAAACCAGATGAAAAGTCTGGGTGAGAATCGTCTATGCCTGAGTCTACGATGGCGATGGAAGAGTTTGAGTCGCCTCGAAGCCCCAACGTGTTCCACACATAGGTTCTGGCGCCAACCTGTGAAGCTGCATAGGCAATGGTGGCGTGTGCAACAGCTTCTTTCTCAACTAAGAGCACATTAGGGTTGGACCGGATGACATCAGCAATCTTATTGTAAGGTATCTGTCCGCCGAATCCATATATTGCGTTAGTCCAAGGAGAGGTGGTTAAGTATCCACCGGATAGAGCGAAAGCGTTGGCGTCGTCAACTGTTGGTTGAGTCTTCAATGCTACGATAACGTTCACAAAATCGGTGGCAGTGTTGTTGAGTAATCTCTTAGTGATCTCTTGATCGAGGGTGTCGGCGACGTTGTTATCGTCTTGGTCGACCCAGAATGGCTTCCAGATCACGGGTTTGAATATCTGATCTTTGAAATCAAGAGACGCCGCTTCACGGATTGTCTCCGTGACACCTTGCATTTCTTCTTGTCCATACTGGCCACAGATCGTCGCTGAAAGAATACTAGACAAGATGGAAAAACCGAGCAATGCAGATAAAAACAGGGTATACAGGAATTTTCTTGCGTTTCTGTCTATCAATTTTGTTTCCCTTTTAGGCATAAGCTGAACGGTTTGGACTCCCTTCTCCAGTCTACAATATAGTATTGTGGTTGCTCTTCATTATTAAACTTCATTTCATTTACTTCTATAAGATAGCTAGATTTTGATGGATCTTCAGCTATGCACCCATGCATATCGCTGACTCGTCTGCGAACACTAATCTCTCCTGGCTTTCTTCTTTCTTAACACTATAAACGCTAGGATAGACACGATTAAGATGGTGGAACCCACCGCTATGATGAGCCAGGGACTGATTGCTGGAGTAGAAACCCTATTCGGATAAGTAAAATAGAAGTATGTATAGCTCTCATTTGCCCAGTTCCTCGTCAAGGCAGACTCTTCATCGTTGATCAAAAACGTGAGATTTCCATTCTGCAGGGTTTGAAGCAAAGTGTTTGGAAGAGCAATTCTCGAGAAACCTGTGGTGTCTTTCT
>JABAOH010009125.1_pt2 | contig 15883 bp, 10 predicted proteins | sample 7062181 | NCBI WGS metagenome assembly JABAOH01 (sample SAMN14538630, study PRJNA623070) | marine sediment metagenome | biome: marine biome [ENVO:00000428]; feature: marine pelagic biome [ENVO:01000023]; material: deep marine sediment [ENVO:00002113]; isolation source: pool of 5 deep marine...
CAGGCATTGAAATATCTCAACGATGCGTACCGCAGTTTTTCTGCTTGGCTCTGGTAGTAACACATTTTTTCTGCTGACAGCTTTGTTTCACCATAAGGATTAATTGGTTCGGTCGGCGCCTCTTCGGTAATTGGTGCCTGTGTGGGAATCCCATAGACAGCGGCGGTACTGCTGAACACAAACTTCTCCACACCGACTTCTTCCATCGCCGATAACAGATTCTGCGTATTGCAAAGGTTGTTGCGATAATATTTAAGCGGCGCCCGAACTGATTCGCCAACTTCGATAGAGGCGGCAAAGTGCATTACCGCTTCGATATTATATTCCTTGAGCGTTGTAACAAGCAGTTTGTAGTCAGCTAAATCGCCTTTGATGAGCTTGGTCTGTCCGACCGCAGCCCTATGACCGGTACCGAGATTGTCAAAAACCACCGGCTCATATCCTTCGGCGTTAAGCATCGCCGTCATATTGCTGCCGATATATCCTGCTCCACCACAAACCAGTACTCTCATATCTCGTCACTCGTTGCTCGTTTAGAATCTATTTGTTCTTCAATACGTTTGAGAATTTCTGCCGCAAGCTGTTTGTCTTTGCCCAAATCTATCCAGGCCATACCTGCTTTTTGCTCTGGATTAAGTCTTAGATTCTGAAATGCCGAGTTGCTTTCCGAAAACATTTTATATGCGCGTGCACTACTGCTGACGTGATGCTCAGGCATCGATAATCTGTATTTCTGCACTTCGCAATTGATGCATAATCGGTCCCCGTTTTGCGGAGGCCCTTCTTCCTGTTCGCTTATGGTCAGTTCCACAACTCTTCTAATACTGTGCAGGTTGCTTTCAAGCCAGTTGTCTGCCCCGACGTTATCGCTCCGCCAGAATTCGAAGAGCTGCGCCCCCGACAATGGTCTGGTTCTTATAAAGCCCCGCCAGTGGGGGGTATCGATACCCAGCGTTGCTGGATCGGTGTCGGCTTTCTCGATAGTAAAATGCATTTTAGCTAAGACATCTTCGGCTGTTTCCATTGCCTGAAGCTTATCGCCCCGCACCAAAATTCCCTTCGTGAGCGACCTGTCGTTTCTCGTTTCTTGGTTTCGCGCCGGTGCTAATTTTGGTGCGGGGTCAACATAGATCGGCTTTACTACACCGCATTGCTGCTGTTCAGCGCAGCTGGTCAAAAGCAGACCGAAAATCGAAGAGCCCAGAACGAAGACCAAAATTATCCCCCTTGTGTACCGCTTCTCGTTTATTGAACCTTGTATTCTTTCGTTCCTGTGCATTTTGCCCTCCAAACATTTATTAGGTTTTTCCTGCCTGCACTCGCGTAACCGCAGGTGCGAGCGTCTTCGGGGCGATTATATCTTCGGTGAGCTGTTACCTCAACCCCGTTAGAGACTTTTTTTCTTCTGAGGTCGCCACATCTAATCAGGTGGGTCTCTAACGGCCTCAGGAGTCAATTGCTTTTTTTCAAGCTGCGATTACCCGTAATGATTAGTACCGGATGTCCGCCACCAAACACTCTCGCTGAAAAAGTTTTGGTAGATTGTATTGGAATTTTGGTATAGAATTCCATCCTTAAATAACTTTTATCTGGAGAGTAATTGTTAGATTTGATACCTGCACCGGTGTTGTCCTGCACAGGTAGTCGCAGGTACAGGTATATGATTGTGATTTTATGAAGGTTTTAGTTGCCCAAAAGTGTGGATTTTGTCACGGTGTTAGAAACGCTATCAGCGTAGCGGAAAAAACGCTGGCACACAAGAAGAGCGAAAGCCCTGTTTATAGTTTGGGCCCGATTATTCACAACAAAGACGAGGTGGAGCGCTTGGCCAAAGTTGGCCTAAAGACTGTAAATGATGTCCGGCAAATTCAGTCGGGGACGGTTCTTATCCGTTCTCATGGTGCCGCTCCTGAACAGATAGCCAAGCTCGAAGAGAAAGGACTCAATATTGTTGATGCAACTTGTATATTGGTTAAAAGGGTCCAGCACATAGCTGAGGAGCTTGCCGGCGACGGCTATGAAGTCGTAATTGTCGGAGACGAGGACCATCCTGAGGTCCAGGCGGTTATGGGCTGTGCCACGGATGTTGTTGTCATTGGGAATGAAAATGATTTACATAAACTGCCCCAGAATGCCAGGCTGGGGATTGTTTGTCAGACTACACAAAATCCGGAGCACTTCGGAAGGGTGCTTGGTGCAATAGGGCGGTACGGCTTTAGTGAGTTGAAAGTAATAAATACTTTGTGTAAGGAAGCAATAAGAAGACAGGAATCGGCTGTACAATTGTGTATGCAGGTGGATATAATGTTCGTGCTCGGCGGCCTGGAAAGTGCCAATACACGAAGACTGGCCGAACTTTGTAAAAAACATAATAGCAAAACCTTTCATTTGCAAAACTGGAATGAGCTTGACAAAAATATACTTTATGGTAAAAATGTAGCTGGTGTTACAGCAGGAGCTTCAACGCCGGATTGGATAATAGCTGAATTTGTAAAGAATTTGGAAGCTTTTAATGCTCGTAGCCAATAGAAATCTGTATCTCCTCTGATGAGGTACGACGCTGCTTGCACGGGCCTGATAATGTCTTTTAGGCGAAGCTTGTGCCCGCGAAAGCGGGCGGCGGGAATTGGCTTATCCGTAAATTCGGGAATCAAGCTGTACGCAAAACAGGAAAAGAATGTAATTTACATTTGCTGCGTGGGCAAATGTGTTTTTATGAATGATTAACCGTAAACGTTGTATTTGTGTCCGGCACCAATTGCCCTTAGGCTAAAACCTAATTGGTGCGGGATTGCACAAGGGCTTATTGGCGTAAATGTGGGGCGCCGATAAGTCAAAACCAAGACTCCACAGAGGGATTGGGTTTTATGGTAGATAGAAATATAGTTAACAAATTGGGATTATCTGAGGAAAAGCTTGACCAGCAGGTCAGCGAGATGTTTGGTGAGAAAGAAAATGAGTTTTTGGAGGAGGCTTTGCAGACCAAAGTCGATTCTCGTCTGCCGGGCACTATTCTTAAAGGGACCATCGTATCGCAAATAGGAAATGATGTTATCGTCGAGGTGGGTCTGAAAAGCGAAGGGATTGTCGATGCCGGTGAATTTGAGGAACCCGACCAGATAGTACCGGGTAATGAGATCGAAGTGCTTCTTGAAGATACCGATTCTGAAAGCGGCCTTGTTCTGTTGAGCAAACGCAAAGCCGACATAATCAGAGGCTGGGAAACAATTCTCAGTTCCAAAAAAGAGGGTGATGTCGTTAAAGGTAAGGTCATAAGGCGAATTAAAGGTGGTTTGCTTGTCGATATTGGAGTGCCTGTGTTTTTACCTGCCTCGCAGGTTGACATAAGAAAGCCCGGCGATATCAGCAGGTTCATCGGCAAAGAAGTGGATTGTAAAATTCTCAAGATCGATGTTGAAGGTCGAAACATTGTCATATCGAGGCGAAAGCTTATAGAAGAAGAACGCCGCAGCAGTAAGGACAAGATTCTAACCGATATCGAGGTTGGTCAATTGCGAAAAGGTGTAGTGAAAAACATCGCTGACTTCGGTGTGTTCGTGGATTTGGGCGGCCTGGATGGTTTGTTGCATATTTCTGATTTGAGTTGGGGCAGAATATCACATCCCTCGGAAGTTGTTCAGCTTGACCAGGAAATAGAGTGCATTGTTGTTGGTGTTGATAAAGAGCACGAGAAGATTTCGTTGGGTCTGAAGCAGAAAACGTCCAGCCCCTGGGAAGATGTTGAACAGCGTTATCCGCTCGGAGCCAGGGTCAAGGGTAAGGTTGTAAATGTGATGAACTATGGCGTGTTTGTTCGGCTTGAAGATGGCATTGAAGGGCTCGTGCATATCAGTGAGATGAGCTGGACAAGGCGACTTGCTCATCCGGGCGAGATTGTGAACCTCGGGGACGAAATAGAGGTGGTTGTCCTGAATGTTAACAGGGAAAAGCAGGAAATCTCGCTGGGCATCAAGCAGACCCAGACCAATCCGTGGGCCATAGCTGCTCAGAAGTACCCTGCGGGAACCATTGTTACCGCCAAGGTGCGTAGTTTGACCAATTTCGGTGCCTTTGTCGAGATAGAGCCCGGCGTTGATGGTATGATTCACATTTCGGATTTAAGTTGGACCAGGAAACACAGCCATCCCGGCGAGGCCCTGCAAAAAGGTCAGGAAATAAAATGCGTTGTTCTGGAAGTCAATGAAGAAAAACGGCGGGTATCCCTGGGTATCAAACAGATCACGGAAGACCCCTGGATACGGGCTATACCGGAAAAATATATTCCGGGACATATTATTAAAGGCAGGGTGGCAAAGCTTACTAATTTTGGCGCCTTTGTCGAGCTTGAGCCGGATTTGGAGGGACTCTTGCACATCTCTGAGCTTGCCGACCACAAAATTGATAAGCCTCAGGATATTGTTAAGGTCTCAGATGAAGTGGAAGTTAAGATTTTGAAGGTTGATACCGACGCCCGTAAAATTGGTTTGAGTTTGCGAAGGGTTCAGTGGGCTGCTGAAGAACAAGCAGCCGAATCCGAAAAGCGGCGGGCACCGGCAGGTCCTGAGAGGGTTCTTTCTGATGCTGATGTGGATCGGCTTGCAAAACAGAAGGAGAAAATCGAACAGGCCAAAGACACTGATGCGGAGCCGAGCGGGGCGGATAAGAATGAAGTTGAAGCAGCCGAGGCCCAAGCCGGCGATGCCGGAGAGGAAAAAGGGGAAAGTAAATCCATTTTGAGAGTTTTCAAACGCAAAAAGGATGCGCGTTCAGAAGAACCCAAAAGCCCAGCACCCCAAGAGCCTGAACAAGCCCAGATCGTCGTCCCTCAAGAAAGCACAGATGCCCAGAGCCTCACTGGCGATGATAGTAGTCCCAAAGAGAAAACCGAGGATACATAAGCGATTAGAAATAGAAAATCTTAAGGTTAATTGGTTATCAAGAAAGTGCCTAAAGTGACACTTACGTGTCACTTTAGTTCACTTATTCTGCTCACTACGCGACAAGCGTCGGGGTTCGATTGGTGGTTACCGGGGTGTTGTTCTGGGATAAAAAGGCTTATGGTAAGGGCAAAAAACATTGCGGAAACCAGGATTTTAGGTTTTTTCGCAAAGTGTTTGTAAGACTCTGTAAATACAAAAGTTATGCGTTTTTGAATAAATTTAACTGAAATTTTATCACATTTTTTGACATTTTTCTTGACGAGAATATAGCTGATTTGGTACAAATAATCTATGTAAAGCCGGAGAGTTTTAAGGGAGTTTGACTTTCGGGCATAAAATATCTACAGTTCCTGGGCAAACACCTAAGTGTTTTAGGTGAGGAACAGAGTTGGAGTGAGGTTGATATCTCGGAGGTGGAATATCTAAACTTACAACTCTAAGACTTCTTACGCAAGGAGGTGGCCGAAAGGCCAAGTCCTACAATAAAATTATTTTAAGCAAGCGCAGGTTTTGGTGAAGATTCTTTGTTGCTTGTGTAAAGGTTGTTTAAGGCAAGCACAGCCAGGTGGTTAGTGTCTGTCTATTTGCTTGTCAATAACAACAAACAAATAATGTTTTGGCTCGTTGCCAAAGCAAAATCTTAATCTTCTTACACAAAGAAGATTTATTTAAGGAGAAGTATTATGTGTAAACGATTATTTCTTTTAATCTCTTTTGTCTTGGTATTGGGTCTGGTCGGCAGTGCTTCGGCTGCGCTGCCGGAAGGATGGCAGAGCCAGGATATCGGCACCACCGATGGTAGCGCTGATGAGAGTGACGGCATGTGGGTCGTTACCGCCGACGGAGCCGACGTCTGGGGTAGCTCGGACCAATTCCACTACGCGTACGTGCCGCTGTCCGGAGATGGTACGATTATCGCACAGGTTATCAGTAACGGCGAGGGTTCCAACGGCTGGGCCAAGGGCGGCGTGATGATTCGCGAGACCCTCGACGCGGACTCCAAACACGCGATTATGGCCCTGACCGGCGGCGAAGGCGGCGGCATGGCCTTCCAGAACCGTCAGGAAACCGCCGGCAGCTCCTTTAGCTCCCATGGTGACCCCGCGGCGGCACCACCTTATTGGGTTAAACTGACCCGAGTAGGCAACACGATTACAGGTTACTCTTCAGCCGACGGTGTTGAATGGGTGCAGCAGCCCGATGGTACTGGTGGCGACATGACCACGAATCCCGTGGACATTGAAATGGCCGCGGATGTTTACATCGGTCTGTTCGTTACCTCACACGCATCCGGCGAGTTGCGTTCATACGTATTCGACAGCGTGAGTATTGAAACGCCTCGGGCGATGGACAACTGGGAAGGAGTGGCGGCAGCGGACGCACCAGGTTTCTTGGCCACCAATGTTCCGGACGCCCTATACGATATCGGCACATTCAGCGGTGATATCACCTACGAGTTCTGCGTGAAAAGTAATCCCGATGAAACAGAAGCCAGCATGTGCCTCATCGGTAGAAGACAGTTTGGCGACACCCAGGCGGGGCTGAAGTTTGATCAGTGGAACGATACCGGGGAATATGGCGCGACCCTCTTTGGCGTAGTGGACCTTTATTACGGCGTTCCTTATAGCGGCGGCGTTGATACCCATCTGGTCTGGGTTTCCAGCGAAGATGCGGGTACAACCGCCCTCTATGAAAACGGTGTCTATAAAGGCAGTGTCGATGCAGCTATTACCTTGTTTGGTCTTGTTGGCATCGGCTACGGCGCCCAGGGTGAAGACGCAAGCGGCGCCTTCGACAACTTCGATGGCGACGTCTTTGGCGTGGCAATCTACGACACCGCACTTTCGGATGCGCAGATTGCGGCACACGCCGACGCGTTTTTAGGTGCACGGGATGTTACCGCGCCTGGGGATGAAATCAAGGGTGTTCCGGACGATGGAGATTGGCCTGGTAATGAACATCCTGCCTTGGCCATCGATGATGACATCTCGACCAAGTATCTGCATTTCAAAGGCGATTTTGAGCCCGACCCCGGAACTGGTGGAACTGGTGTCCAGGTTACACCGTCAGTGGGCCCGACTATTGTGACCGGGCTGACTCTAACCACAGCGAACGATGTTCCAGGTCGTGACCCGATTGCCTTTGTGCTCTCCGGTTCTAATGAAAGCATTGATGGTCCGTACACAGAGATTGCCAGCAGTGATGTTGTCGATTTCGCCGGGGAGGCAGAGTGGCCGCGATTCACGATGAACGAAACGGAGATTTCGTTTGATAATGACGTAGCATACGCTCACTATCAGCTCATATTCACGGCCATTCGAGGCCCCGTAGGCGGCTCTGTTAATAGTATGCAGATAGCCGAAGTGGAGCTTTTGGGAGTCAGACCGCTCCCACCCGCTGGTCCGATAGTACACTATAAGCTTGATGATGGCGAAGGAGCCATAGCAGTTGATTCAGCTAATGGACTTGACGGCATCCTCATGGGCGACCCACAATGGTCGGCCGGGGTCTTAGACGGCGCGCTGGACTTTGACGGCGACGGCGACTACGTGGACTGCGGGACCAATGATGTACTTAACGGCCTTAGCGATGCGATAACCGTCTCGGCCTGGGTAAGCATCAGGTCGGTCACCACTACCTGGATGAGTATTGTTATGAAAGGTGAAACCGCCTGGAGGCTTGGTGTCAACGGCGATACCACTGGCGTTCACTGGGCATTCACAGGTGGCGACCGCGGCTGGCAGGCCGCAAACTCGGTAACTGAGTTGCCCTTGGATGAATGGCACCATATCGCTGGAACCTATGATAGAAGTGTTGGTGCCACCAACTATGTCGATGGAGTTGCAGAGGCGGTAAATCCGGACCCCGATGGAGTTCGTACTAATGAAATGCCTCTTCTGTTAGGCGAGAACCCGGAAGCCACCGGACGTTTCTATGACGGCCTCCTTGACGATGTACGGATTTACGACAGGGCGTTGTCTGCGGATGAGCTTCTTGAGCTTGCTACTCTTGAGGCTCCTGCCAATATCCTGGCTAACGGTGGATTTGAGGATGGTGTTCCTGACCCTTGGAGCACGTATGGTGACGCTACCTTGGAAGTGGTTCAGGAATTGGTCGGCGCAGCGGTCCCCGAAGCTCCCATTGAGGGAGACTCGTGTCTGCATGTTGTGGTTGGCTCGGCAGGTGCGAACTTCTGGGATTCTGGCCTGCAGCACGCAGGACATGTCTTTGAAGCAGGCAAGCAGTACAAACTTTCGGTCTTTCTCAAGTGCAAGGAAGGTACACTGGATATCAATCTCAAGCCGGAACGTGGAGAAAGCCCGTGGGAGGGATATGGTGATCAGATTTTCACCATGACTGACACATGGGCCGAATACACCGTAACAACTCCTGTTTTTGATGCTGAGGTTGTTCCTGCGACCATCACGTTCCACATAGCTTTTGCACCTGGTGAATTCTGGGTGGATGATGCAAGATTTGTCGAGGTTGAATAAGTGCCTCCTGATTGATTTAGGAAAGTGATGTGAGGCTAATGTAATTCCAAGTGGGAATTACATTAGGTGTTGTATTAGTTCGGGGCCTATACTGAATTATTTGGTATAGGCCCCGATTGTTTTTCATATCGCTCACGATACCGAATCTACTTTGCACATCATAGATATTCTCATTGGCGTTCGATTATAAGTTGAACAATAATTATTGTTGCACATTTCCGCTCTGGATAGTATAATGGTCGAAAATGAAAAAACGTACTAAAGGAGGCTGCGGCCGAAAGTAGTGGAGGTGTGAAAATGCTATTCAGAAAAGCAAAAAAAAATTTCTCAGTTTGCCCGAAGACGGGCAAGTATTTTCTACGCAACAGGAAATATCCCTGGCTGATATGGCTGTTTCCAATTGTCGGGCTATTATCGCTGCTCTGGTTCCTCATTCGTGTCCTGCCGAAGCCTTCCCGTGCGACATATCCCTGCCAGCGGGTGGCGGCACCGCTTGCCAGCGGTTTTATCGTTTGGATTACGGGGCTGATTGGTTCAACTTTGGCATACCGTAAAGCTAAGCGAACCCTTCATCAATCGCGGTACGTGATTGCGGCCGTTTGTATCGCTGTAAGTATTATGGCGGTATGGTGGTCTCTCAATGTAACCTCAGAGCCTCCTGCACAAGCAGCATTTACACCGACTGACCCGCCGAACAGCCCCATCGGCGTAGCAAAAGGGATTCACCCCGGTCGTGTCGTGTGGACTCATGACCCCGCTGCAACCAGTTGGGATGGCTCTACCGGCCACTGGTGGGACGATAATAATACCGACCAGCACGTGGTTGATTATATGGTCTCCAAAACCATCCAGACCCTGACAGGCGAACCGAACGACGTAAGTGCATGGGATGCACTTTTCAGACACTTCAACCAGACCAGGGGCTTGGGGGACATCGGCTACCAGCGGGGAGAAAAAATCGTTATCAAGATTAATATGAACCAAAACCGTTCGCTTGCGTGGAGCAGGGGTCAGGGTATGCCCAGCCCTCATGCGGTGCACTCCCTCCTGGACCAGCTTATAAATTCCGCGGGTGTACCTGGCTCTGCGATTACCATTTGCGATGCCTCGCGGTACATTGGAGACCCGCTTTACGACAAGGTCCGCGGCAATCCCGACCCGGATTTTCAGAATGTCAGGTTCGTGGCCGACAGAACTTACAACGGACGTATTGCGGCGAGACGCGACCTGAATAACACAATCCATTTTGGCGATCCGAGCGTCCAGAACAGCGGAAATGTAAATATACCACAGTGCTATACTCAGGCCAAGTATTTCATCAATATGGCACTGCTCAGGCCGCATAGTCTCGCCGGCGTTACATTGTGCGCAAAGAACCACTTTGGTTCCACATATTTTCCCTCCAGTAATGACTGGACACCTTCGCCGATGCACAATTACATGGGAAGAGGCAGGAGAATGGACTCATATAACTGCTTTGTTGACCTGATTGGACATCAGCATTTGGGCGGAAAGACAATGCTCTATATGATTGAAGGATTATATGGGGCAAGAAATCAGGAAAACAATGTGATAAAGTACGTATCTTTCGGTGATGACTGGAGCTCCAGTATTTTTGCCTCGCAGGACCCGATCGCAATAGATTCTGTCGGTTTGGACTTTCTACGATACGAAGACGAATTGAACCCCGCTATGGTTGATGTAACCGGTAATCCCGACAACTATATGCACGAGGCGGCATTGGCGGATAATCCTCCCTCAGGCACGTTTTATGACCCGGAAGGTGACGGAACCCGATTGGCCAGTCTCGGCGTCCATGAGCACTGGAACAATCCCGTGGACAGGCAGTATTCTCGCAATTTGGGGACCGGCGATGGCATCGAGCTGGTAATGCCCTCATTTGCTACTCCGGATGGGCCTGTTCAGAACCTGACCAATGGCAAAAGATACGATTATATTCGCCATGCTGTTAATGAAGCCGACCCTGGCGACAAGATAACAGTCGGCCCGGGTATTTATCCGGAAGACATCGATTTCAAAGGCAAGGACTTATCTGTAAGCTCAATTGACCCCAACAACCCGCTTGTGGTCGCGACCACTATAATCAGCGGCGGCAATCGGGCGGTTACTTTCGCCGGCGGTGAAAGTATTGACTGTGTGCTTGCCGGCTTTACCATTACCGGTGCAAACAACGGCATCTACTGCTCTGAAGCGGCCCCCACAATTTCAAACTGCAACATAACGGAGAATGCAGGCGCGGGCATTATTTTGTATTACAGCAGCAATCCAACCATCATAGGCTGCAGCATTACAACTAATGGCGGTTCAGGCATCGAGATGTGGAAACAGGCCTACGGACGTCATGTTTACTACAACTACGCCACAATCACCAACTCTATAATTGCCGAAAACGGCCAGCACGGCATTGCTGGCGGCATACCAACAATAATCAATTGTACTATTGCTGCAAATAACCAGCGAGGTATTTCGGGTTCTGAGCCAATGGTAACCAACTCCATTATCTACTACAACAGTATTGACTCCGATGTCGTCCAGGTAGAAAGTAATCTCACCGTCACAGTAACATACACCGATGTCCAGGGTGGTTGGCCAGGCGAAGGCAACATTGATGCAGAACCTTATTTTGCTCATATCGGTTTCTGGGATACGAACGGAACACCTGAGGGTGTAAATGATGACTTCTGGGTCCAGCCTGATTACCACCTCCAGTCACAGGCGGGCCGATGGAATCCCAATACCCAAACCTGGCTTCAGGATGCGGTAACCAGCCCCTGTATTGACGCTGGGAATCCGGATTCAGACTGTACCGCGGAATTATTGCCGAATGGCGGGCGCATAAATATGGGTGCCTACGGAGGCACACCCCAGGCCAGTTTGTCATTGTAAGGCGGAGATTAAAACGCCGATTAAAAATGCCGATAATGCTGTCATATATCTGTCTCGTGTTGTGAAGCTCAACCTTTTTGCCGCTTTGCTTAAGCGCATTAAATTTTGTAGGGTAGGCTTTAGCCCACCAATTATATTTCTAAGCAAAAACCATACACATCGCCTCGAAATTCCCACAAAAAAATCCACAATTTGTGTATGAACTTCTCTTCTCAAGTATCTATATATTATGAAGACTGGATATGAGGACAGAAACAAGGCAAAGCGAACGGGCGTTGGTTTGTGCGGCACAGAAAGGCGATAAAGAGGCTTTACAATTGCTCCTCCGTTGTAACTGGGCGTGGCTTAAAGGATTGGTTTATACTATTTTACGTGACGCCGATGACATCGACGACGTTTTGCAGGATATTAGTGTTCGAGTGATAAGTAAAATCGATTCTCTTCGTCGGCCGGAGCGGTTTCGTCCGTGGCTGGCGATACTGGCCCGGCGGCAGGCCCTGCGGTACCGCCAGCGGAAAAACCAAAGATTGAAGCACCTAACTGAAGGACTCGCTGACCTTAAATGCGATGAGAAAAACGCTGAGTTATTTGAAATCATAGAACAAAAAGAACAATACAGGCGAGTGCTGAATGCGATAGGGTCGCTGCCTGAGAAATACCGGCAGGTATTTGTTCTGGAACATATCGACGACTTAACGTATCGGCAGATTGCTGAGATACTCGATGTCCCCGTCTCGACCGTACAAATCCGGCTCGTGCGGGCAAGACAAATGTTATATAAGCAGCTTACAGGCAAAGAAAAAAACAGGGTATGTGAAAAATGAATATGACACAAAAAACGCTGGAAATCTTGATAGGAAAATATCTCGACGGTCAGATTACTCCAAATGAACAACATCTGCTGGAAACGGCGTTAGAGGAGGACTCTCAGGCGAAGGAGCTTTTTGAGCAGTTGCAGGATTTGCATCAAAGGATTCGCCGGGCCGTTGCCTCTGAAATTCTCGAACGCGGAAAAGCACCCGATGAGATCTTCGAGCAAGCCTGGCGGCAAACAAAATACTCTTCGCACCGAATCGTCAAATCAGGCGGTTACCTGCATTTCGCGGCAGGAGTGGCGGCTGGTCTGATAATTGGGATTGCTTTGCACTTTACCCTGCTCGCACACTCAATCCCGCAAAGCAGCGATGCAACACCGAAAGCAATTATGACAAACGATGTTCAGGCACCACCCTTGCTGGTAACTCCACCGGAAGGAAGGGAAAACGTAATCCGTAATGTCGATTGGTTCAGCTTTACCGACCAAGCCGGAGACCAGTGGCTCGTCGAAGGGCTCCGGGAAAGTATCGTCAGGCCCGCCGTCTATTACGAGGGTCTGTAGCACAAAACACAAAGTATAATGAATTAAGGAGTAAAAAAATGAAAACGAAAAATGTTGCCCTAATATCTTTTGTGGTATTGCTCTTCGTTGCTACCACGCCGTCTGCTGAATTAAAAGCAGCCGAAATCCGTCCTTATATGGGAGTATGGCTGGATACATCTGCTCTGCCTGATTTATTAATCAAACACCTTGGCCTTTCACCCGACCAGGGCATACGGATAAGCAATGTGCATCGTAATAGCTCAGCCGACAAGGCCGGCCTGGAACGGGACGATATTATCATTGGCTTCGAGGGCAAAAAAGTCATGAGTTCCGAATCCCAGGAATTTATCGATGAAGTTCGAAAGGCCGGTATAGGCACAGAAGTTACCCTCGAGATTATCCATCTGGGCCAACGCAAAACTATCAAGCTCAAGCTCGAACCCTTTGAAGGTGAGCGTGAATTTAAATATCCTCCGGAACCGGAAATATTCCAGTCCTGGCGTCCGGGAAAGGTGTTTCGGCTAAAACCCGGTGACAAAGACTGGATAGAGATAGATCTGCCGTTCCCTGAAAAATCGCTCGAGGTGTATGCTTATCACCATTCGGACGATGGTAAGGACTATACAATTACTATCGAAGGTAATCCCGAAGATGAGGACGCGAAAATTACTGTTCGCATAGGTCCTGATGAATATCAGACAACATTGGGTAAATTTATAATAGATAATCTTCCTGAAAAGTATCGCGAAGTTGCTCAAAAAGCTTTGAAAAATGCACGAAAACATTCGCAGCAGAGAATAGAAAATAAAGCCAGAGATTTTTATAATATGTTCAAACCTGATGAGCTTATTAAACATCTCAATGAACGAACTCGTTTTCATCTTCAACCTCTTCAGCCCGATTTGCCGAAGTTTAGTCCGGATCCGGACAATCAGATGTTCGACAAAATAGAGGAGCAGATGCGTAAATTACAGGAGCGAATAGAAGAGCTGGAGAAACGTCTAAGAGAGACGCCCGAACGTTTCCCAGATAAACCTGACAAAAAAGAATCTCAGGAGCAGGAAAAGCCTCCCCGGCCCCAAAAGAAAGCTCAGCAAAGGATTTAATCTGTTGCTCATACGGTTCATAAAAAATATTTAGCCCCGTGTTTTACACGGGGCTTTTTCCAATGCCGTTTCTAAAAAGTGAGTGTAACATTCTATACATGCGGTCATTCCGACCGAAGCCCCCGTTCTTGCTTTCGCACCTGTGCCTGCGTTACCGACAGGTGCAGGCAAGAAAGCACGGGGGCGAAGCGGAGGAATCTATTCAAAATGCTTCGCCGAAGGCGAATCAAAAAGTTAAACTTATTTATTGGTAGGTTTTCTAATAACTTCGCATATACTTTTTATAATTGGCGTCACCGCACATTATCATGATTTTTTACTCAGCACTTTTTTGCCGCGCAGGATGTGATAATAGTGCTGTGCGAAGCGGTGGGCCTCATCCCGGACGTATTGCAGCAGCTTGCGGGCAGGCGAATTGGCGGGCAGCTTCAACGGTTTATTTTTGCCCTGCAGGTAGATATCTTCTTCTTTCTTGGCTATCGAGGCAATTGTTACGTCCGGTGCCTGCATTTCCTTCAATGCCTTTTCAGCAGCCCTCAGATGACCCAGGCCGCCGTCAATTAGAACAAGGTCCGGCCAGAGCTCCTCGCCCCGCTGGGCGTATTTGTATCTGCGTTTGACCACCTCGGCAATCATCGCATAATCATCGATGCCTTTAACGGATTTTATCTTGAACCTTCGATAGCCGCTTTTAAAGGGCCTGCCGTCGATGAATTTCACTAACGAGCCGACCGCCTCGGCCCCTGCAATATTGGCAACGTCAATCCCCTCGATAATCCGCACCGGCTCAGGCGTTTGCAATAATTCCCGCAGTTGTATAAGGGCTTCGGTGGGGTCGGCGGCAAAGACCTCTGGCTGAACGTTTTCATCGGGTCTGCCCCGGCGGTCGAGACGTTCAATCAGCCGGATACGGTCGCGGAACATCGCGGCTTTCTCGTATTCAAACGCCTCAGATGCCTCTGCCATTTGTTTTCTTAGCTGCCGCAGGATAGTTGAACGCTTCGACCGCAGGAATTTTATAAGGTCTGTAACGATTTTTTTGTACTCAGGCCTGTCAATTTTGGCTGCACAGGGAGCGGCACACTGCTTTATGCTGTATAAAAGACAAGGCCGAAAGAATCTGCGTTTCCGGTCATCTTCGCTGATATTCAGCTTACAGGTGCGAAACCTGAATATCTTCTGTAGTACCACCAGAACGCCCCGCAGGTCCTTTGCACCGGCAAAAGGCCCGAATAATCTGCTGCCTTCCGTTCGGGGTTTCCGGGTGATATAGACGCCCGGAAAATCGTCGCTGCTGGTGATTTCCAGATACGGAAACGTCTTGTCATCGACAAGGTCCGTATTATAAGGCGGACGGATGTCTTTAATCAAACGGGCTTCTTTGAGCACCGCATCGACCTCATTCGGAGTTTCGAGAAAATCGACGGTTTCGACCTTGCTGAGCATTTCGGTGATTTTCGGCCCACGTGATGCAGCCGTCTCGCCGCCAGGCTGAAAATAGCTGGCCACCCGCAAGCGCAGATTGTTGGCCTTGCCGATGTAGAGCACTTTATCCGCCGGGCCCTTCATAAAATATAGCCCAGGCCCTGTCGGAAAGCCCTTTATCTTTTCACGAATCGCTCCAAATTTGCAGTTTGTTTTGCCTGACATATCTTTATCTTAACAACTTTGTAAAGTTATCTAAAACAGATTGCTCTCATACAAAAAATTTTTTTCTTCATAGATTCAGTAACTACAAGGACTAAGAACAAGACCAAAAAATTTATCCAAAAAATTCAAACTTTGGTCTTTACACCTTATCAAATTATCATTAATTTGCCGATACTGTTTTTACGGGTTTTACCACTATATCTGGCTTAATTCCCGGTCATTTTCCTATATATTGTGGTCTTTTTTTTCGCAGGGAGGCGTTAAATGTCGTATAAATTCGACCCCGAAAATCCTTTTACAACCAAGCCTTCGCAACCGGAAACGGCTGTAAACCCAGCCGAATCAAGGGGTTTGAAGATAGAGCATTTCTTTTCGACTCCGGGCGTGCATCCCTTTGAGCAGCTCGAATGGGGGAAACGTTCAGCT
>JABAOH010058606.1_pt1 | contig 15880 bp, 10 predicted proteins | sample 7062181 | NCBI WGS metagenome assembly JABAOH01 (sample SAMN14538630, study PRJNA623070) | marine sediment metagenome | biome: marine biome [ENVO:00000428]; feature: marine pelagic biome [ENVO:01000023]; material: deep marine sediment [ENVO:00002113]; isolation source: pool of 5 deep marine...
AACTCCAGTTTCATTCTTCAAGGTCTTGGCGCTCAAAACGCATTCATGTTTCCTATATCGTCCTTCACCATAAGGAAGCGCCAACCCCTTAATGTCCTTCAGCCTCTCACCAGTATAGTTTGCATTAAGTACAGAGATCTCCGCCACATCTCTCAAACCTTCTGAGCCCAGGCTCAAGATATACGCATATGCCTTCAACAGGACAGCCACATTTCCGTAGAAACCCTTTATTTTTCCAACACTTTCAGGCCTATCATAGTCTAGACAGTACTGTTCACCATCGAAAACAATCCGCGGAACAGGTAGGAACTTGGCTAGTTCCTCAGAAACACCTATCGGACCAGCTCCAGGACCGCCTCCCCCATGTGGAGTTCCAAAGGTTTTGTGAATATTCGTATGCACAATATCAAAGCCCATCTCACCAGGTCTACACTTACCAAGTATTGCATTAAGGTTTGCCCCATCATAATAGAGCAATCCACCAACCTCATGAATAGTCTCAGCTATTTCCCCAATGTTCTCCTCAAAGACTCCAAGCGTATTCGGGTTAGTCAGCATCAACGCCGCTGTATGCTGAGAAACGACAGATTTCAAAGCTTCAATATTGACACAGCCATTACTATCCGAAGGTACAACTACAACGTCAAATCCGCCCATGGCTGCGCTTGCCGGATTCGTACCATGAGCTGAGTCTGGCACAATGACCTCCTTTCTCCTTCCAATTTCTCCATTGCGTCTATGATAAGCCCGCATAAGCAGTGTACCTAAGAATTCCCCGTGAGCTCCGGCAGCAGGCTGAAGGCAGATCTCGTGAGTGCCAGTTATCTCTGCAAGCCATTGCTCGAGTGTGAAAAGGATCTCCAGAATCCCCTGCACCGTGCGTGCATCTTGGTAGGGATGAACCACATTCAGAGAGGAGTAGGCAGCGAGCTGCTCGTTTATCTTGGGATTATACTTCATTGTACAGCTCCCAAGAGGATACAACCCAGAATCCACACCATAGTTCATTTCAGATAGTCGTGTGAAGTGCCTCACAACCTCAACCTCCGACAATTCTGGAAGCTTGATCTGACTTTGGCGTCGCATGGCTTCAGGGATAAGCCTGTCAACATCTCCGATGATCTTCTCGATTTTTCCTCCGGCCCTTGGCGGCACATGCCCTCTTCTCCCCTTCTTCCCCAGATCCATGATCAGAGGTTCACTCCACTGCGCCTGTCTAAACATGACGTTCCTCATCTTCCTTCTAGCAGAACAGATTTCAAAGCTGTCTCTAACCGTTCAATCTGCTTTTCAGAATGGATTTCAGTGACACAGTACAACGCTGTACGACCAAGTTCAGGAAATTCCTTCGAGATGTCTTTACCACCATGGATCCGACATTCCAGAAGCTTTTCATGTACTTCTTCAACGTCTAAATTGGTTTCGTCAAAGTTTACGGTAAACTCTTTGAAATGGGTCGACTTGAAGATTGGAGTTTCGACTCCTTCTATCTTTGACAACAGGTTAATCGCGTAACTCGCTCTAGACATTATTGTCATGCATAATTCTCGCAATCCATCAGGTCCAAGCAGAGCCATATACACAGCACAAGCTACAGCGCATAGAGCTTCATTTGAGCATATGTTTGATGTTGCCTTTTCGCGTCTAATATGTTGCTCCCGGGCCTGCAGAGCCAGACAAAAGCCTATTCTGCTTCTGTCGATGGTTGTTGTCATGCCAACTACGCGGCCAGGCATCTGCCTGATCAACCTTAAATCGTCACTACAGGCGAAAATGCCTATAAGTGGTCCTCCAAAGTTCATCTCGTTTCCAAGGGGTTGAGCTTCTCCGATCACAACGTCAGCTCCATAATCGCCTGGAGGCCTTAGGATGCCAAGCGATATCGGGTCAACACCCACGATGAGAATCGCTCCTTTCATATGGGCTTCGCGACTCAGTTCTTCTAACTGGGTCTCAATGAAACCTAGATAGGATGGGTTTTCAATGTACACTGCTGCTGTTTGGTCTGTCAATTTGCTCTTCAGATCTTCTAGACTGATCTGACCGGTCTCTTTATCATAGGCTACTTGCCTAATCGACATTCCAGCGGGTTCAGAATAGACACGTAGCGTTGCGAACCTCTCAGGGTGAATAATATTGGGAACCAAGATCTCGTTTCGTCTTGTATATCTCGCTGCCATTCGAGCTGCTTCACCCAAAGCTGAGGCCCAATCATAGGCAGAACAATTAGCGACCTCCATATCTGTTAACTCGCAGATCATGCTTTGATATTCGAAAAGAGCTTGAAGCATGCCCTGCGAGATTTCTGGTTGGTAAGGGGTGTAAGAAGTGAGTAATTCACTACGTCGGACTACTTCTTTTACAGCGGCAGGAACGTAGTGGGGCCAGCAACCGGCACCCAGAAACATAGGCATGTCTGCATATGTCATATTCTTAGAGAGTAGAGTCTCGACATGCTGCTTAATCTCAAGCTCTGACAAGGCTTCTGGAAGATCTAGGGGTTCTGTCAAAAGATATTTCTGTGGAACGTCTGAATACAGATCCTCTATGCTTTTTATGCCTATCTCTCGCATCATATCCTCCTTGACCTGTGGCAGAGAGTTAGGAATGTAAGGATGATTATGCTTTTTCACCGCGCCCTCCTCGCTGAGAAAAGACTAGTCAGCCAAATATCTTCTTTAACCTTTCCCAAAATGCCTAGCTAAATGCTTAGTATTGTATTCCTTCTGTCGTAACCATTTCATCTGGATATTTGATTGCAACTATCTCGTTCACGAAATCCGCTCGTTCAATCAGCTGTTCAGGGGGGAATCTTCCTGTCAAGATGACGTTGGTCTTCTCTGGGACTCTCTTCAAGAATTCTAGGACCTCTTTTGCATCAAGAAGTCCACAGTGTAAGACCAGATTTATCTCGTCTAGAACTAGAAGATGTGGCTTCTTCTCTTGAACGATCTTCTCAGCGAATGCGAGAGCCTTGTGAGCTAGTTCTCTGTCTTTTTCACCTAGACGGTTCAGCCCGTGCCACCCTTTTCGACCGAATTGGTGGATCTCATAGTAAGGTTGAAGCATGGCTTGAACTTTGATTTCGCCAATGTTTTTCCACCATTTTAGGAACTGAATTATGACAACTTTTCTTCTGTGTCCTACAGAGCGTAACGCTAGCCCAAGGGCATTTGCGGTTTTTCCGGCGCCGGTCCCTGTGTAAAGGTAGATGTAACCCATCTGTGTTCCTCTCTTTTCTGCGGCTACACCCTTGATCTACGGCGATTATAAGTCTTAAATATGATTATGATTCCACTTTAATTGTGGAGCTTGGTGCATGGAATACAACTACGATGAGCTGTTGAAGAAGGCGCGTTCACAGATTCCGGAAGTTGTTTCGAAACGTGATCGCCTAGAACTTCCTGGTATGATCTACTCAGTAATAGGCATGCGCACAGTAATTCACAATTTTAAGGAAATAACTGATGCGCTTAACCGTCCTCCCGAACATCTCTTGAAGTTTCTGACCAGAGAGATGGCTACAGCTGCAACTATGCAGGATGTGAGGGTGATTTTTCAAGGTAAGTTCTCCCGGGAAACCTTTCAAAGGCTTATTAAGAGATACCTGAATCAATTCGTAGTATGCCCTGTCTGTAAACGTCCAGACACGAAAATGGTGAAAGAAAAGCGGCTATTATTCTTGAAATGTGACGCCTGTGGTGCAAGATCATCTGTCAGACAAATATGAGGGAGAGCAAGATTGGAAGTGTACATGAACCTTAGAAAGATTGGCAGGAACGTTCTTCTGGCAATCTGCGATGCTGAGATCTTGGGTAAGACTTTCCGGCGAGGAAGAGTCGTCTTCTCTGTAAAGAAGGAGTTCTATGGAGACGTGAGGACGAGCATTGAGGAAGCCGTGTCCATGATAGAGAGCTGTACTATTGTGAATATGGTAGGAAAGAACGTTGTTGGAAAAGCGGTTGAGAAGGGTTATGTTCATCCAGAAGCGATACTGAGCATTCAAGGAGTACCCCATGCACAGATAGTAAGGATTTAAAGTAAGACCAAATGCTTAATATCTATGAGACTTGCAGAATCATCGGTTTTTCAACAGTTTCTCGTCTGGATTCTTTTTAGTGCTGCTCTAACTTCCTTCTTTATCCAATCCTCTCCGTTGCTTGAAGAGGCGTCTTCCGCTTCTTCAACCACAAACCCAGATGAGTGTTCTGTTGCACAAAACCTTTCTTCAATCCAGAATGCGATAAACGAGGCTGAGAATGGATCCAAAGTCTACATTCCTTCAGGAATCTACTATGAAAGAATAGAAGTCAACAAGACGATCGCCTTGATTGGGGAGAACGCATCAACAACGATCATTGATGGTAATAATCAGGATACCGTTGTGAAGATTACGGCGGATGACGTCAACATTACTGGTTTCACCATACGGAACAGTGGTTGGGGATGGACTAGAAATGGTATCTACGTTTACCTTGCTGACAACTGTGAGATCAAGGACAACTTTCTTCTCAACAATTGTCACAACGTTAGATTAAACTATTCACGAAACTCTCGAGTTCTGAACAACATCATTGACGGTATAGGCTATGGTATCAGATTCATAAGTTCTCAAGATTGCTTGGCAGCAGGCAACAAAGTGTCCAATTGCATTGGGGGCGTACATCTGGAAAATGCAACATTCTGTACTGTTGAACGAAACGTTTTCACCATGAATGATCAAGGTGTTCGCCTATACTCACCCTGCACGAACAACATAATAACAGCAAACAGAGTACTGAATAATGTCTATGAAGGCATGATAGAAAGAATGCCTCCGAACGGAACATTCTTCAACAACACTTTCTTCCACAACAACTTCATCAACAACACCAACCCATTCATCTACAGATATTCCGGCAATATCTGGGATGACGGCTATCCCTCTGGTGGAAATTACTGGAGCCGCTACACCGGCTCGGATACCTTCAGCGGTCCCTATCAGAACGAAACTGGGAAGGACGGAATTGGAGACATGCCATACGCGGTCAACAGCTATGAGTCAGATAGATATCCTCTAATCTACCAGTACGGCTCTGTCCATAACCTCAACACTAGTCTGACCTATCTGACGATGCAATCCGCAATAGACGCTTCCGAGACTCTGGATGGACACACGATCTCAGTCAACTCAGGAATTTATCATGAAAACCTGGTTGTTCATAAATCTGTTACAATAATTGGAGAAGAACGTGCGACCACCATAATAGACAGCGGAGGCGTCGGTACAGTTCTGACCGTAAACGCGGACAACACCAGCATCTACGGATTCACAATACGCAATAGCGGAGCCAATTTCCCACCGTACGGCGATGACTGCGGTGTTCGCCTGGATCACTGTAGCGGGATTAAGATAAGTAACTGTCTGGTAACGAACAACAGAATTGGAATCTACCTCTTATTCTCAGAAGAGAACCTTATTGAAGACAATCTAATCTCATCAAGCCTTGAAAACGGGATACTCCTCTGGTATTCAGGAGGCAACATCTTGCGAAACAACGTCATTTCAGAAAACTCTTACAATTTCGCCGTCTTCGGTGGTGGTTTTCCCGATTTCAACAACAGCATCGATACAAGCAACACAGTTGATGATGGAAAAGCCATCCACTATTTAATAGGTGTCGAAGACAGACTTATCGAAAACGATGAGAGCATAGGAGTTCTGTACATCATAAACGGAGTCAACGTCACAATACAGGCACTGAATCTGACAAAGAACGGACACGGCATCTTCTGCTACAACACTACAGAATCAAGGATAACAAATATAACCGCCTCAAGAAACAGCTACGGCCTGTACCTTCAAGATTCACATGACAATACTGTAGACAGAAACGTCTGCCTGAGAAATTGGGTTGGAATCTGTCTTCAAGATTCCACTCACAACCAGATCGCAGACAATTCAGCCAGCAGTTGCGAAAAGGGAATCTCCCTATACCAAGCTGATAACAACAACGTTGAAGGCAACACCATCCATCAGAATATCTATGGAATTCGATTGTCAGAATCTCATCTCAACAGCTTTTTCCACAACAACATCATTCAAAACAACCAACAATCAAGTCTCTACTTCTCGTCCATGAACATTTGGGATAATGGATTTGAAGGAAACTTCTGGAGCGACTACTCAGACCGGGACTCCAACCAAGATGGCCTTGGAGATTCCCCCAACCCGATCAACAGCTATGAAAGTGACCGTTATCCCCTCCTCGGCATGTTCCACAGTTTCATTATATACCATAATGAAAGCCCTAGTGAAGTTACAACGGTCACAAACTCAACTATACTGGACTTCGCCTATGAGGAAAACAATACTATCAGACTGACGGTCAATGGCACAGACGGAACCTACGGGTTTTGCAGATTCTCCATTCCACACGCCTTGATCAAGCCTGAGATCTCGGTGATAATAGACAACGGAGAAACAGAGGTCCTCTGTACAAATTATTCTCTTCGCGACGACGGCTCTTCTAGGTGGATATACTTCGCATACCAACACTCAACGCGTGAAATAATCATAGTCCCAGAGTTTTCACCGTCAATCATCCCGACGATAATGATGGCCATTACTCTTGTAGCTGTAACAATCGTGAGACTGAAACCAGATCAGAAACGTTCAATGTGACAGGAAAAACATGATCATACAGGACTTTGTGGAACGAAGAATCCGTTATCCTTGACGTAAGAATGATGGGATCTATAGATAGAACATAGACACACAAATTTTAAGTGTGCGAGATCTCATAGTTAAGATGTTAAACTGAAGGAGAAAGGAGTGTTGAGCAACAAAAGTGCAAAAGCTACCGCAATTCTCATTGTCTCATTAATTCTCATAAGTTCCTTCGCAGCACTGCCATTTGATGTTGGCTACAGTCAAGAAGATGAGATGACCTTTACCACCGGCGAGAAAATCAGCTTCACAAGCACTGAAGAAATGACATTCAAACACCCCGAGTCAATGCAGTTCTGGTCCGGCGTCCAGATGAAATTCAGGACAAACATTACGATGCAGTTCGTAGAAGTGGTGCCTGATGGTGTGCTTTATGCATGTGACTGGATTCAGATAATCTGGCCGACTGGATATATCCCTCCTGAATGTTCCTGGTGGGAAGTGATAGATCCTGATACGGGTAAAGGCTTAGGTGAGATCCACATTGACGGGTTTGAGCCTCCATATTTTGTTCACATCGATATGGTTTGGCCCGGGCCCATCATAGTTCCCATTGGCGTAATTCGAGCCCATAAGAAGATAGACATTATAGACCGGTGTCAATTCTATGAGGTTCACTGGCCCTCAGACTGGTATCCTGAACCATGCACCTGGTGGGAGATCATGGATCCTGAGACTGGCGAGCCGACTGGTTATGAATTCCATGTTGGCTGGACCAACGAAAGCTGCGAATTCCACATCGACGATGTATTCCCTGGACCCTACGTTCCTGGATTTCCAGCGTTTGAGATATGGGCGAGACGAAAGATACCTGGCATCAAACCGTGCGACTACTTCGTTGTTGAAGAACCTCCTCACTGGTGGCCTGAGCCGTGTACTTGGTGGGAGATCATTGACCCTTTCAGTGGTGAACCAACCGGCTACAACTTCCATGTTGACTGGACAAACGAGAGCTGCGAATTCCACGTAGACGGTATGGATCCTGGACCTTACCTATTTGACTTTCCAGTACCCCTTGTGACTGCCGAAAAGAAGATAATAAACATAACAGAATGCGACTGGTTCATAATTGTTGATCCACAAGGTTATCTGCCTGAACGATGCACTTGGTGGGAAATACTGGACGATGCTGGTGCACCAACAGGCTTAGAATTCCACGTAGACGTGAATGATGGAATCATCATGTTCCACGTAGACGGTACACTGCCTGACACAGTAATCCAAATACCTCCATCATACACTGTTACAGCCAGAAAGAAGATAGACACCATCATACAGTGTGACTGGTTCAGAGTCGAGCACCCTGCCACTACTCCTGAACCTTGCACCTGGTGGGAAGTGCTGAACGAAACTGGTGCGCCAACTGGTTGGGAATTCCACATAGACGACTCCACAGCTGGATATTTCCACGTAGACACTGTCATACCTGGACCGACCGCCTTACCACCGACACACGCAGTGACAGCAGAGAAGAAGATCGATGACATAGAGCCATGCGACTGGTTCAAAGTCATCACGCCGGCAGGATGGGTTCCCGAACCATGCTCATGGTGGAAAATTATCTGGCCGCGCATGTGGAGCAACGTCATATTCCACGTAGACAGAAACGACGGTGACACCATGTTCCACGTAGATGCTGCAACAGGGTTAGAACCGATAACGCCGCCACCATACAATGTAACCGCCGAACCATATGAACCCCCACCACCGCCATGGTACATTAAGCCACCCTATCCCGACTATGCCCCAAGCGGTATGCCCGACTTTGATCAGAAACAAGACGTATGGGGACCTGCACTAGGCATCTATACGTGGTGTGGTCCAGTAGCTGTTGCCAACTCATTGGTGTGGCTTGACTCAGAGTTCGAATCAGTACCCATACCCCCACCCACAATAAACGACCACTTCAATCTGGTTACGTCGTACAACGCAGGCGGCTGGGATGATCATGATGTGAAGAACGTTGATCCTCTAGTTCGAGACTTGGCATGGCACATGGACACGGACGGCATACGAACCGGTGACGGACACTTCGGAACACGTTGGCAGGACATGGAGTTCGGAATCGAGCAATACTTGATACAGCAGGGCGTAGATCACCTCTTTGAGGTTCACAACTACACCTTCCCAGACTTCTATGAGATAGAAAGGGAAATCGAAATCTGCCAAGACGTTGTCCTCTTCCTTGAATTCTTCCAAGAGGATCCGCAGCATCCTGGAGAATGGATACGGCTATATGATAATCCCAGCTTGGAGTTCGGTCACTTCGTGACTTGTGCAGGAGTGAACTCCTCAACTATCGAATTACTGATCAGTGATCCGATCCAAGACGCTTTTGAAAAGGGAGCAACTCCTGGCCACTCGCCGATACCTCATCCCTACCCACATACTGCTGATGTGCACAATGACACAAAATACGTCTCACACGATGCATACGTGTCAGATCTATGGATTGTTCCTCCTAAACCATATCCGTCACCTTATGGTATTCCGGTTTGGGAGCTTGTGGGATATCTTCAGACACTGGGGTATCCCATCGGCTGGCACGCCTTCATAAGAGCTGCAGTGGTTACTTCACCTCTAGGTGTCCACGATGTAGCAGTAACCAATGTCACACCGCACAAGAGTGTCATATGTCAAGGTGCTCTTGGAAACGTAACGGTAGTGGCTGAAAACCAAGGCGACTTCGCTGAGACTTTCAATGTCACTCTCTACGCCAACGCCACACTTATTGGCGAGACGTCTGTTTCGCTGGCTAGTGGAGGTTCAGCGGATATCGTTCTTGGTGAGGTGGATACTGCGGACAACACGTACATTGACGGCTGGGTCATAATCTCAATGCTAGGCGACATAACTGGACCTGATGGCTGGCCTGACGGCAAATGTGACATGAGAGACGTCGGCATGGTTGCAAGAGGCTTCGGAGCCAAACACGTATCAAACAAGGCGGATCCAAAGTACTGTGAATATTGGCATGCGACACCATGCAGTTCATGCCCGCATAACCCGAACTGCGACGTAATCTATGACGGAAAAATTGACATGAGAGACGTCGGCACAGTAGCCAGACACTTCGGCGAAACCGACCCATAATCCTCCTTTTTTTTAGTGTCGGAGATTCCCCTATTCGACTTGGCCTCATCAATTGGTTGCCATACACTTATTAGGTGACATTTACACGTTAGAGCAGAAAACATTGGGGAAATCTCCTTGGGCATGACTTCCAGTCTGATGAACGCACAGATATTATTCGGCGCTGTAGACGCTCTCAAACGGGTTGGCTTCGCAGAAAAGGTCATTTGACTGTCTAATCGATATGAACGGAGAAGAATAAGTGTCTTTTAGAAAACGCGTTGAGAAGAAACTTCATGGAAAGGAAAAGGCTTATGAAATCGAGCAGTTGATGAAGGAGAAGCGAAGCGAAGAATATGAAGTCTTGGAAGAAGTCTTTGACAAATCAACACTCATGGTGATATACGACCTGATGAATGAAGAGGTCATAGACGAGATCTATGGTGTCGTCAAGGCTGGAAAAGAATCACGCGTCTATTGGGGAAAAGATAAGAGCAAAGAAGAACTAGCCATAAAAATATACTTGACTATTTCAGCTGAATTTCGGAAAGGTATGCTGAAATACATTGAAGGAGACCCCCGATTCAAGGGCGTCAAACGTGGCACACGCTCCCTCGTGTACGCTTGGGCTCAGAAAGAGTTCAGGAACCTGCATCAGGCGACAGCGGCCAAAGTTAAGGTGCCGAACCCTATCGCTGTGAAGAAGAACGTGTTGGTGATGGAGTTCATTGGTGAAGATGGAGTGAGTGCTCCTTGTATGAAGGAGCAACCGCCAAAGAACCCCGAGCAGGCATATAACACACTCTTACGGTATCTAAAAAAGTTGTACGGCAAGGCTGGGCTGATCCACGGAGATCTGAGCGAATACAACGTCATGATATGGAAAGGACGTCCTGTCTTGTTTGATGTTTCTCAGGCTGTCCCTCCTTCACATCCTTTGGCAGACTCCCTTCTGCGCAGAGATCTGCAAAACCTGAACAGTTATTTCATTCGTCTAGGCGTCAAAGTCTTGCCAGTTGAAGAAAGCTACAGGAAGGTTACAGGATATGACGGAAGCTAGTACATTCCTCAAGATCCCCAAAGAGAGAGTAGGGTCCTTAATAGGACCCAAGGGAAGAGCAAAAAAGACCATTGAGAAAGAGCTCTCTGTCAAGCTTGAGATAGAAAGTGATATGGGCAGAGTCACAATTACTTTGACCGAGGAGGCTGAAGACCCTTCGTTGCTCTTCAAGGCAAAAGAGGTTGTTACAGCCATCGGTAGAGGATTCTCCCCAGAACATGCCTTCAGTCTGATCTGGAACAAAGAGGCCAGTCTAGAGATGATAGATCTGCGAACAATCTTTGGGAGAGCTGAATCAGACATAAAGCGAGTGAAAGGCCGGATAATAGGAATGGGGGGCAAGACTCGAAAAATCATCGAGGAACTGACTGAAGCCCATGTGTGTATCTATGGGCATACTGTGGGCATTATTGGAGATATTGAGCAAGTTCAAGCAGCAAGGAGAGCTATTGATATGTTGATTAAAGGAAGCCAACACAGAACCGTCTATGAATTCTTGCATAGGAAGCGTAGAGAACTCAAGAAAAGAAAGCTGGAACTCTGGGAAAAGCCTGAGGACGGATAGACAAGAGGATTTCACACAGGGTTTCCGAATTCATATTACAGAAACGAAAACCTTTTTAGACGGAAACACATGTTTCGCGGCTTTAGTGCTCGAAATTGGATGAACAGATCGAAGATAGAAGGATAAGAGGGATAGCAAGACAGATCGGTTTCTTGAAGTCACAGATTCGAAAGGAAAACCGGAAGAATCTAATGCGATTCTTCATAGGTCTTGCGACTGGTCTATTGGCGAACGTCGTGATCGAGTTTCTCACTCTCTGATTTTGCCAGTTTCATGTCTTCTGTCCAGACGAAAGTTGCTAATTTTCTGTTAAATCTTGAAGTGCAGAGCGCTACGGATCAGCACTGAGAGGCGCGTTCCGAGAGCTTGCTCACGCGAGAATCGGAATTGTAGTGACCTCTGTCGAATCTGTGAGGTACTAATCAAGAGAAAACATGCTTGGCGGGCTCTTCGAACTCAAGATCCCAATCATCTTAATTTCAGCGGGGCCAGAGTCGTCATTGCCCGCCATACCAATCTTATGCTAGAGTGAAATAAAAGGGTTCAGGAATTCGCTCTGCCTTCCCATACCATGCTTTTTCTGAGGAGTGTGTAGTGCTTCGTTGCTAGTAGAGACTTCAAAGTGAACCTACGTGTTGAGATTCTGTTTGTGGAAGGAATGAAAAGGATTTTATAGAGAAGGTCTGACATTGGGCTAGCCGTGCATGTATTGGACACTATGTTGGATAACATTCAGTTGACTCCTCTAGCTGCTGAGAGTCTAGGCGTAAGATCGATGTGCACTTATGTCCAGACTCCGGACGTAGGAATACTTGTCGATGCCGGAGTTTCTCTTTGTCCGGATCGCTTTGGCTTGCCTCCTCATCCAGAAGAATTTAGAGCGATAGATATCTGTCGAAGAAAAATCGCAGAAGCAGCTGGAAAGGCCCGAGTCGTCACAGTGAGTCATTATCACTTTGATCATCATACACCCTCCTTTGAGGACTGGTTCTGCAATTGGACTAGCGGAAGTGAAACCGCAAAGCAAATCTATGAAGGAAAAATTGTCTTGGCAAAGAATCCTAGAACAAAGATAAACTACAGCCAAAGGAGGAGAGGATGGATGTTCCAGAAGACCGGTGGAAGATACGCTAAGAAAATCGAGATTGCTGATGGAAGAACTTTCATCTTCAGAAGATCGACCGAAGTCAGATTTTCAAGACCAGTCTTTCACGGCACAGAGGATTCAGGATTAGGATGGGTTTTGATGGTAACGATCGAGTGTCAAGGTGAGAAGATCATGTTTGCCTCCGATGTTCAAGGCCCCATGTGTTCACTTACGCGTGACCTCATCCTAGGAGAGAAGCCTCACGTGCTAATGATCGGAGGACCACCGTTATACTTGTCCGGATTCAAAGTCAAGGAAGAACAGATTCAGAAAGGGGTCAAAAATTTAGAGGAGCTAGTTGAAGCGGTGCCGGTCACGATACTGGAGCACCATATCTTGAGGAATAGGAATTGGCGGGAAAATGTGGAGAACGTCTTTAGAAGGGCTGAGAAATTCGGACACAGAGTCATCACGGCTGCTGAATCCATAGGAAAGAGAGATCGGCTTCTGGAAGCTTTTCGAAGACAGCTTTTTCATGAAAAACCGGCACCACAGAGCTTCACAAGATGGACGCAGAAGCCACGGGAAGGAAGAAGACGCAGTAGACCCCCGATATTCTTTGACGATTCTTGATCGCAATCCAGATTTTAGATCTATGATGTTTTGGGTCTCAATATTCTAGGATTCTTCCAGCAAACCCTCAAAGCAGTGCGAAATGCTCGCGCAACATTTAGAATTCTTTTCTCTTAGAGTCACATTTGGAGAGATGACCCGTCTTGGAGTATTCTTCTCTGGCTTTCCTTTATTTCTTCAATCATGTCGTCGATCATTGCAGCCTTCGTGAATTTCCTACCGATGGAGTTGTGGCTGCCATTTGTGATTTTTGCAATGATCTTTGTTACTGCATGACCATATGTTTCACGACCTTGTAAGTGAGGGTTTGTGTTAATCACAATTGTATGTATCCCGTTCTTCTTGATCATCTTGGAAACCGAAAGCACATCATCTACAGCTATGTCTTCGTACTCTCTAACGATTATGCGTACCCTTTCAATTTGTCGAATCTCGCCTGTCTCAATGTTTCTTTTCAGAGGGACGTTTGCACTTCCATCAGTCACTATCACCATGACTGGTACAGTAGAAGGGTCTCGCCTCTTTGCCTCTTCCAGAACCTGCATTGCTTTCATCATTCCTGCGGCAAGAGGTGTGAACCCGCTTATCCGTAGTTTCAATAGTTTGTTGGCTACCACTCTCAGATTGGTGACGGGGTGCTGAATGACGAGTGCATTCACGCCTTTTAGGGCAACTATTCCTACACGATCTCGGTATCTGTAGGCGTCTCCGTGAAGTTTCAGAAGAGCTTCTTTTATGGCATCTATATTCAGGAGCATGGAACCGCTTAAATCAACAACAAAGATCATTGTCATTGGAGCCTTGTAAAGCCTCAATTTTTCGCGTATATCTCCAAAACAGATCTTCACCGCCGTGTCAGGTGACCTTCTGCGATTGTTCTGTTTCCTCGCTGCTGCACGTATAGTTGCCGGTAAATGGATGTCTGCAGGTTTTCCCTTCGGCAGCCTCCATCGATAGGGTTTGCCCCTGTAAAGTGTGGTTACTGTCTGAGCACGTTTACCCGCATAAGCTGTTCTTTTGTACCCCTTCGCTTTGCTCATCTTGAGAAAGAATTGCGATGGCGAAGTGAGCCTGCTCACCAGATTGGAGATGAATGGATAGCCTTCAGAAACATCATCAAGGCCTGCAGCTTCGCTGACTGAAGGGATAGCCTTCTTCTCTTTATCCTTTTTGACGTTGAATGTTTCCTTGTAGACCTTTCCTTTCAGCTTGTTGGAGCCTATCTGGACTCCATTTATGGCAGGAGCGTGTTTGGGTTCCTTCTTGAGTCTCTTCCCTATTGCAAAGACAAGGCCGCCGAATATTCGGTTGATATGGGAGAAGAGCTCAAACTGTTTCTTTCGGATCTTGTTTAGTAGGTTGTCTTTAGCCGCAATTTCTTCTTCTTTTTTGGTGGCATCCTTCTTAACCCAGAATATTCCTCTTCCTTTCAGGTGCTTTTCATCTTTTTTCTCAGTCTTTTCTCCTGTTTTTATGAAGCGAGCCATCTTCTTAATCTTGCCGACAAGGATTTCCTTTACCTCTTTCGGTGTTGCCGGTTCAAGGAAACCACCCTCGCGAGTTCTGTGGTTCAAAGCCAGTTCTGCCGCGACCAGAACGTCGTGAAGGGTCACTTTCTTCCTGGTTTCAAGTGCCGCCAGTGCCATGGCTGCCTTTGCAATGACTATGTCAGGGCGTAGTCCGTCAACCTTCAATTCCAAACATGCTTCACATATGCTTGCAAGCAGCCCTTTCGGAATGATTACGTCCTTCAATGCTTCCTTTGCCTGGGCAATTCTTCTTCGCAGCTCTTCTTGCAGAGTTTCATATTCTTTAGAGAACGCTTCAGGATCGTTTTCGAATTCCATGTTTCTCTTAACTATCTCCATTCTAGCCTTCACGGATGCTATCTTTTCGACTGTGCTTGATAGTGGGAAGCGGTCTAGGAGTTGTGGTCTCAACTCTCCTTCTTCCGGATTCATGGTGCCGACGAATATGAAGCGTGATGGATGACTGACTGATATTCCCTCTCTCTCAACAATGTTCCACCCTGTGGCTGCTGCGTCTAGCAGGTCATCTGCTATGTGGTCAGGTAACAGGTTCACCTCGTCCACATACAGCACATTCTGATTTGCCTGAGCGAGAATTCCAGGTTCCAGTGCTTCTATACCATGTTTGATGGCCTTTTCCACATCCAGACTGCCCACAACTCTGTCTTCTGTTGCGCCTAGGGGCAGGTCGACGACAGACATCTCTCTCTCCTCAATTGGAATCTTTTCCTTTTCCAAGTATTTTCTGCTACACTTAGAACACATGTTGGATGGGTCTTTCGGGTTACAGTTGAATGGACAATCTTTGATTACTTCTATTCTCGGGAGAATGTCAGCCAGAGCGCGAATGATCGTGCTCTTCCCAGATCCCTTAGGTCCCTTTATGAGAAGACCACCAATCTTCGGATTTACTGCATTTATCAGAATAGCAAGTTTAAGCTTATCCAAGCCTACAATTGCTGAAAAGGGAAAAACGAGCCTCTTTCCCTGCATTTGATGGCGGCCTCATCTTACACAATAAAAGCCAAGTTTGGCGTAGTTAAGTCTTAGCACTCAAAATTAAGTCACGAACTTGGTTCTCCACATTTCGCGACTTTCACCTTTGTGATTCGACAGTTCGATCTCTTCTCAAGTTCCTCAGACAAAAAATCTCAAGAACCGCGTTAGCAGGTCGGCTTCTACCAGAGAAAACGCCGACTTCTTTTTCGTTCATTTTCGCCGCACT
>JABAOH010069869.1_pt1 | contig 15879 bp, 18 predicted proteins | sample 7062181 | NCBI WGS metagenome assembly JABAOH01 (sample SAMN14538630, study PRJNA623070) | marine sediment metagenome | biome: marine biome [ENVO:00000428]; feature: marine pelagic biome [ENVO:01000023]; material: deep marine sediment [ENVO:00002113]; isolation source: pool of 5 deep marine...
GGAGTTGCTGATACCTTCGAAGAGCGAAAGTAAGGTCAGAGCTCTAATTAAATGGAGAAAATTCAAGGCGAGGCAGAGATTGAGACGATTAGGAATAAAAAAATTACCCGCATTAGTTTTAGACGGAAAGGTGCTCTGCCAAGGAAAACTGACCATTGACGATGATTTGGACCTGGCGATTTAGTACTCTATTCCACGTGATGTTCCCTTTCCTTTTGCTGTTAAAAAAATATTTTTTTACCTCGTTGCCTCGCGGATATTTTCTAAATACACCTATATATCCATATATATTTTATTTACAATATAAATAAATATCATCCCTTATTTACAACAATTGAAATACTCGGTGAAGGTATGGATCCTTTTTCACTGAGCATAGTGATTGTAGCATTGGCTGCAGGTTTTTACATGGCCTGGAGCATAGGAGCAAATGATGTAGCAAATTCCATGGCCAGTGCTGTCGGCGCAAAAGCAATATCGATGAGACAAGCTGTGGTCATCGCAGGAATTTTAACAATATGCGGTGCAGTATTTTTGGGCGCGCATGTTACAGGTACGATAAGCAAGGGCATCGTAGATCCAAATGATATCGGCGATCCAACATTGGTTATGTTAGGTGCTCTATCCGCAGTCCTTGCCGCTTCAATTTGGGTTACCTTAGCAACCTGGAAATCCATGCCCATTTCAACCACACATTCCATAGTTGGTGCGATGATAGGTTTCGGTTTGATCGCTGGTGGTATAGGAGTTGTTTCGTGGGGAAAGGTAGGTCAGGTTGCTGCCAGCTGGGTTCTTTCTCCATTATTTGGATGCATACTCGCCTTCTTCACATTTAAGCTAATTACAAGGCTCATACTTGGAAGGGAAGAGCCTCTAACCTCCGCAAAAAAAACAGGTCCTTTTTTCATTGCTGCTGCATTCTTCATAATCTTTATGTCCCTCCTTCTCAAGACTAGATTGGGCGAGATGGTCGTCCCAGGGAATGAGTTGCTTTGGGCTTTTATCATATCAGCAGTCATAGCTGCTGGAAGTGGGATTATAGGTTTTTCCATCATAAAAAAGGTGGAGAAGAAGAGCGAAGAGGGTTACGAGGAAGTGGAGGAAATCTTCAGAAAGTTGCAGATAATGACATCATGCTACGTCGCTTTAGCTCACGGAGCAAACGATGTTGCCAATGCTATCGGGCCTGTTGCCACCGCCTTCGCCATAAGCTCTGAAGGGGCAATTCCCCAGGAGGTTTCCATTCCAATCTATCTGTTGGCACTTGGAGGCATCGGGATAGCGATAGGCATCATGACTTGGGGTTACAGAGTCATTAGAACCTTGGGCTCGAAGATTACGAAGCTTACAAACACCAGAGGATTCTCTGTGGATTTTGGCGCGGCAACCACAGTTCTCGTGGCATCAAAATTTGGAATGCCTATTTCCACCACACATACTGTGGTGGGGGCGATTATTGGTGTGGGTTTGGCTCGTGGTCTAGAGGCAGTAGATTTAAGAATAATTAAGAAGATAGTGTTATCATGGTTGATCACGGTTCCAATTGCCGCCATCACAGCAGCTTTAATCTATCTTGGTTTGGTCTCATTGTTATAAAAAGAGGTGATTGAATGGATAAAGAAGGCAAACACGCGCGGATACCTGTGGCAACAACCTTCAGAAAATCTCCTTTTGAAGGGTTGTATATGCATGCAGATAAGGTGAGGGAATGTATCTCAACTCTACAGCAGGCATTAAAGGCCTATACAGAAGGGAGGTACGAGGATTTTAAGGTACTTGCCAACAAGGTGGCAGAAGTAGAAGGAGAAGCCGATCAGATTAAAGGATACATACGAAATCATTTACCGAGGTTCATATTCATGCCCGTGGATAAGGCAAATTTTCTCATGCTTCTTAGAGAGGAGGATTCCATATTGGACTATGCAGAAGATGCCACTTTGTGGTTGGATCTTCGCCGCACTCCAATACCTGACCCTATCAAGGCCGAGTTTATGGCCCATGCCGATAAGGTCGTGGAATGTGTAGGAGTCTTACAGAAGGCCATGGAAAACCTCAGAGATTTACTGGAAACATCCTTCAGTAAAAAGGAAAGGGAACAAACAAAGACTTTGATACATGAGATTCATAAAAAAGAGTACGAGGCGGATGTGATTGAGCGTTCCCTAACCAAAAAAATATTCGCTTTGGAGAAGGAATTGGACCCAATATCCATCTTTCATTTGGTGAAGGTTGTGGATCTCATCGCACAGATAGCAAACCATGCTGAGAATGCTGGTGATAGAATAAGGGCCATGATCGCCAAGTAGTGAAGCGCTCTAAAAAAATATAGGGTGTTTAATAAATTTTGGTTAATATACACCATTTTTTGCATAATATCCAGAGACAAATCCAATAACCTTATATAATAAAAATCGCTTAAGGGGGTTTTGCCTTCCAAATTATTCAAGATTCTGGAGGATAACATTTGGTAGATGAGAAAGCAGATAAAGCACGTATTGAAGAAAAGACCAAGGAGTCTAAAAAAGATGAGGACAAAAAGGAGGACTTCAAGTACATAGTCAGAATAGCGAACACAGATTTGGATGGCGATAAGAAAGTGGTCCACGCTCTCACCGCGATAAAAGGTGTTGGGAATCGCGTAGCAGAGGTTTTAGTCAACAGAACTGGGATTCCCAGAAACGAGAAGATAGGCAACCTATCCGATGAGGAAGTGGATAAGCTGGAAAAATACCTCTTAGAGCTCTCTGAACAAACACCAGGATGGTTGCTCAACAAACAAAGGGATGTGTGGACTGGTGAAGATTTACATTTACTTGGTTCGGAAATGGATATGCGAAATCAGGAGGACATCAACATATTGAAGAAGATAAGATGCTATAGAGGCATAAGGCACGAAAAAGGCCAGAAGGTAAGGGGACAGAGAACCAAGGCCCATGGTAGGACAGGTTTGACTGTGGGTGTGGTGAAAAAGGCGCAGAAGGCCAAGTAGATTTTATTGGGATACATAATCGAGTATAAATTGGATATTAAAGGAAAAGTGAATAAATGGGTGATCCAAAATTAAGTAGAAGAAAATATGATACACCTTCGCATCCTTGGCAGGGGAGTAGAATAAAGGAGGAGAATGAACTCCTAAAAAAATACGGGCTGAAAAATAAAAAGGAACTTTGGAAGGCACAATCTTTACTTCGTAACTACAGAAGACAAGGAAGGGATCTGCTTGCCAGACTTCGTTATGGAGATCTGCAGGCACAGAAGGAAATGAAGGCATTATTGAAGAAGCTGGCCAACCTTGGATTTCTTTCAGAGAGCGCAACGATCGATGATGTTTTGGCTTTGGATCTGGAGAGGATATTGGAGCGAAGACTTCAAACCCTGGTTTATTTCAAGGGTCTGGCATACACACCGAAGCAGGCCAGGCAGCTCATAGTTCACGGTCATACGGTTGTGAATGATCGAAAGGTCACTGTGCCAGGATATTTGGTCAAGAAACATGAAGAGGGAAGTATCGCATACAATCCGTACTCACCTTTGGCCAGTGAAATGCATCCATCAAGACCCACTGCTGAGCACATAGAAAGGGTGATAAGAGAATTTTCCAAACCGAAAGAGGAAGAGGGTAAAGAGGTTGAGGAAAAAGGGGAAGAAAAAGAGGGTGAGAAAAAGGAAGTCAAAGAGGATGTAAAAGAAGAAAATAAAAAGACCGATGCCGAGGAGAAAGATGAGGATAAAGAGGCCAAGAAAAAAGGCCCAGACACGAAGGGAAAGCGAAAAGGAGCCAGCAAGAAAAAAGAAAGCGAGGATACTGAAGAGGGAGGTGGAGCGTGATGCCCAAGTGGGGAATAGCTCACATCCATGCCTCGTTCAACAACATCATCATCACTATAACTGACTTAACAGGTGCTGAGACTATCACACGATGTTCTGGTGGTATGGTGGTGAAGGCCGCGAAAGACGAAGCCTCTCCTTACGCCGCCATGAAAGCAGCAGAAAAAGCTGCTGACGCTGCAAAGGAGAAGGGCATAGACAGCATACATATCAAGATCAGAGCACCAGGTGGTAACAAATCCACCTCTCCTGGCCCAGGAGCTCAAGCAGCGATAAGAGCTTTGGCAAGGGCTGGAATCAGGATAGGGCGTATCGAGGATGTTACCCCAATACCACATGATGGCACAAAAAAGAAAGGTGGAAGGAGGGGCAGAAGAGTCTGATATCATCTGTTGGAAGAATAAAAAAAGGTATTTAGGATAAGAGGTTTATGGATTCGTAAAACCAAAGGTGAAAGGATATGGATATTGAGGTTTTAGAATTGACAGACACGAGTGCAAAGTTCATCATCTCCGGTGTATCACCTCCAGCCATCAACGCTCTGAGAAGAACCTTAACAAGTGATGTCCCCAAAATGGCCATTGAGGATGTGGAATTTCATCTTGGCCCTATAAGGAACGAGCACGGAAAGGAATATGAAAGCGTCACTCCCTTATTCGATGAAATTATCGCCCATCGCCTCGGAATGATACCCATTCCTACAGACCTCGACCTGTTCGTTTTTAGAAAGAATTGCGTTTGCAAAGGTGAGGGATGTCCCAATTGCACGATAATGTATTCCCTCAATAAAAAAGGTCCTTCAGAGGAGGAAGAGCAGGAGAGCGTCACCGTATTTTCTGATGAATTGCAGCTTGTGACTCAAAAGGTGGAAGGGCTGAGTGAGAAAAAATACGGTGAGAGGTTCCAAATCAAGAATAAAATACCATTGGTCAAGTTGAACAAGAGCCAGGCAATACTCCTATACGCCACAGCTGAATTGGGCACAGGCAATGAACATGCAAAATGGCAGGCAGCGCAGGCAATAGGTTACCAATACTATCCCATTATAAATATCGATGAAGGGAAGTGCGATGTTGGTGGGTCATGTGTTGCTCACTGCCCTAGAAATGTGCTGACAATAAAAAATAAGAAGATAGTGGTTTCTGATCTGGAGAATTGCTCCTTATGCAGAACTTGCGAAGAGGAGTGCTCTCTCGATGCTATAAAGATTTCTGGAGATGACACCAAGTTCATTTTCCAATTTGAGACCGATGGCTCGCTAACTGCAAAGGAAGCTCTTTCCCATGCATTGGACATTTTAGGGAATGAGTTCGGGGAGCTGAGCACCCTGGTTGGTAAACTTAAATAACCACTTTAGTTTACCTTCTTTTAAATCTTCATTTCCTAGATTACTTCAGACCATAGTAAAATCTATCTCTTTCCATGTTGATACGTACATTGCCACGATGAAGAAGAACGCTAACCTGAAGGATGATGAGTGATGGGCGATCTGAGTGGCAACTTAGTTACCTAAAAATTACATCTTAATGGGAATTTATACGCATCTCTACCGAAATTCATTAATACAGTTTTATCTGTATACTCGTTGATATTAATGGTAGAGAAAGAAGGCGTTGGATTTCTTTCCTTGAATAAAAGAGAGGATCAATTCGTTTTAATAGCTTTCGTCTGCGTCCTTCTCTCCTTCTATTTTGGATTACAGCCTGGTTTACTCTTCGCGATACTCTGGGTAGGCTTTGGTGCTGCCGCCCTATTATTCATCTATTTTTCCTTCCCGAATATGTGGCCTTTCGGAATACTCTTATACATCATATATGGCATCTCGGCCTTTGGCGTAATACTCATCCGATTTTGGACTGGTGCTGTAAAAATTTTTGGAATTTCTGTTCCGGTGTTGGTTGGGATTTTTTTTATTGCTGCCGCATTTTATATGGCGTTCTATATCATAAAAAATATCAAGAAGGCCAGGGACGCTTCAACTGAGAAAGGAGATAATCTTCCTCTAGGATTTTGGAGCGTTAGTGTGTTGTTGTTCTTTCTGTTTTCAGTTCTTTCTATTCTCAGTTGGTCAACCTGGGTCGACTCCGGAGAACTTCAATTTTACCTAATCCTTGAGCCTTTGTTGGCAATTTTACTGATTTATATCCTTTGGCTTCCGGAGAGAAACATACATTGGAGCGTTAAACCTCTGCCAAAATCACCAGCAACGAGTTTCATAGCAGTTAAGTCAAAAACATTAAAAGAAAAAGTGACGAAGGTAAGAAACGTATGTCCAGAGTGTGGCTCCAAGTTGAAGCTGGAGAAGAAAACTTGTCCATCCTGCGACAAAACTCAGACTTTTGGTTGGTGTGTTACCTCTGAGGCATATGTGTTGCCCTGCTCGAGTTGCGGGAAGATGGCATTGTATGGGAAGGAAAAATGTGGCCAATGCGGTAAGGTGCTTTCTGATAGCATATCTTGTAACGCCTGCGGTAAGACTTTCCCTGCCAAGGAATGGGTGGCCAAAACTTGATATCGTAGCATAAAGATTAGATTTTTTTAATCCTACCCAGCACGGGTTCGTATATCAGGCCTTTGTCCAAAAGGGAATTTGTGGTTTCCTCGATCTGCATCCTGTTCATGCCCTTTTTCTCAGCCTCTTTCATGATGTCGTCCCATGACGCGCCTTTCACATCCTTGTCCAATGCATCAATTATTTCTAGGAATCTCTCTTCGTTCTCCAGATTATCTTTCTCACCTTCTTCATCTTCAGGCTCCTCTTTTTCAACGGTTTTTTCCTTTTCAGGGGCTTGATATTCAGGTAAAAGATGTTTTAGAGCATCTTTGAGCATGCCATTGAACCTTGAGATATCTATGTAATCGTAGTGCTCTATCGCTGACATGATACCATCCGCGAGATTCCTATCCGCGCCAAGGGAGATGATATTTTCGAGGGTCGGGCTTTCCATCTGAACGGCTTCACCCACGATCTCCAATCTTTTCTTGAGGTTTTTGCATGCATCCAATACCCAGTAATCTCTTAGCTCGGAGTTGACCTCCTTAATGGTCTCAGGTCTTATGGAAACGTATATCACACCTTCCTCTGGAGAATAGGTGCGACTTTTACCTATAACGGCCACGAACTTAGGAGGTTTGATTTTGGATAGCATCTGAGCAGCCTCAGGTTGATACTGGCCTGCTGAGATGTAGAACACACCTGTTGGATCTGAGAGCCTAGCTCTCCACATTGGTTCCGCCTCAGTTCCAATATTCTCCACATCCGTTACGACACCCACCACGAAGAGACGATTGACTCTAGCACCTAAAGGCGTTATAACGTAACTGGGTGTTCTTTCTCCTTCACCGGTTTCCACATGTATTGAAGAGTTGTACTCGCTCGCAAAAATCCGCCATGCGACCTCTCTTGCGATCATTTTCATCCCTCCAGCTCCTCGAGCATGTTCCTTGCCTCTGTTTGGACATCTAGCCCCATCAATTGTGCATCTTTTGAAATCAGCATTATTCCAAAGTCATCCATGGTGGCATCACCGGAGATTCTGATGGGCGTTGCCATTAGCAGGTTTTTAAGCTCGTCCCTTATTACGCTCTGATCCATGGCCTGTTTTGCTATTTTTTGGCATTCCTCAACGTTTTTCCCAAGCAGTTTTTCTGTGATATCCCTGCCCATGACAGCGGTTAAAGCTCCAGTTCCGTCATCAAGCACTGCCTTAATTCTCAGATCTGGTTTACCCTCCACCTCGCCATGAATCCTGCAAATTCCCTTCTGAAGAACACGCTTGCATTCCGGGCACCTGAAGATCAGACCACTACCGTCCTTGATGTCTATTATAATTCCGTCAACGGCAGCATCGATGGCTCCTCCCATATCCATGAGTTCCCCTATCCTGTAAACTCGCTTCTCTGCCAGTTCTTCAAGTGGAGGCAATTCATTTGGGCTTAGAGTCTCAAAATCTGCCCTTTCATCAAAGCCGAACTGCGGAATTCCGCGCCAGGTTTTAATGTAACCTCCTTTTACCCTGATCACATCTCCCTCCTTCAGTCCAAAGTCGTGCCATGCAGAGAACCCTATTTTACCCGTTTTATCCGCCATCACGCCCGAATAGACGTTCTTTTCCTCCCCTGCAACATTAACGGTTCGTTTTTCTACGGAAAGCACCATACCCTTAAGAGATACGTTACTCATTCCCCCCTTAAGGTCCTTTACCCGGTAGTTCTTTGGATCTGAGAGGGGTGTAGCCACAAAATTGGGCAGCGCATTTTTCACCTCCAATTTTATCTTAGTTCTCTCACCAAAATTTATTTGAGGCTGCCCCTTCCATTCTTTCGTGTAGGCGTTATGCACCCTGATCACATCACCTTTCTGGAACTTCCAATCACCTACCTCCCAAGCAGTGAAAGGCACACTTGCTGTTTGATCTCCCAGAATACCGAATACTATGGGTTTCTTCTCTCCACCGACATCCACTTCTTTGTGATTTACCGCTACGAGTCTACACAATAAATCCACACTGGGCTCATTCGGTTGAAGTTGGTCTAATGTCTTTTGCACTCCGAGTCCGAGTTGTGATGGTGTTCCACCATATTTCTTGACCAGCATTCGTTTCGCAGTGCCCATAGGTATCCTATATTCTGTCAAGTACTGCCTCAACTCCCTATCGATCTCTTCTCTATCCATTTTATCTCCAAGCACCCTTGCGATATCATCTACATGGGGTGCGATATCTTCATTTTCTGTCATTTAAGATTCCTCCATTTTGTTTATAGGAATTGTCTTTGTACCTGAATGCTTTGAGCGCTTATATAATTGAGGGAGGGGGGTGAATGAAAGGATTGTTATCCTGATAAAAAATCACACCAGAAATATTCTTATACCTTAAGTTCATATCTAAATTTATAACCAAAATACGGCAAAGGCACATTTTAAGTTGGAAAGTGTTTGGATGAAGAAAAGTGAATACAAACGATTATGTGATGAACTCAATGACTTTGAGGATATTCAACGTGTTGCAGAAAAAACGGGTCTAGATAAGGAATTGATACTCGTTCTCTACACCCAAAAGACCGTGAGACTGGCAACGAAGCGTTTTTACAAGGTTAAGCACAGAGTTAAGCACCTCCTAAAAAAATGGAACGAAGGCAGGACATTTTTAAGTCTCGCCAGGGAGCTGAGATTTCCCCCTATTCTCACAGCCTACCTTATTCTTTTGGAGAACAACATCTCAAGAAAAAGATTCTGGGAATTGGTCAAAAATCCCAAGAAGATAAAGGACAACCGCCTGAGAAAGGAGATTTCAGAGGTGGTGAAGCACGACATAGTATACTCTCCAGAGGGAAACGAGATGCAGTATGAAAGGGGAAAGAGAGGTGAAGAAAAACTCTGCGAATGGCTGGACAAACAGAATCTGAAATACAAAACTGAAGAGCAGCTGAAAGGCAAGCATTCAAAAACTCCAGATGCATTACTCAATAAGCCTATTCTAACCAACGGTATGAATATTAGATGGATCGAATCAAAGGCCAGCTTTGGAGACGAAATAGAGATTCGAAGGAACACGAAAAGACAGCTCAGGGCCTACACCGAGCTTTTTGGCCAGGGCATGGTGGTCTATTGGTTTGGATTTATTGAGAATGTTCACCCGCCAAAGAACGTGCTCATCGTTGATAGCAGCTTTTTCGAGAAGGACTTGGAAGTGAGTTGAAGAAGGAATATTGATATCCAATTTTTTATAAACAAATATGGTGTTGAAATTTTACCAAAAGGCCACGCCCAAAACCAATAAAAAATCATTATTTTATCGGCTTCCAGCCATTGTAATATTCTTCCACACTTTCCTTAGCAAAATGTTTCAAAGCTTGGAAAGCTGTTAGAAGGACATAACCTCTGTCCTTGCAGACAATGAACATACGATTCCACCTCCTACCGTTTTTCTACTATGTAGGCACTACTTGCTATGGAAAGAGGTCTTAATAATGATGAGCCATGGAGGATAATGAAAGTAGAGGGCCTAATATATTACTGGCCCTTCTCAAAAGCTGCGAAAGTGTATGTCCTATTGAAAATGTCTATTAATTATACAAACTTGTACTACAACCCCAAAACAATTCAAAAATTGTTCTAAAACCGTTAAGTAGTTGATAAAACATTAACTTTCGTATATCGCACTTCGTAGTATCCTACCCGACCTCTTACCATACGAAGTGATTGGACCGGGGTGGGCAAAACTCGCACCTACTTGGGAACCAANNAGGTTGGAGGGAAAACCTGCCCATAAGTCCCATGACCTGAAGTACAGCATGAAATGAAGTCTGCCGTATCTAACGCGGGTGTCCACTCCTCTCAGACATTGTGGATCATTTAAAAGGAGAGAATCAGCGTTCCCAACGGCCATATAAGCCTGATTCGTACCAAAACCATCCTTTTTGTACATCTCTATGACCCTTGGAATCTGCTTTTCTAGGTCTTCTCCATAGGTGTAGTCCTCCTCAGGGCTTTTTACTGAGGTTATGATCTTCTCCAAATACTTCTCAACATAATCCATGGAGGATGGTGGAGGAACGCCCAGTCCCTCAGGGATATCAGGTACGAGAGGTCTTACAAAAGGATGAGTTATCTGCACTGTAACATAGTCGAACTCAAGCCTTTTCTGGCCTTCATAGCTTCCTCTGTCGATTTTGTATTCGTGTCCGCTCTCAAATATTTTGACGAGGCATTGATACCAAGCATCAGGGAGGCTGAAGGCTTTGATATGCACGAACTCAAGCTCTTTTTTCTCTCCCTCTTTTTCTGTCATGCCTCCCCCTATCGTAATATTTTGATTTGTAATTTTGGGTGGCGAAGTCTGTAAGGTGTGTCTGAAGGTTTTACAGCAATAGACTTAAACATCTTCATTCATTACGGTATTCATAACCAAAACGCGAGGGTAGCTAAGCTTGGTCAACGGCGCAAGGTTGAGGGCCTTGTTCTGTAGGGATTCTTGGGTTCAAATCCCAACCCTCGCACTTCACTTTTTTAATGCTTTTATCGTGCGAGTGCTTTGTGTCCAAGTTATGTTTGCAAATCACTTGAGTCTTAAGCTTGGACACCCAACCCTCGCATCTAATTTTTTATAATTTAAGGGGGGCTACAATCAGTTTTACAAAATAAAGGAATTTAAAAAAGGAAAATCTTCAACTAGTTCGCTTCGGACTTCACCTCTATGTCCATTTCCTCCTCTTCAATATGCTCCATCGTGCCCAAATCATAGACCAAGGAGCGGGCTGCGTTTTCATAGAATTTTGCCAGGTCTAAAAGTTGCTTGGGCTGAATAAGCTCCCCATTAGTGAGTTGTGTGATCTCCTTCAATGTATCGACAGCTATCAGGCCCCGATCGCTTTGATCGTCTCCAATATAAACCGCGTTTATCACGACCCTCTTATCCTGTGAGAACACCTTCTTGACCAGCTCTATCACCTTTTTTGAGACATCTTCCACATCCTCCAATTTTGCGAAACTACCCTTATCTCCGTTGAACTCACCGTCAGATAGAATCACGATCATCGTAGGAAGGGGCTTTCCCTCAGTCAACATCAATTTAAACAATTTCCAGACCTCGACAAATGCGTTTAAACCGTGGGTGACCTTCTTCGTATCTTCACCTATGCAATCGAACAGTGTCCTGACCAACATCTCCTTGTACTGATCGGTGTTTTTTATCCCTCCTTTTCCCACCTGCAGCCAAACCCTGCTCTCTCCACCATGCTTGTAATTTGCGACCCTGGCCTTATTGGAGTAACTTATCAATCCAACCTTCTCGCTCAGTTCCCTCTCAGCCTTTTCTGAAAAATAGAGTAACACAGCACCCAAGGCAGCGTACAATCTAGGCACTTGATCCTTGTTCTCTATAGCCTCAATCACCTCATTCAGCATATTGTATCTTGGATCTTCCTTTAAAGTGCTCAAGATGGGATCATCTGAAAGGCGCAGTGTTCCTGGTGCATTAGGAATCATCTGTTTGTACATGGAACCTGAGGTATCCACCATGAGTATTCCATTGAACGGCGAGGTCAAAGCCACTCTGACCTTTGTACCTCGTGCATAAGTGGCATATGGAAAAGGATCGACTTTCAATATTTTTAGATTCAAATTCTTTTCCTTCCAATAAATCTTTGATCCCTGATTAAAAACAGGTCTCCTCCTACTGAAAAATTTGTGTATCAGTTCGCCCTGGCTTCTGTTTATCTCCTCCATAACCTCGATCATCTCATCCCTTACAGCAGACTCCATTTCCACCCTAACAAGCAGCTCCTTTGCCTCCACTGGCTCCTCCTTCACGATTTCCAATTGGTCGTTGTTTGCCGCACCCTCCAATTGGGCCGTCTCTCTGTTGATCAAGGCTGTATCTGACTTTAATCTGCCATCCAATCTCACCTTCAAGTACCTTGAGCTCCCTCTATCCCTATTAAAAACCTCGCAGATATCGTTTTTCCGGATGTTGTTTTCATTGGCTATCTTGGTTGGAATCTTTATTATCCAAGAATCTACTTCATCCCTTAAGGAAGCTTTAAGGATCAAGGCCATCCGTATCAGGGTTAATAACGTGCGTTCTATTTATAATACTTTCGAGGTCAATATAAAAAATTGAAAACGACTTTAATCTTCACCAAGACTCTTCTCGATGTTCTGCGTTTGAGTCATCTTGCCCGTCAATATTGGAGATGCTGACAGGTCATAGGGATTTGGAATAACCATGTTCAACGGTTTTTTGGGATCGAAGAGGGACTTGAACAGCCAGCTTCCTGTACCACCATCTTTCAAGAAGCTGAAAATGGCCCCACCTATTCTGGCTCTTGGAAAAACCTCTAAAATCGGATCCATCCCTAAGGCTTTTGAATCCTTTTTTAGCAACTCAAGCTGCTTTGAGTGGTATTTCAAGCTTGTGGAGGCCTTTTCTCTGCCCACCATGCTGTTGGGTTTGGCCATGGAGGGGATCAATCTCAAAGCGCTCAATCCTAAAATATTTTGAATATCAGAGGCATTACCTACGAATTTCTTGCTGAAAAGGTGCTTTATCAGGGGCGTTGCACCATGTGATGGGGGATATGGTGTATCCGAGCCGAACATGAGTTTACTTGACCAGTAGTTCGAATTATTGTAACCATAGACTTGGAAATACCTTCCCTCCACAATTTCCTTATCCAATGCCGATAGATGTCTTGCCTCGAATATTCCCTCATATCTGACAAGGGATTTTGAATTTGTAAAGAAATCTTCATAGCTCTCAGGCTTTAAAGTAGAAAGTTCGCCGAAGATGTTTGGGTGGGAAAGAATTCTGTACAAATCCTTGTTTCCAACACCTTGCCAAGGGGCATGACCAAGAATCACCTTGAGCCTGGGTATCATTTCGATCTTCCCCACCTCGATGAGATTTTTGATGGTGTTATCCACAACCTCCTCAATCCTGTTGGCCATTCCTTCCTGTGTATGAAATATGACGGGTATGTTGTAATGTGCCGCTTTTTTCAGGATTTCTTGCGTTCTCTCCCCATTTATTTCGAATTTCTCCTCCTTCGGATGAAGCTTTAGGCCTCTTAGTCCCAACTGCAGGACGTTATCGAATGTATCCAACGCATCACTGTGGTTCGGATCCAATCTTCCAAAACCGATAAAACGAAAGTTGTTGTGGGGATGATTGTCTGCCGGGGATTTCTCAATTAAAGCTTCTCTCACCTTGGAATTTGCGGTTCGATAATCTCTTGGCAGCCTGGAGGTTAGATTCGCGGAGAAGGTGATTACGAAGTCGAAACCCATGTATTTATCAAGTGCTTTGCTAAGATCAACCCCTGGATGAAATATGGTATAAACATCTTTCTGGCAGTAATCGTAATAATCTGTTGCTTCATCTTTAAAATCCCATGGGAAGTGAAATCGATATTCTTTTTTATTCTTCTTAATATCTAGGGCCAAATCCTTAACTATCTTAGAATATCTCCTGACGAACTCGGAAGGCACCAATCCTTCGAGCTTGTTGATCTTGAGGTGCGTATGTGCATCCATCAATATGAAATTGTGGATCACATCGTACCCGTCCTTCAGGAGCAGCATTTTATCACCGATTTCCCTCAACATCAGTTAATTGACTCAACGTAACAGGTTCGTTGACGACAGGATCATACCAAATGTTGGTTGATTTTGTGGAGGATTCTAGAATCCTGTTAACAACCTTGAACATATCCTGACCTTGGTTAACATAGACAAAAAGCCAATGTTGAGCTGGAGAAATACCATTTCCATCCAGCCCATAGATTGAATACCTGATAGGATCCAAGAAATGTGAATAAATCAGATCACTTTCGTTGATTTCCACTCTTAGAAAGTACAGCATCTCCAGCACCAGATCTGANNCTTGAACCAATTACCACCCTCGCAGGCCATCTTCTTGAGGGCTTGCAGATTACCGTTGGTCTCCTTCATGATATCGAGTATGTTCTCCTCATCCCTTACCAGGATTTTTTTAGCCTTCTTTGCCAACATCTGAATAAGGATCGCTAAACCAACTCTTCTGGCGATGCTTGGCTGAGTGTCGAAAAATCTGATCTCAGTGGTTCTATTTTCCTTTGAATAGGGATCAATATCAAGGAAGTGGGTATCGTTACGAAAAGAATTGGACTGTCTTTTGAACTCCTGGATAAAATAACTTCTATCCAGCCACCCCATATCTAGATAAGGCATATACTCTCCCTCCTGAAAATTGCAAAGATGCTTCTTGTTGTAAAGAACTCTGATACTTCTTACGCATCGTGGAAAAGGCAGCCCCAGGTCGTTTGGACGATACCTTCCCCAAAGTTTTCCGGATGCGAAGGGGGAGCAGGCGGAGAGCAGTATCAGATATGGGGTAAAGAACCTCACTAGATGATAGAAACTCGTGAAGAAAGCCCTTTCATCGAGGCCCATTGTCCTTTGCTCGATCAACTTTATATGATGATGTTCCCCGCATGTGGGGAATGATTCCGATTGTGTGATATCCTCCACTTTTTCATAAGGATTGACACCAAAGGCCATTATTTGGTTCCTATTGCCCATTTTTTTAAGATGTGAATTGACCAATGCAAGAACAGCCGAGGACCACCATGCGAGCTCGTACAACGATTCACATGGTGGTGTAGCCAGCTCCAGTAAAGGCCACTCCACAACATTTCTGTCAACGGATACGAGCTCCGCCTTCACATTGTAGCCTCTTGCTTTATAGTTGACGTAAAGGGCGTCATATGTTGAACTTCTTGATGGTCCTATTTTTATGGAAGATACTTTGTTGGTGTAAAATCTTGGGATACTTTTTTCAAGGGCATAAATGAGCTTTTCAGTCAAAATCGAGTTGTAGATCTCTCCGAAGTCAGCATGCGAAAGTTTCTTCCCTTCCCCATCCACTAGGAAATACTCAACCTCAATGCCGTGAGTGAATTCTAATTCTTGGCAGTCCCCTTGAGTTGCGTAGCTATCCTTTGCACCTACCTCATCAAACCAGTTGTTTCTACTAGCCATCCAAAGGTAAAGAGTTTGTTAGACAATTTAAATTTTTCCACAAAATATTTCAAATCTGATAGTTCAAGTCCTGTCGATGCCCAGATTCGTTTCTATGACATCTCTTAGCTTTTCCAGTCCTTCCCCACCCAGAGCGCAGATTTTTATGCGCTCAGAGTCCAGCTTCACGATGTCCATCTTATTCTCCACCTCGATTATTGGTATATCAGAAAAACTTGACTTGATGTCAGATAATATGCGTAGCTGAGAATCCAACCCATAGCCACAATACTCCGAGGGGTCTATAACGAACACTATAACATTTGCCAAATATCTTAACGCTAGAACGGCTTTCAGCTCCATCTCGTTCCTTTTCTCCATTTCTCTGTCCAGTAATCCTGGTGTGTCTATAACTTGGTATGTGAACCCCCCTGAGTCAAAATGTCCAACCGAGATGCCTTTTGTGGTGAATGGGTAAGATGCGATTTTCGGTTTGGCAGAGGAAATTCTTCTCACGAGCAGTGATTTACCCACATTGGGCGCACCTGCAATGA
>JABAOH010022061.1_pt2 | contig 15871 bp, 11 predicted proteins | sample 7062181 | NCBI WGS metagenome assembly JABAOH01 (sample SAMN14538630, study PRJNA623070) | marine sediment metagenome | biome: marine biome [ENVO:00000428]; feature: marine pelagic biome [ENVO:01000023]; material: deep marine sediment [ENVO:00002113]; isolation source: pool of 5 deep marine...
ACACTCGGCAGGCAAAATGCGTCCTGCAGCAGACACACCAACGGGTGCTGCCCGCCTATCGGACCTTTCACCAAGATCTGCTGGCTCACCAGGATGACGCCATTCTGTTTGGGCCCCTCTTTGTGGGTCGGGTATACGAAGCCGTCATCCAGTGCCTCCATCGCGACTCAACACCGTTGGACGAGGACGCCGACTGCCAGGCCTTTGTTGACGAGGTGTTGCGGCAGTTGAACGATTACGTGGGGTACCGTCCGGTGGCGGTTCTGGAGACCGAACAGAAACTGGAACCGTATCCCCACGAGCGTTGTCGGCCCATCCCGGTTTACATTCGCGGCGTTGGGGTCGCTTGCGGTCCTTACGAGCAGTTGATTGCCCGGACGATTGCGATCCTGGCCGCAACCAACCCCACGCTGCTGGAACAAGCGTATTTCGACCTGGCGAGGCTGGCGGAACTGGCGATCGACCCGCGGCCGTACGATTTTGACCACCCGGCCAACAAGCGGCCCAATTATCAATTTGGCACCTGGGACCTGCAGCTTATCGACGAGGAAGGCTATTACTGTCGGTTCGTGATCCAGCAGGTTTCGCTGGATGCCCTGGCGCGACGCATCCAGGAGGCTCAGGATGCAGCTGCGGAGGACTTGCTGTTGGAATCGGCGGCCGCCCTGGCGGGAACCATTCTGATGGCGTCTGGCGTTTGTGGCAGGGGCCCCGACACGCACAGTTCGGAGATCAGCCTGGGCAATCTGCTGCCTCGCATCGCGACCTATCGCGACGCGTTTTACGAACAGCTGCTGGTGGATCATCCCAGCGAACGCTTGATCGCCGAGGCGAAACATCTGCGGCAGCCGTTTGGCGGCGTGCGGCAATATTTGAATGCCGAACTTTCACGGCAGCGGGCTCGACAGCTGGAGCAAACCTACCTGGCCCGGCTCTACGCGCGGATGGGCTACGCGGCAGCATCCGCACGGGAAGTGGCGGCCGTTCCTACCCCCTCGGCACGGATCGTGTGCCAAATCCACTGCGATTTGACCGAAGCGCACCAACAGCTGGACAGCGGCCAGACGGCCGCGGCCGCGGGGCGACTGCCCACCATCGCCGAATTGCTGGAACGGGGCATCCAGTGCGGCGCGATTGTCGATCCCTGGAACATCCTGGGGTTCGGGGCGAATTTCAGCCTGTTTCCCACCTTGGAAAACACGGTCCATGATCATCGCGTCGACGAGCTGAATACGATGATGGACGAGATCTTCGCCCTGCAGGGGCGGACGTGGTGCCGAGCGGCGGCGGCGCGCGACCGGGCTACGGAAGAGGAGGTCGCCGGGCAGTTCCGCCAACTTGCCCAGTGGTGGGATCAATTTGCCGCCGATGCGGTCAGTGGAATTGAAGGCGTGGCCGCCGAGCCGCTCTACCAGGCAGCCGCCTCGGCCGCTCAGGCCCTGGCCGCCTGGCACGAAGCCGGCACCAAGGCGGGCGATATCGCTTTCTGGCAGCCCCATGTCGCCGACTTCGAGTCCCCGAAGGCCTACATCCTGGTGCTGAACGCGCTCATCGACCAAAAGGATTTTGTGGCGTCCATGGGCGTCCTCATGCACTGGCTCAGCCGCTCCGACGAGGTCGCGCTCCACCAAGGCGAGGACCTGTTCTATGCGGTCGCCACCGGCTGGCTGAACGAGCTGCTGGCCGTACCCGATAGCGGCGATCCGCCGCCGTCGGACCCCGCCGCTCGCCCCCCCGCTGGCAAGTCGGATGCGGCCGGCCCGGCAGAAGCCCCCGCGAACGATTGGACGTTGGTCCAAAAGTTTTTCGATTTTCTGGAAGCCAATGCGGGTGAATATTGGGACGTTCCCGACTTCGAGCTGTCGACGGCGTTTTCGGAACTCTCAACGTCCAGGCCGTCGGCTGACGAAGGGGATCCCGAATATCGAGAGGAAGAGCAAGAGGAGGAGGCGCCAGATGGGCAGGAAGAACTTTACGCTGCGGCGTACGACAACATGGTTTATCGTGACAGCACGGATGACGGTATCGACAGCGAACTGCTGGGAGAAGGATTAAGCGACAGCGATTTCGAGCTGGACGAGGAGGCTCGACGCCTGACCGATCGACTGGCCTTCCTGGTAGCCCTCGCGCGGATGTGGAAGCGGACCGCGCTGGCTGTGCTGGGCGTCTCCAGGCAACTCGCCGGCCAGTCGCCCCATGACCGGTTGGCCACCTGGCTGGATCAACTGGTTCAAAACCGCTCCCGCCTGGTAACCCTCTTAAACGCGATCGCCGGGCACCAGGTGCCGTTGCCGGGGGATAACGAAGTGCTGCAGATGGAATACGACCGCCGGCGATTGATTAAAGACGCATTGCTGGAACGCGTCGTGATCGCTTACATGGTCAGCACCGAGGCGGCCCAGTTTCTGATCGCCGCGGGCGTCCAGGATGATGCCCTGCAGGACGAACCGGAACTGCGGCAAACCAGCGGGCTGGTTCGAGCGGCCCTGGCCGGCGACATCCCGGCAGCCCTGCAGCAATATCAAGCGTTTCTACACGATTTTGAAAAGCTGCCCATCCTCTACGTGCCGCTCAGCAAAGGAGGTCATGCCCAGCTGACCGTCGCCATCCGCTCTCGACAACGAACCGTACGCCTCGTCCTCGAACTCCTCCCCCGCCTGGGACTGCTGAAAGAAACGTGTGAACTGCTGCAGCGCTGCGCGGAAGCCGAGCGGCAGCGACCGGTGGGGCCGGGGGCTGTGACGGAATACGACCAGCTGTTCCGCATCGGGTACCAGGGCATGGTCCGCTGCCTGGTCGCCTCCAGCGCCGCCTGGGAACCACCGGCAAAAAAAGCAAACCCCGACGACCGCGAGGAAGAACTGATCGAATACCTCCAGCACCTGACCGAAATGATGATGGTCCGCTGGTTGGATCACAGCCGCGGTGTCCGTTTGTCCGTGCTGGAACGAGTGGCCAACGAAAAACAGTGGAAAAAAGTGGTGCAATTCATCAAACGCTACGGCCAGGGGCTCTTCAGTCAACTCTTTTTCAACCTGGGCAACCTCCGCGCGATCTTGCAGATGGGTGTCGAACCGTGGCTGAGTTCTCTAGGCGAGCGGGCGGAAGACGAGCGGCTGCCGCTGCTGGAAGTCGTCCACGAAAAAACCACCCGCCGCGCCGCGGCCGATCAGCTGCAACTGATCATCGAGGCAATTATCGAAAACTACACCGAGTACCGGGATTACAACGGGACCACCACCCAATCCGACCGGGGCGAAATGCTGTACACCTTGCTGGACATGCTGCGGCTGCGGGTCACCTACGACCGCTATGCCTGGAACCTCATGCCGATCGGGCAGGCACACGAAATCCTGGTCCGGGAACAGCGCGAAGTGGCGGCCGAGTTCTGGCGTAACGAGATGATACGCCGAACCAGTGAAATGGCGGACCAGCTGTGGGGGCGGTTGGGACAACTGGAGGCCGAACACGGGATGAAACTGACGACCGTTTCCGATCGGATCGGCGAACGGTTTGTCCGCCCTTTGCTGGTCGACCGCGTCTGCGCACTGGTCCGTCCGTCGATGGCCACGGCCGCTTCGGACGGCGCCGGCTCGACCGCCTTCAACAAATTCGCTCAACAAGTCGACGAACTGACGCGCGAACCAACCGGTGTCGGACTGGATGTGCCGGACTGGCTGGAGGACATCGAAGAAGAAGTGGAACGGACGCGCGCCGTGCGCATTCACAGCAACCTGGTCGACGAAGTTGGCGCCCTCGTCGAACAATGCACACTCACCCGCTCGCAGCTGCAAGACCAGCTGGACGCCATGGAAGCGGACGAGTAGGCCGGTGCCGGCCTGGCCATCCGCGGGTGCCCGGCAGCAGCCGAGCACCGACTTGGCCGTCTTACAACAGATGGTTTGTCAGAAATCCGGACAAAAATCCCTGGGACACGATCAGGCGCCTGCCTGGTCCTCAGCGGTGACCAGCGGGACGAAGGCGAAGCCGCCCAGGTTGTCGATCTCCCAATCGTCGCCCCGACGCGTGTAGCGGTACATCGTCTGGCCAAAAAACTGGGCGCCGATCGGAATCACGATCCGCCCGCCGTCGGCCAACTGGTCCTGGTATGCAGTCGGCAGAACGCGGGCCGCGGCCGTGACGATGATCGCATCGTACGGCTGGTACCTCGCAAGGCCCAGGGAACCGTCGCCGACGACAACCGTGACATTGGCATAACCCAAATTCGCCAGTCGCGCCCTGGCGGCATCGGCCAGTTTCTCTATCCGCTCGACGGTGTAAACCTGACCAGACAGATGGGAAAGAACCGCCGCCCCATAACCTGAGCCCGTGCCGATCTCGAGGACTTTCTCGCCGCCGCACAATCGCGCCGCTTCCACCATGTACGCAACGGTGAACGGCTGTGATATCGTCTGTTCGTAACCAATCGGTTGCGCGGCGTCCTCATGCGCCAGGGGGATCAGGTTGGCAGGGACAAACTTCTCCCGCGGCACCTCCAGCATGGCTTGCAGCACTCGCCGGTCCGCAATCCCCCGGTTGCGTAACTGGTGGTCCACCATCCACCGCCGCTCTTCCAAAAAAGCATCGGCAGGCTGCTGGCTGGCAAAGTCGTCGCCGGGCCGCTCCACTTGCTGAATCCCCTCTCGTTTCCCCAATCGTACCCTCAGGTCGCTGGTCAAACACCCCGCGAAGGGCCACCCGCCGGTTCGCGCGAATCGCAGCAACACGAATTCTGTGGCCAATGCAGACCGCGTGCCAGGCGTGGGACCGCGGGAACGGGGACTCCTTCCCCCTTCCCAGTGTGCGGCTGTGTCACACTGGGGTCCACCCGCACACACAGGTTGCCAGCGGTCACCCCCCCCACCCCCCATGGATGGCCCCAGCCGAAAGAAAAACGTCTGTCGGTCGGCTGCTGAGCAGAATCTGCCCCCAAACGCCTGCCTGGTTACCTGCCCGGAGAATTTACCGGGACAACCTACGGGAAAAAACCGCTTGTCCCCAGAAAGCCGCTTGTCCCCAGAAAGCCTTGGTTGCCAGTCTGGCCACTCGTCAACGGCAGTCCTCTTCCTCCATCGGGCATGTCTTTTGCTCACTAACCGATTTCATGGATTTTTCAACCACGGGCTGGTTACCATATTTCGGCAACGGATGCCGGACCGATTTTACGGGAGAAAGATCATGCAGGTGCAAGAGTTCTTGAAAGAGAAAAACGTGGTGTTTGAAGCGTTGCAGCACGAGCCAACTTATGACGCCCAGCGGATGGCTCAGGCCGTCCACACGTCGGGCCACGAGGTGGCCAAAACGGTGTTGCTGCGTGCCGGTGCCAACGAGGCCTATGTGGTCGCCGTCCTGCCGGCGGACGAACATGTCGATTTTGGCAAGGTCGGTACGGCCCTGGGCTGCGAGGTGGTGGAGCTGGCCAGTGAGCGCGAGATTGCGGCGCATTGCCCGGATTGTGAAGTGGGCGCTCTACCTCCCTTCGGATCGCAATACGGCATGCAGACTCTGGTTGATACCAGCCTGACCGAGGACGAAGACATTGTCTTCGAGGGCAATACCCACCGCGAAGCGATTCGGATGAAGTTTGCGGATTTTCAGCGGCTGGAAAATCCGCTGGTCGGCTCCTTCGTCCACAGCAAATAGCGTCGTCTTTTTGTTATAGTAAGCCGGCGGCGGGTGGGCCGTCGGCCAGGCGGCGACGGGTTGCCGGTGCGTGCGGGCCCCCCGGTCGGTCCCGGTTGGCTCCGGCTGGGCGCCACCTCAAGAGTGGGGTGGGTGCCCGTTGCTTACGGTACCGTGGTTGGCCGATCGTCAGTTGCACGGATGAAGCTTGTGGTGAGCCCGGACGAAACTGCGTGGTACCAGTTGGACCTGCCCGCCGTGGCGGGGCGTCTGTCGACCGACGTCCAACGTGGCCTGGAGGAAGATGAGGCCGCGCGGCGGCTGGCGGAAGAGGGTCCCAACCGGCTGGTCGAGGCGGGGCGGCGGGGGCCTTGGCGGATCTTGGGGGAACAGTTGAGCGGGGCGATGGTCGTGATGCTGGTCGTCGCGGCCCTGGTCTCCCTCCTCTTGGACGAATACCCCGACGCCATCGCCATTCTGACGATCGTGGTGCTGAACGCCGGCCTGGGATTTGTCCAGGATTATCGAGCCGAGCGGGCGATGGCGGCGCTCAAACAGCTGGCCGTCCCCTCGGTGTACGTCCGCCGCGGCGGCGAGCTGCGGGAAATTTCCGCCCAGGATCTCGTGCCCGGCGACCTGGTTATGCTGGAGGCCGGCAACCTGGTACCGGCCGATTGCCGCCTGGTCGAATCGGTTAATCTCCGCACCCAGGAGGCGGCCCTGACGGGCGAGTCGGAAGGGGTGGAAAAGCAGAGCGAGGCCTTGCCGGCGGCCAGCCGCTCGCTGGGTGACCGCCTCAACATGGTCTACCTGGGCACGGTCGTGGCCTACGGGCGAGGCCAGGGGCTGGTGGTGCAAACGGGGATGAAGACCCAACTGGGCCAGATTGCCCACCTGCTGCAGAAAGTTCAGCGCGAACCGACACCTTTGCAGCGAAGACTGTCCCAGCTGGGACGCAGACTGGCCGTGGCCGCCCTGGCGATCGTGGGTGTCGTCTTCGTGTTGGGCCTGGTGCGAGGCGGATTCGCACGGGAAAACGTCCAGCTCATGTTCATGACGGCACTTAGCCTGGCCGTCGCCGCCGTGCCCGAAGGTCTGCCGGCGGTGGCCACTGTGGCCCTGGCGGTCGGGGCCCATCGCATGCTGCGTCGTAAAGCGCTGATTCGCAAATTGCCCGCCGTCGAGACGCTGGGTGCGGTCACCGTGATCTGCTCGGACAAAACCGGCACCTTAACCGAAAATCGCATGACGGTGCAGGTCCTCGACTTTGCCGGTGACCGGCTCGATTTTACAGAGCAGCTGTGGCGGGGCGAGCCGCTTTTGCAGCCAGATGACCAGCGGATGCAAATGGTGGCCGCTCAACCCGCCATGGCGCTGCTGGCCGCCGGGGGAGGCTTGTGCAACGATGCCACCCTCGAGACGGAACCCCAACGCCCCGGTTATTTCCACGCCGTGGGGGATCCCACCGAGGGCGCCCTGGTCATCGCTGCCGCGCGAGTGGGGATGAAAAAAGAGGACCTCGAACGGGCGTTTCAGCGCGTGGCCGAAGTTCCCTTCGACTCGGAACGCAAACGTATGACCACCGTCCACGCTTTCCACCCGGACGACGACCACCTGCCGCCAACCCTGCAGTCGGCCCTGCAGGTGATCAACCACATCCAGGAAGGGNNCATCCAGGAAGGGCAGTGTGTCGCCTTCACCAAGGGAGCGGTCGATAGCGTGCTGGCCGTCTCCACCCACGTGTGGGTCGACGATCATCCCGAACCGCTGGACGCGGCGTGGCGCGAGCGGATCGTGCGAGCGCAAGACCAGATGGCCCGCACCGGCATGCGCGTGCTGGGACTGGCATTTCGCACCTGCCAGGAGGTGCCGCAGTCCGCCGATGCCCGCGACGCGGAACAGGACCTGGTCTTTGTCGGCATGATGGGCATGATCGATCCCCCCCGGCCGGAGGTCAAACAGGCGGTGGCCCGCTGCCGGACGGCCGGCATCCGGCCGATCATGATCACCGGAGACCACCCCCTCACCGCCCTGCATATCGCTCGTGACCTGGGCATCATCAACGACGGGCGCGCATTGACGGGGGTCGAGCTGTCGGAGATGTCGCCGGGGCAACTGAAACAGGTTGTGGCAGATATTTCCGTGTACGCACGGGTCTCGCCCCAGCACAAATTGAAAATCGTCGAGGCGCTCCAGGACCTGGGACACATTGTGGCCATGACCGGTGACGGCGTGAACGACGCGCCCGCCCTGAAAAAGGCCGACATCGGCGTGGCCATGGGGATCACCGGCACCGATGTCTCCAAGGAAGCCTCCGATACCGTCTTGCTGGACGACAATTTTGCCAGCGTGGTGAACGCGGTCGAGCAGGGTCGGATTATCTTTGACAACATTCGCAAGTTCATCAAATACACCATGACCAGCAACGCGGGCGAAATCTGGGTGATGTTGCTGGCGCCCTTTGTGGGCATGCCCCTGCCCCTCCTGCCCCTGCAGATTCTGTGGGTGAACCTGGTGACCGACGGGTTGCCAGGACTGACGTTGGCCGTGGAACCGGCGGAACGCAACACCATGCAGCGGCCGCCCTATCCGCCCCGTGCCAGCATCATCGACCGCCGGATGGCCGGCGATATTGTGTGGATTGGCCTCGTGATGGGAGTGATTTCGCTGGGCGCTGGCTACTGGTACTGGCGCCCCGCGCCCACCGCGGTCTATGATCCCGCCTGGGGTACCAAGATCTTTACCGTCTTGACCCTGTCCCAAATGGGCAACGTGCTCGCTCTCCGTTCGACACGCGAAGCCCTCTTCACGATCGGTATCTGGTCCAACCGTTTCCTGACCGGGTCGGTACTGCTGACATTCGGCTTGCAGATGGCCGTGATTTACGTACCTTTTCTGCAAGATATTTTTCGCACCACCGGCCTGTCGCTGCGCGAGCTACTGGTGTGTCTGGCGTTGAGCAGCGTGGTGTTTTGTTCTGTCGAACTGCAAAAGGCATGGCTGCGTCGCCGCACGGGGCCCGCTCCCCCCAGGGTGGATGAAACTTGAGCCATAGGAAGTGGATCATGCGATTTTTCGAGAAGGCCCGCCCGATCCTGCCGATCGCCTTGGGGTTGCTGGTCCTGGTCCTGGTCATCGCCTGGCTGGCCGGCTTCTTCACCACCAAAATCGAACCGACAACAGGTCCCCCGGCGGACCGCCCGGTCCGCCTCCTGGCAGGCCAAGCGACCGACACAGTCCAGGAAATTGACCAGCAGACGTTTGTGGAAGCCGTCGGCTCCCTCCGCTCGGCCAGCCGCACCGTGATTTCCTCCAAGCTGCTGGCTACCATCCTGCAGATCGCGGTCACGGCCGGTGACGAAGTTGTGGCCAACCAGGTCCTCGTGCAGCTTGATACCGAGGAAGCGGTAGCGCGATTGCGGCAAGCAGAAGAATCGCGGCAGGCAGCCCAGGCGGCACGGAGCCAGGCCGAAGCCGATTTTCAGCGGGCGGAAAACCTGCGGCGGGCCGATCCCGGCGCAATCGCTCAACAAGAATACGATTCCAAACAGGCAAGGCTGCAAATCGCCACGGCGCAACTTCGCCGCGCACAGCAGGCGGTGACCGAGGCGACCGTATTGATCTCCTACGGCACCATCCGCGCCCCCCAGGCAGGACGGATCGTCGATCGACTGGCCGAACCGGGCGATATGGCCAAGCCGGGTGAGCCGCTATTGGTCGTTTACGATGCCCTTTCCTTGCGGTTGGAAGCGCCGGTGATGGAAAGCCTGGCGGGCAAACTGCAGCTTGGCCAGAAGCTATCGGTCCACATCGATGCCCTCGCGCGGGATTTCCAGGCCACCGTCGACGAAATCGTGCCGCAAGCCACCGCCGCCCGCTCTTTCCTCGTCAAAGCCAAACTGCCCCGCACCAACAACTTGTACGAAGGGATGTTCGGACGGTTAAAAGTCCCCACCGGCACCCGACGACACTTGTGCCTCAACGAAAACGCGATCTATCGCATCGGTCAACTTGAGTGCGTTGACACGGTTGGTCCCGGCGATGTCCTTCAACGCCGACTGATCAAGACCGGCCACCAGCAAAAGCCCGGACGCGTCGAGGTGCTCAGCGGCCTGAGGGCTGGCGAGCGGGTGGTGCTGCGTAGCCAGATCACGACTCCCCCTGCCGCGCCCAATCCGTAACCGCCATGGATGACTCTGCCAACACCCCTTGGATGACCCGCCTGGTCGACCAGTTTCTCCGCGGCGATGTGGCCCTGTTGCTGATCATCCTGGCGCTGCTGCTGGGCACCGCCGCCTTGCTGCTCACGCCGCGCGAGGAAGAACCACAGATCGTCGTCCCCCTGGCGGATGTGTTCGTTTCCGCCGCCGGCCTCTCGGCCGAAGAAGTTGAACAGCAGGTGACCGACCGCCTGGAGAAACTGTTGTATCAGATCGACGGCGTGGAAGATGTCTATTCCGTCTCGCGACCCGGCAAGGCCGTGATCACGGTGCGATTCTACGTGGGCGAAGATCGCGAGGATTCCTTGCTGAAGCTGTACAGCAAGATCTATTCCCACGTCGATAACGTTCCGCCGGCGGTGACCAGCTGGGTGGTCAAACCGGTGGAAGTCGACGATGTGCCCATCGTGAATGTGACGTTGTGGTCTGAGGATGCCGAAGTCCATGGCGATCACGAGCTGCGGAGGCTGGCCGAGCAGGTCCAGCACGATTTGCAGGCGATCCCCAATACGAATCGGGTGTGGGTCATCGGCGGTCGGCCGCGGCGAATCCGCGTGCAACTCGACCCCGCTCGACTGGCCGCGCGGAAAACCTCCGCCCTGGACGTCGCGGCTGCCCTGCGGGCCGCCAACGTCAACCGCGCTGCCGGCGGCTTTGAACAACAGGACCAGTATTTCGAGGTGGAAGCCGGGCGGTTTCTGGTTCATACCTCCGACGTGGAGAACCTCGTGATTCACACCGTGGCCGGTCAGCCTGTTTACCTGCAGGACGTGGCCCAGGTGATCGATGGACCGGCAGAACCGGAATCGTACAGCTGGATCGGCTTCGGCCCGGCGGCCGGAGACGCTCGGCCCCGCCCAGGTCGGCTCTACCCGGCCGTGCATATTGCCATCGCCAAACGCAAAGGCACCAACGCGGTCTGGGTCGCCGACGCCGTGCAGCAGCGGATGGCTCAACTGGCAGATCTTGTGCTGCCCCACGGCGTCCACTACCAACTCACGCGCAACTACGGGGAAACGGCTAATGATAAGGTGAACGAACTGGTAGAGGCTCTGGCGGTCGCCGTCCTGACCGTGATCGGCCTGATCGGCCTCGTGCTGGGATGGCGGCCGGCGCTGGTGATCGCCCTGGCCATCCCGGTCTGCTACAGCCTGACCCTGTTCATCAATCTGCTGGCCGGTTACACGATCAATCGCGTGACCCTGTTCGCCCTGATCCTCTCGCTGGGACTGCTGGTCGACGACCCGATTACGGATGTGGAAAACATCGCTCGTTATTTCAAAATGCGTCGTTACAAACCGCGCGAGGCCGTGTTGCGCGCCGTGCAGGAAGTACGTCCGGCACTGATCCTCTCCACGCTTGCCATCATCGCCAGCTTTCTTCCCCTGGCCTTGATCACGGGCATGATGGGACCTTATATGGCTCCCATGGCGTTGAACGTTCCGCTGACCGTGACCGTCTCAACGCTGGTCGCCTTTGTGATTACCCCCTGGCTGGCCATGGTGGCCTTGGGCAAATCGAACTCGGCCGCCGCGGGCGGTGGGGAAGAGCCGCTGCAGGGCCAACCGCTGTATCGTTTTTACCAGGCCGTGTTGGGTCCGGTCCTCGCCCGGCGCGGGCTCAGCTGGGCCGTGTTGGCTGTGATCGGCTTTCTCTTGCTGGTGGCGATGGTGTTGCCCCTCTTCCGTATGGTCCCCCTGAAGATGTTGCCTTTCGATAACAAGAACGAATTCCAACTGGTCCTCGACCTGCCCGAAGGTACTACCTTGGAGCGGACCGACGCGGTCTGCCGGTTGTTCGAGCAGTATCTGGCGACAGTCGAGGAGGTGAAAGATTTCCAGCTGTACGTGGGGACCAGTTCGGCCATGGATTTCAACGGCCTGGTGCGACATTATTTCTTGCGGCGCGATCCCCACCTGGCCGACATTCGGGTGAACCTGGCACCAAAAGAGGTCCGACGTCAGCAGTCGCATGAGATCTTGCTGCGTTTGAGAAATGACTTGAATCGCATCGCGCGGCAGCAGGGAGCCGATGTCAAACTGGTCGAAGTGCCGCCAGGCCCGCCGGTCTTGTCGACCATTACCGCGGAAGTCTACGGTCCCCCCCAGGGTGATTACCAGCAGCTGATCGAAGCCAGCGTAGCGGTAAGGGATCGGTTGGCCCGCGAGCCGCTGGTGGTGGACGTGGATAGTAGCGCCGCTGCCGAACATCCGGAATGGATTTTCACGACCGACAAAACCAAAGCGGCCCTTTCCGGGGTCTCTACCCAGGAAATCGCCGATACGATCGATCTGGCCTTGCGGGGCTTGCTCGCCACGGTGCTGCATCAGCCGGCCGAGGTCGATCCGCTGTGGGTGGAATTGCGCCTGCCGCGGGCCAAGCGGTCGGCGATCGACGATTTGCTGGAAATCTACGTCCGCGGTGAGGACGACCAGATCGTGCAGATCGGCGAACTGGGACGGTTCCAACAGGTCGCGGCGGACCAGCCCATTTATCACAAGAACCTGCAGCGGGTGGTGTTCGTGTACGGCGAGGTCGCCGGCCGTCCGCCTGCCGATGCCATCCTGGATGTGGTGACCGACCGGCAACCGGATGGCGCCTCACCTGACCAGCTGGCCCGCCGGGCTGGGAAAGCCAAGCCGGTTGAGCGGAGAACCTGGCTGGCCCCGGGCGGTGGCGATCCGTGGGCACTACCGGCCGGGTACCGCGTCGAGTGGGCGGGCGAAGGCGAATGGAAAATCACCTTGGATGTCTTCCGCGACCTGGGGGTGGCCTTCGCCGCTGCCCTGCTGGGTATCTTTGTGATCCTCATGTTTCAAACCGGTTCGCGCAGCTTGCCGCTGGTCATCATGCTGGCCATCCCCCTGACCCTCATCGGCATCATGCCCGGCTTTTGGCTGCTCAACGTAATCGTCGATCGTCCCCTGGGTGGTTATCCCAACCCCGTCTTCTTTACTGCCACCGCCATGATAGGCATGATTGCCCTGGCGGGGATCGTGGTACGCAACTCCGTTGTGCTGATCGACTTCATTCATCATGGAGAGGCCGAAGGCCTGTCCGTCCGCGAGGCAATCATTCGCAGCGTGGCGGTCAGAACGCGGCCGATCCTGCTGACCGCAGGGACGACCCTGCTGGGCAACTGGGTCATTACGCTGGACCCCATCTTCTCCGGTTTGGCCTGGTCCATCATCTTCGGAATCGTGACCTCCACCCTGTTCACCCTCATCGTAATCCCCGTCGTCTACTGGCTGCTGTATGGGACCCGGACCAGCGATTAGCCCGCCCAGACGCCGGAGGGCAGCGGGCAAGAGCAGGTCCCTGCGGTTGATGAAAATTTTCGCGTGGGCCCCCAGACTGTTCGCTGGATAAACGGTCTGGTCGCCAAGGGCGAAGCCGCGATAGCCAACCGCCCCAGAGGCCTGCCTCAGGTCCGGGATGCCCGCAGGAAAATCGAGTCGCGATGCGACGGGGGCGCTTCCGCGGGATGGAGGCCAGCCCACCGAAGCGTACGCCGGCCCACCACGCTGGCCGCAGAAAACATGCGCTGGATTAACGAAACTCGGTCATCGGCTATCGGGGAAACCCTGAGCCCCCGGTGTGTCTTGCCGATCTTGTGAAGTCCTGATTGACACCCGCCAACGAAAAGGTTAACGTGCAAGTGGTCACCCGTTCTCACGAGCTCCCGTAAAACGCGGTCTCGTTCATCGATTGTCTTTTCTTTTGCTTGGCTCGTACAAGAATAGGTGATTGCCATGTCGAACGCATTAGTCGGTCGACCAATGGAGATTCTCTTGGTCGAAGACAGCCACGCCGATGCGCGGTTGACCCGGGAAGCGTTGCGGGACAGCCATATTCAGCATCGGCTGACCATCGTGCGGGACGGAAGGGAGGCCATGAAGTTCCTCCACCGGGAAGACTGGTTCGCCCAGGCGCCCAGGCCCGATTTGATCCTGCTGGACCTGAACCTCCCCTACAAAGATGGTCGCGAAATTTTCACGGAGATACGGACCGGTTACAGCATCCACCACGATGTGCCCATCGTGATCCTGACCGCTTCGCAGGACGAAGAGGACCAGATCCGCAGCAGGTTATTCCACGTGGAAGGGTACCTGGTCAAGCCGGTCGATAGGAAACGCTTCATCAGGCTTGTCAAGCAATTACGGGTGTACTGGCACCAGGACGTGATCCTGCCCCCCTCAATCCGAAACCCCCGCGTGACAACACACTCAATGGAAGAGTAGGTGGCTGGGGAGAAGGATGCAAAGTGAACAGATCGGGAAACGCATGCAAGGTGCCTGGTAACGTTCGCGCGGGATCCACACCAATCCGCAACGAAAAACAATCCCATGGATAAAAGACGCCCCGTCGAAATTTTGTTGGTTGAGGACAGTCCCGTCGACGCGCGGTTGGTGCAGGAGTGCTTTGAGGAGTCCTCGGTTCCCAATCGCCTGCACGTTGTGACCAACGGGGAAGATGCCCTGGATTTCCTCACGCGGCAGGCCAGCTTTATCGACGCAGCGCGGCCCGACCTGATCTTGCTGGACCTGAACATCCCCCGCATACATGGCCTGACGCTGTTGTCGACGGTCAAGTCGGATCCTCAATTAAAGCACATTCCGGTGATTGTCCTGACCGCTTCGGCCATCGAAGAGGATATCCACCGCGCGTACCAGTTGCAGGCCAACAGCTACCTGAGCAAGCCGACCGACCTGAGCGGCTTTCGGGACATGATCAAATCTCTGGAAAGCCATTGGCTGTCCTGCGCCCACCTGCCAAGCCAACCCATGGTGGATTCCCCGGCAGTCGGGGAGAGCCACGATTTGGCAGAGCCGAGCTGCGGGGGAGAGGCGAGTTGATGCCGGACGGGGATTCCCCGCCGCCGCTGGGCCCGTCTCGGCTGGCCCCACCCCCTGCCCCAACCGGCTGCAAGACGCGGCAGGCTTTACCCGCGCCGCGGCACGGTCCGCCGGTCGGGCCTTCCCAGGACTGCGGTGCAGCGGCCGCGATAAAATACCTGGGACACGCCGTGCAGCAGGTGCGCAAGCCTGCCGTGGCGAGCTGGTCCCGGCCCCTGCAGGGAGGAATCAGGGGGGTGGCTGAGGAGGGCCCAGGAAGGCGGCCAGCCGCTTGAGCGTCTGCGGGGCTTGCAGCTGCAACTTGCCGAATCCCCGTTCCGCACCCGCCGCCATGGCCGCCCGCTGATGCTCCTCGTAATTGGTCACCAGCATGCACGGGATGTCGGCCAGCTGCGGATCCGCCTTGATCTGCTCGATGACCCGCAACCCGTCGCTGTAGTCGGCGTCCAGCTTGCGGTTGACCAGCACCAGGTCGGGCCGCTGGTGGCAAACCGCCTGCAGGGCGTCCGCCGGCAGATCGGCGGAAACGACGGTCGCGTCAAAATGGTCTTCCACCAGCGCCTTGATCGCGGCGAAATCCGGCCCGCAATTGCCCACGTCCAAGACAAGTTTGGTCATCCGCACGGGTGCTCCAGACCCGGACATGGCAGACGTCGCGGGGCCATTGTGGCCCAGGCCGTCGGCGCTTCATTTCTTGATCTGCAATAGCTCGACTTCAAATATCAGGGCATCCCCCGGGCGAATCTCGCCGTTCGCTCGGGGGTTATCGCCATACCCCAGGTCGGCCGGAATGAACAGCTTCCACTTCGATCCGACCGGCATCAACTGGAGGCCCTCGGTCCAACCCGGGATCACGCCGTCCAAGCGAAATTCGACCGGTTCGCCGTCCAGCGAACTGTCGAACTCGGTGCCGTCGATCAGGGTCCCCCGATAGTGGACGCGGACCGTGTCGGTGGCCTGCGGCTTGTCGCCGTCACCCTCTTTCAGCACCTGATACTGCAGGCCGCTGGGGAGGGTGACGACCCCCTCCTTTTTCTTGTTCTCTTCCAGAAAAGCGGCCGCGGCGGCCTGGACGTCCCCGGCCGCCTCGTTCTCCGGCGGCTCGGCCGCCGCCTGCCCCCGCAGTTGCTTTTGAAGAGTGACAATCTGCGCGCGTATCTGCTGGTCGCTCAA
>JABAOH010040290.1_pt1 | contig 15866 bp, 15 predicted proteins | sample 7062181 | NCBI WGS metagenome assembly JABAOH01 (sample SAMN14538630, study PRJNA623070) | marine sediment metagenome | biome: marine biome [ENVO:00000428]; feature: marine pelagic biome [ENVO:01000023]; material: deep marine sediment [ENVO:00002113]; isolation source: pool of 5 deep marine...
TTCCTCAGATAGCGGTAAGGCCGGATGGCGGATTCGTAGTGGTGTGGGAAGATATGAGAAGAGGCAACTCTGATATCTTCATGAAGAGATTTGACCAACAGGCACAGGCTCTGGGAAACGATTTCATGGTAAATGACAGCCTGGGTCGAATCTATCATGGAAGACCCGATGTTGCCTGTGACTCCTCGGGAAACTTCGTGGTGGTGTGGGAGGATGCGCGGGATGGTGGTCTCAACGTGTACGCCCAACTCTTTGACCAATCTGGCGGTCCCAACGGGGGGAATTTCAGAGTAAACTGTGAGGGTATGAGCAACAGCTCTTCTCCCTCTTGCGACATGTCTCCACAGGGCGACCTTGTCTTAGTATGGTCTTCCACTGACGGAATCACAAAGAGTATTTACGGCAGGCTGTTCGCGTCCACGGGTGAACCCATCGATACCTGTTTTAAGATAAACGACGATACCCTCAGCGTGGATCATCTCTCTCCCCGGGTGGCGGTGGATAGCTCAGGAGGGTTCGTGGTGGCGTGGGAAGATAAAAGAGAAGGACAAGCGCGAATTTATCTCCAAAGGTTCGCGTCGGACGGAAGCAAGGTGGATACGAACTTTGCGGTCTACAGCGACAAACCCAGTCCGGTGCAGTATGACGTGGATTTGGATTTGAATGCCGACGGGGATTTCATAGTGACCTGGACGGAACCTTATTTTTCATCCACAATGATTTTCGCTCAGCAGTACGACAGGTCAGGGGTTCCCATCGGTGCTAACATAATGGTGGTGGATGATCCTTCTGCGTCTCCGGCAAGTCCCAAGGTTAAGCTGGCTGACGACGGCCATGCTGTGGTCGCCTGGACCGATTTTCGAGCACAGGGCTCGGACATCTACTGCCAGACATTCTTAAGCGGTTTGCCGCAAGGTAACAATAGAAAGGTCAATACCGATCCGGACAATGCTCTCCAGTTCTTTCCCGACATAGGCATGCGGAATCCATATCTTTATTCTGTCTGGGCGGACAATCGTGCACCAGGGTGGGGCTTCAGCATATTCTTTAATACGATTAACTACACAGAGACCCAGGTTGAAGATCGGCCCAGCGAAGATTGCCTGCCGGCAGGCTTTGCTCTTCATCAGAATTACCCCAATCCGTTCAACCCGGCCACGAGCATCCGATACCTTATCGGTGCAGAGGTGATTCCGGGCTCCAGTCATCGCGCGGCTCGGGTCAGTCTGGAGATTTATAACGTATTGGGGCGAAGGGTGCGGACGCTGCTAGATGAGAAGCAACTCCCAGGAACGCATCAGGTCGCCTGGGACGGCAAGGACGATAACGGGATGGACTTGTCCAGTGGCGTCTATTTCTACAAGTTGAAGGTAAAGGGTCGTACGGCGACCCGGAAGATGCTGCTTTTGAAATAACGGCTTGGACCTGGAGGTCCTAGTACATAGAAGAGGCTTTCCTACTGTACTTTTGCTTTAGCAACCGGGGTTTTTTGCCCGACTAATTTAGGCTGTGGGGTTGCTAAATCGAGTGATACTTCTATTTGACAATCCTAACAAATTCTGTCATCTTTAGCAGGCAGAGAAATTTCACTGGCCTTGCATCGGGGTGTCCATATGAATTACCTTCTGACGGGTCATCCAGGGGTTGGGAAGACCACCATTATAATGAAACTTGTCGACAAACTCAAACTTCCCGCTGGAGGGTTCTATACCGAGGAGATACGAGAGGACAACATACGCAAGGGTTTTGCGGTCGTTACACTTTCCGGCTTCAAAGGGGTCTTGGCTCATCGCAACTTCAAGAGCAGATATAGGGTGGGAGACTATGGAGTAGGGGTCTATACCCTGAACAGGATCGGGGTGAAGGAGATAGAGATGTGCTTGATGGAGAGAAAGATCATCGTCATAGACGAGATCGGAAAGATGGAGCTTCTTTCGCCCCAGTTTCAGGCAGTCGTTGAGAAAGCCCTGAACGCAGACAATCCCGTGCTGGGGGCCATCACTATAGCCCGGCATCCCTTTGCTCAAAAAGTAAGGGAGCGCGACGATGTCAGGATCATCGAGGTGACCAGAGAGAACCGCGATGAGGTCTTGAAGACCCTAATCAAGGATCTGAAGAAAATCAAACCGTAGGCGCCTGTTTGGGTGCTTTCCGTCCTCTTTCACTATGTCAATTGTCTGCCTATTCTGTCTTGGGTGTTCTTCGCGCAAATACACATACATCACTTCGAGAATCCGTGCCATCGATGAACAAGCAACTTCATTAGTTTGAAACGGAGTTGCCGAGGTCGTCACTTTTTTTGCTTGGCGACCGATCAGAAGCTGTGCGAGAGGTTTTGGCGCGCGCAAGGCACGTACTTTCCTGGTTAAGCCGTAGTTCAGAGAAATATGTGCGGCGGGCTGCTCCAGGCCAGAGCCCGAGCCGTCCGGCTTTCAAGCTAATTCACGAAGTGGGCTCAAAAAATCTCTTGACAGGGTGAAGGGGGGGTACTATACTCGATTCGACAGATAGGGAACATCCAAAATGAAAGGAGGCGCTACCATGGAAAAGGAGAAATGTCTCCAGGCGATGGATTTTCTTAAAGACTGGAAAACGTGGAGAGAAACTCTCAACGACGCCATCTCGGCAGCTCGTAAGTTCGGCGTGTCGGATGAGACCATCAAACAGATGTCGGTCAAGGTAGGAGATTTTCTGGCGGAGAAAGTGTGCCCGGCTACCAAGGAGGAAGAATTGCTCAAGGAAATGTGGGACGCGGCGACGCCGGAAGAGAGAAAAACTATCGCTGGACTGATTTTCAAGATGGTGGAGTGAAGCAATCCCAGAAGCAGTCGGTAAAGCCTGCGGGTCGACCTCGACAGACACTAATTTCTGGCCTACGAAAAAGAGAGAGGACAGAATCCCTCTCTCTTTTGAGTATAGCGGCACCAGACCGTTCTGTTAACTGAGTAAGAAGAAAGGAGGTGGATGAGGTTGAACAAGCTGACCGTGCTGGATTGGATAACGCTCATTTTGGTTATTGTGGGCGGGCTAAACTGGGGACTGGTTGGCATTTTCAAGTTTGACCTGGTCGCGGCTATTTTCGGCGAGATGGGAATAGTCTCACGCATTGTGTATACCCTGGTTGGCTTGTCCGCAATCTATTTAGCAGCAACATCCGGGAAACTGGCCAAGAAGTGAGTCGGTTTCTCAGGCAAGCTTCGCTCACCGTTCAGGAGCAGGACATCGTGCGGGAGGGAGTTTGCCTGCCTGTCCTGGTGGACTAACGGACCAGGGCAGACAGGAGAATTCCGGATCCCACCGTGATGGTGAGGGCCGAGCGAAATTTGTTTTCACGTGCCGTCGTATAAACAGAGAGACTTAGCGATAAACAGCTGTTGAAAGTCTGCAGAAAATGACAACAACAGGTTTTCTTAGACTGTTTACCAGCATAGTGGTTTGCCAGCTGGCCGGGGTGATTGGCTCGATTTTCACTGCCTCTGCAGTCCCGACTTGGTATGCTGCGTTGAAGAAGCCGCCTTTCACGCCGCCGGGATGGGTATTCGGACCCGTTTGGGTTACGCTCTATTTATTGATGGGGATATCAGCATTTGTCATTTGGAACAAGGGATTGAGTGACAGTCGAGTTAGAGTAGGCTTGACCCTATTCATTGCACAACTGGTATTAAATGCATTGTGGTCGGTGATGTTCTTTGGACTCAGGTCTCCCCTGGCTGGACTGGTCAACATCGTGGCACTTTGGATCTTGATATCGCTGACCACGCTATATTTCTTTAAGGTATCAGTTACAGCGGGAACACTGCTGGTACCTTATATTTTGTGGGTAAGCTTTGCCGCGGTTTTGAACTTTTCCATACTGGTCTTGAATAGCTAGATTGGGACGGAGCATTCAAATGAGAGACTTCCCAAAGCCTATCGTTATCGTTAGCAAGTGTATTGAGTTTGAGCGATGCAGGTACAATGGGCTTATTATTTCAAGCGAGGCAGTAAGAAAGCTCCGGGGCCAGGTGGAGTTTGTCCCGGTATGTCCGGAAGTTGAGATCGGACTGGGGATTCCCCGCGATCCCGTAAGGATAATATCGACCGACGGGAAACCAACGCTGCTTCAACCTGCGACCAACAGAGACGTTACCGAAAAGATGGAAAAATTCGCCAAAACCTTCTTGGATTCCTTTAAGGAAATTGATGGTTTCATACTGAAGAGTCGGTCTCCCTCGTGCGGAACCAAGGATGTGAAAGTGTATTCGGGCTCAGGTAAAGGGGTGTCCTCATCCAGGGGAAGCGGATTTTTCGGCGGCGCTGTGCTGGAAAGGTTCCCGCACTTAGCCATAGAGGACGAAGGGCGCCTGACCAACTTCGGGATAAGGGAACATTTCCTGGCGAAGCTCTTTGCTTTGGCAGGGTTTCGGGAGATTAAGGGCAAGGCATCCATGAGCGAACTCGTTCGATTTCAGAGACAGAATAAATCTTTGCTTATGGCATATAGTCAAAAGGAATTGAGGGTGCTTGGGAGGATAGTGGCGAATCACGAAAAGAAGCCCCCAGTTGAGGTTATCAAGGACTATGAGCAGCACCTCTGGAACGCTTTTTTGCGACCTGCCAAAGACACCTCAAACATAAATGTCCTCATGCACGCCATAGGTCATTTCTCGGAATCGCTTTCCTCGAAGGAAAAATCATTCTTTTTGAATACCCTGGAAGAGTACAGAGATGAACGGATCCCGTTAAGTGTGCCTCTGAGCATCCTCAAGTCTTGGGCGGTTAGATTCGAAGACGACTATCTGATGGAACAAAGCTTCATTGAACCTTACCCCGAACAACTGGTGGAAATCACGGATTCCGGGAAAGGAAGGAATCTGTAGACTTACATTCCTGCCGCCCTATACTAATCTCGCCAAGGGGCTCAAAGGTCGGGTGGGCTTTCGTGTCTCTGGCTGGCCAAGCGGCCGCACGCCGCAGACTGGTTCCATTCTAAGGAGAAAGGTCAAACATGACCGTATCACCGCGCATACTGGTTACCGGACCCACAGGCTATATCGGCGGGCGGCTGGTACCACGGCTGTTAGAGGAGGGTTACCCGGTGCGCGTGCTGGTACGCGACCGCAAGCGCCTGCAAGGTCGGTCATGGCGGGAAAGGGTTGAAGTTGCCGAGGGCGACGCGTTCAAGCCGAGGAGCCTGGAAGCAGCCATGCATAGTGTTGACGTTGCCTACTACTTCATCCACAGCTTATATACCGGGTCCAATTTTCACCAACTGGATCTGACCGCTGCCCACAACTTCGGCAGTGCCGCTCGGGCCTCCGGTGTTAAGCGCATCATATACCTGGGCGGTCTGGGTGATCCAAGATCCAATCTCTCGGAACACCTGAAATCCCGACAGCTCACGGGTAAGACGTTGCGGGAAGGGGGCGTGCCGGTTACTGAATTCCGAGCTGCCATCATCGTGGGATCTGGCAGTGCATCATTCGAGATGATTCGCTACCTGGCCGAGAGAGTGCCTTTGATGATCTGCCCCCGATGGGTATTCAGCAAAATACAGCCCATTGCCGTCACCGACGTGATGAACTACCTGGCGGCAGCTTTGCGAACGCCGGAGAGCACCGGGCAAATCATCGAGATAGGGGGAGCAGAGGTCTTGACTTACGGCGACACCATGCTTGCATATGCCAGAATTAGGGGCCTGCGTCGGATCATGATCCGAGTACCCGTTCTATCTCCTGGACTCTCCTCTCATTGGGTGCATTGGGTTACTCCGGTGTCGGCTAAGATTGCCCGCCCGCTGATTGAAGGATTGCGTAACCAGGTGATCGTCAGAAATGATCTGGCCCGACGACTGTTCCCGCAGATTTGTCCCATGGATTACGAGGCTGCTGTTCGCCTTGCACTCTCGAACCTTCAAGCCGGAAGCATCGAGACAGCCTGGAGTGACGCCCTGATCACCAGTGAGGCACATGTGCCGCCTGTAACTCTCACCAGCCGGGAAGGCATGATGATTAAGAGCTGGCAGTGGACCGTAAAAGCGTCGCCCGAGAGCATTTTCGGCACCTTCACCGGCTTGGGTGGACAACGAGGGTGGCTATATGCAGATGGCGCGTGGCGGCTTCGAGGCATTGCAGACCGCTTGGCAGGTGGCGTGGGGTTACGGCGCGGTCGCCGCCATCCCAATCAGCTTCGAGCTGGCGACGCGGTCGATTTCTGGAGAGTCGAGGGAATAGAGCCGGGAAGACTACTGCGATTACGCTCCGAGATGAAAGCGCCCGGACAGCTTTGGCTTCAGTTTGAGGTACGGGCTCGCATAGAAGGAGAGGCGGTCTTGACCCAAACGCTTTTCTATGCCCCTAAAGGGCTACTGGGACTGGTTTATTGGTACGTCTTTTACCCGCTTCACAACACTGTATTCTCCGGCTTAGTCGGCGAGGTGGCCAGGCAAGCCGAAAACTCGGGTGACAAAAGATGGTAGTAAATCACATGCTGCTTTACAGATTCAATGCTTGTTTCGACAGTGTAATCGTTCTGATACGGAGTCTGAAATGTATTTGCCACGGACCACTGTAACTTCNNGGTTTGGCCTTTACTGAATTATCAAATCAAGGTGAACGGTTCCACGCATGAAGATCGGTTATCCTTGCATAAACAGGAGCATAGGCTGCCGGGGAGACAAGACCTTCAGGCTCAAGTCTTATTCGGAAGAGCGTCTGGTGAAAACTGTGGAGGAGAACCTATTCTGCCTTTCTGAAATGCTCAAGTTCAACCTCAAGCACAATATCCTCTTTTTCCGAATCACCTCGGACCTCGTTCCCTTTGCTTCCCATCCCATCTGCAAATTCAATTGGCAGGAACATTTCAAGAAAGGATTCATAAGGATCGGCAATTTTGTAAAGGTTCACGGCATACGAATATCGATGCATCCGGATCAGTTCACTCTGATCAATTCGGTAGACCGCAACATACTTAAAGCCAGCCTGCGAGAGCTGAGGTATCACTGCCAGGTGTTGGACTTGATGAGCCTGGATGCTTCCGCCAAAATCCAGATACACGTGGGGGGCGTTTACGGCGACAAAGACAAAAGTATCAAAAGATTCTTAAGAAGATTCACTCGGCTTGACAAGTGCGTAACAAAGAGATTGGTCATAGAGAATGACGATCGCAACTACAGCCTGAGTGATTGTCTGTTGATCCACCAAGAAATCGGTGTCCCGGTGATTTTCGATCTGTTCCACCATCAACTCAACAGCTCCGGCGAAACGGTAAAGCATTCTGTAGAGAAATCGACCAGAACGTGGAGGAGAAGTGACGGGTTTCCCATGGTGGATTACAGCTGTCAGGAGGCTGGCGAGAGAAAGGGAAGGCACGCAGAGTCGATCAATCCAAGACACTTCAAGAAATTCCTGGAAGAAACCAAGCCGTTCGATTATGACGTCATGTTAGAGATCAAAGATAAGGAGAAGAGTGCCCTTCGGGCTGTGAACGCGGCATGGGGTGACGGCCGCTTCGTGAGGACGAGGCAGAGTAGATGAAATGATTCAGAAGGAGAGAATCAAATACCTCAACTCTCAAAAGCCCGGGACCGGAAAGTTCGTTCTATATTGGATGCAGGCTTCCCAGAGGACGGAATACAACCACGCCCTCGAATATGCCATTTTACAGGCCAATCAACTAAATAAGCCTGTGGTCGTGTTCTTTGGCCTCACAGACGACTTTCCTGAAGCTAATCATAGGCATTACTATTTCATGCTACAAGGACTCAAAGAAGTTCACTCATCCCTTGAGAACCGAGGCATAAGAATGGTGATCCGGCACCGATCTCCAGAAAAAGGTGTGGTTGAATTGTCGAAGCGGGCGTGCCTGGTTGTGGTGGACAGAAGGTACTTGAAAATTCAAAGGAAATGGTGTGAGTATGCAGCTAAGCGTATGAACTGTCCCTTGATTCAGGTTGAAAGCGATGTGGTGGTGCCGGTCGAGGAGGCTTCGCCGAAAGAGGAGTTTTCGGCGGCCACCTTCAGACCCAAGGTCAGAAAAAAGCTGGACCGTTATCTGGTCCGCCTGAGACAGTATCATCCCAAGGTGGACTCTCTGGGGTTAGATTTTGCCTCTCTTGACATAAGTGACTTGAAGAAGGCTGCGTCCCATCTTAAGATAGATCGAAGCGTCAAGCCAACAGGTCATTTCAAGGGGGGAACAGGTGAGGCGAAGAGGCACCTGCGGCACTTTATCGATTCCAAACTGGACCATTTTGAAGAATGCAGGAATGATCCCACCGTCTACTGTCTGTCGAACATGAGCCCATACTTACACTTCGGACAGGTATCTCCATTATATATTGCTCTTCAGATTCTAAAGTCGGATAGTCCGGGGAAGGATGCGTACCTGGAAGAACTGATAGTCAGAAGGGAACTGAGCATGAACTTTGTTTTCTACAACCGGAATTATGATTGGTTTGATGGACTGCCGGAATGGGCGAAAAAGACGCTGCGCGAGCATGCTAAGGATTGGCGGGAATACGTTTACAGCTCGGAGAAGCTTGAGAATGCAAAGACACATGACCCGTACTGGAATGCTGCGCAGGAGGAGATGAGACTGACAGGGAAAATGCACGGGTATATGAGGATGTACTGGGGAAAGAAAATCCTGGAGTGGACCAGAACGCCCGAGGAGGCATTCCAGACGGCCCTTCACCTGAACAATAAGTACGAGCTGGACGGAAGAGACCCGAATGGCTTCACCGGCGTGGCTTGGTGCTTTGGCAAGCACGATCGTCCCTGGAAAGAGAGGCAGATTTTTGGGAAAGTCCGATATATGAATGCAAACGGTCTGAAAAGGAAGTTTGACGCAGATGCGTATGTGCAAAAAGTAGAAGATGTGAAGACATCTCATTACAAGAGGCCTCTCTTATGAAAGCCATTATCACAGGCGCCACCGGTTTTATCGGAAGGGCGCTATGCAAGAATTTGGTGGAAGCTGGTTACGACGNNTGACAGTGGTTGAATGGGATGGGAAGAGCGCCGAAGGATGGGAAAGACATGTGGACGGCGCTGATGCAATCGTCAATCTGGCAGGAGAGAGCATCTCTTCGGGAAGATGGAATAGGGCGAAAAAGGAAAAAATTCTGCAGAGCAGGCTGGATGCAGCGAGAGCCGTAGTTGATGCAATAAGACGCACAGAGAAAAAGCCAGGTGTGGTTATTCAGTCCTCCGGGATCGGCTACTATGGCTCTCGCTCAGACGAGATAATTGATGAATCCTCTTCACCCGGTACGGGCTTCTTGTCTGAGGTAGCCCAAAAATGGGAGGGTTCCACTAAAGATGTTGAGTCATTTGGCGCCCGGCAGGTTGTCATCCGCACAGGAGTCGTCCTGGGAACTGACGGGGGAGCGCTGCCCCGGTTACTGACGCCTTTCCGCTTGTTTGTCGGCGGTCCACTGGGCAGCGGAAAACAGTGGTTTCCATGGATTCATGTGTATGACGAGATAAGCGCCATTCGCTTTTTGATAGAACGAGAAGACTTAACTGGGGCGTTTAACCTGACCGCGCCGGAACCGCTTAGGATGAAAGACTTCTGCCGGGTCCTGGGAAAAGTGATGAAACGGCCATCCTGGTTTGCGGTTCCGGGTTTCCTGTTGCACCTGATGTTCGGTGAGATGGCAAAGGAAGTACTTCTATCGGGACAAAGAGCGCTGCCGAGAGAACTACTGGAAGCTGGATACTCCTTTCAACATCCTGACGCCGAGTCTGCGCTTCAGCAGATTCTGAGTTAGGGAATGATGCGGTCCGAAGGGGCTTGATGGACTGTTCACGGCTCGGCTTCACCACACCTCAGTTATTAACTTGCCACTGGAATCTTCAAAGCCCAAACACGATTTCAGCTCAAGTATAGAAATTCCTTGAAAGAAACAGCGAGAGGAATTATTATGGTGCTGGATGCGGAGAGGACTTGAGTCATGAAGATCACAATGACGATTCCATCTTACTGGGCAAGGGAAAGCAAGATCGGTTGGAAGAAGGGGGATACGGTTTATGATCACCCCACACCGTTGGATTGCCAAGGCACGCTGCTCAGCGCCATAAGCAGCATATCCATACTGAAAGACAAGGGATTTCGACTGGTTGTTCTTGCGGTTCCAACTGCTGAAGATATAGAAGCTCAGATTGAGAAGAAGGTTGCTGGAATCATCCAATCTGTCCTGGCAGATCTTCAACCGGAAATCCTGGTATTTGGTCCTGCCCAACTAAGCCAGATACATGAGCTATTGATCGGTGACGGCAAAAAGAAGTACGCGGATCTTCTCCAACTCCGGGGATATTCCAACGTGCGGAATCTATGCACGTTCATCCCGCACGTCTTAGGTTCGGATGCCGCCGTTCTCATTGACGATGACGAGGTATTTGAAGATCCAGACTTCATTTTCAAGACTAAAGAGTTTATCGGCAAGCAGGTGAATAGGAAGACGGTTTACGCGGTGGCCGGGTATTATCTCCAGCCCGACGGAGACTACAAAGTGAAGAAGGAGTTTCGTCCCTGGATGAAACACTGGGACCAGTATGATAGAATGAATGAAGCTTTTGACAAAATTATTGGAATTGAACCACGGCTGAAAGAGACACCTTTTGTATTCGGCGGAAACATGGTGGTTCATCGAAACCTTTTCACCATGGTGCCTTTTGACCCCAAGGTGCCCAGGGGGGAGGACATAGATTTTCTGATCAATGCGAAGATGTTTGGATTCCCATTCTTCTTGGACAACCGGCTATCCATAAAGCATCTGCCCCCACCTAAAGCCCATCCCGTCTGGAGAAGACTGCGGGAGGACATCTATCGCTTTATCTACGAGCGAGCAAAAATAGAAGCCCAAGAGCCGACTCCGGGCATGACAAAGGTTCGTCCTGAAGAGTTTGATCCCTACCCGGGATGCTTTCTGAAATCCGATTTGGAAGACAAGATTGAGAAAGCCTGCAGATGGCTATCTAAAGAATACCTTGCTCAAGGTGACAAGAAGGGAAGTGACGAAGCCTTGAAAAATATCGAACTCGCTAGAAGTGAGGCTGTGCCACAATTTGATCCGTTTCAAAACTTCGTGGATTTGCAGAAGCGATGGCAGGAGCTTATGGATTACACCGGCAGAAGAGAGGTCGGTTCGGCTATTAGAGAAGTGATTGAAGGAGCCGGAGCATGAATGTATTGTTTTTGCCCAAATTGCTTCCGAGAGCGGATATCATAGGTGGGCCTATTTTGGTCTATCACAGAATCAAGAATCTATCTCTGATGGGACACCAGATAAAGGTGATTGCACCGGCTTATACCGAGCAAGACCGGCAGGATAAGAGCCTGGAGCCTTTCTGCAATGAGCTTATCCGAATAGACTCAATCAAGCAAAGGCCTCAAGACGAAGTGGAAGCCCTCTATGAGAGGTTCAGCAGGCCCAGGTTCTTTCTTTCCGGTGATGGCGGATTTTCCCAAGGAATTGAGGATGCATTAAAGTTGACCATGAAGAAAAAGGAGATTGACGCGATCGTCGCAGAGTATTCGATGGTCGGGCAGTACATAGAATCAAACCAGGATTTTATTCCGGCGAATACCACAAGCATAATTTCGGTCCATGAGTGTTACACCAAAGCTTTTGAGCTCAGAGCCGAGAAAGGTGAGAATATCAGTAGGGAGGAAGTAGATGAGATATTCAATTATGAATTCAAAATGTATGACGCTGCTGATAGGCTTTTGACCCTGACTCAGCAAGACGCCGAAATCCTGATCAGCTATTCGTCTCGGTTGAAGAACAAAATACGTGTGGTGCCTCACGGCGTGGATACGAATTTCTATACCACGCCTCCTGAAAAGCAAGAGCGTCGAAAATCCAAAAACGTTCTGTACTTGGGCAATTTCCAGCATTATCCCAACGTGGACGCAGTGCAGAACTTCATCTATAACTGCTGGGATAAAGTGTTAGAACAAGTTCCGGACGCGGAATTCCATGCAATCGGATTCAGGCCGCCTGACGAGCTTCTGCAACTCGGAGCCCGGAGCAAGAATGTTATTGTGGAAGAAGGTGGCGATAATGAGAACGTCCGCCGGATTTACTGGAGCAGCGACGTTTTCGTGGCACCCATTGCGTTGGGCACGGGTTTCAGGGGCAAGCTTCTGGAAGCGATGGCCTGCGGAGTGCCGGTGGTTGCCACCAAGCTGGCTACCTTTGGAATAGACCCCACAAATGAAGAAAACATGTTAGTGAGTGATGACTACGATGTGTTTTCCGACTACGTGATTGCGCTCTTGAAAGATATCAAGCTGAGAAAAAAAATCCGTGATAATGGTCTGATGCTGGCCAGGAAGTTTGATCACAGGCATGCTGCCGAGAAGCTGGATCAGGTGCTAAGGGAAGGCAAAGGACAACTCTGATATGGGGTCTGGTGCGCAAAGGAAAGATCATCCTAAATCGGGTCGTCAAAGGTCGAGGCTTTCGGCAGACGCATCCGTGCCGGATTTGGAGTTTCATCCACTGACTATTGATCGGTGGAAAGACCTGGAGGAATTATTCGGGGAACGAGGAGCGGTCGGGGGCTGCTGGTGTATGTGGTGGAGATTGAAAAGATCCGAATTTGAACGACGGAAGGGGAAAAAGAATAAGGCCGCTTTGAAGAGGATAGTCAAGTCCGGTCAAGCTCCGGGAATTCTTGCCTATTCAGAAGGAAGACCGATTGCTTGGTGTTCCATCGGTCCGAGGGAAACGTTTCCACGTCTGGAAAGCTCACGTCTGCTGAAGAGCTTTGATGACAAGCCTGTGTGGTCCGTTGTCTGTTTTTTCGTAGCCAGGCATTTCCGATGGAAGGGAATATCTGTCGAGATACTGAAAGCCTCTGTGGACTATGCTAAGAAAAAGGGCGCCAGAATTGTGGAAGGATACCCCATCGATCCAAGAGGTAGCAGATGGCCGGGCGTTTTTGTGTGGACAGCACTCCCTTCGACTTTCCTTGAGGCTGGTTTCAAGGAAGTGCATCGGGCTTCGCCCACACGACCCATCATGAGATACTTCATAAAAAAATGAGCGTGCTGACATCAAATTGTAGTGCTGGAGTGTCAAGCTTCAGCTTTACCCTGAAAATACCCGTACACCAGTATCAGACAGTCTACTGAAAGCTGGAAACTGCGGTTCGAGTATTATTCCCAGCAATCGTGGTCAGACAGGAGACTAAAATGCAGATCGTCGAGGCGACAGAATCCCACATTCCCGGTGTCATTGAACTCTGGAAGGAATTCTCAGACTATCACAGGAACATGGATCCGATTTATGCCAGAAGCGAGGACGGCCCTTCAAAGTTCGGAGATTACGTGAAAGGTTTGCTCGGCTCGGATGATTCACAGGTGTTGGTCGCTACGGATAGGGGGGAGGCCGTGGCCTATTCGATCGCCCAGATCCTAAAGCGCCCGCCCGTGTTCCGGGATATCGAGTATGGATTCATCTCCGACTTAGGGGTGAAATCAGAATACCGGAGAAAAGGTCTCGGCGAGCAAATTTTGAACAAAATTTTCGAATGGTTCGAATCACGAAGAATAGATAGAATCGAGTTGCTGGTCCTTGCGAAGAATGAAATAGGGGTCTCTTTCTGGAAAAAGCACGGGTTCGAGGTTTTCTTGTACCACATGTCCCTCGGCAGCGCAGAACAGGATAGCAAACGTCTCGGTGTTGAATAAGAATCCGCTCAAGGACATTCAGAATATCAAGACGGTTCACGCTGTAATGTAAGGTGGCAAGATCGCCTTTCAGGAATTGGATTTGTAATTAATTTTCCAGTTAGACACGTCAAGGAACTGCTTGACAAAACCTACAGTGATCCCCGTACTTAAACTGACACGTGAAGAGCAGATTATATCATATCAGCGACAAGCCAGGAATAGAGCGGTTTGACCCTCGGCCTGCCCCCAGCAAGAGCGCCAAGCAGGAAGGCAAGATGGTCTGGGCTATCGATTATGAGCATCTGCACAACTATTTGCTTCCTCGGGACTGCCCCAGAATTACCTTCTTTGCGACAAAAGATAGCAAACCGGAGGATGTGGAGAGACTGATGGGAGGCACATCTGCAAAGCATGTTGTGGCAGTTGAAGCGCGCTGGTTACCGGCGATTCAAAAGCAATGTGTTTACCAATATGAGTTTGATCCTGAAGGATTCACTTGCATTGATGAAGTGGCGGGCTACTTCATTTGCCGCAAAGCTGTCATTCCTGTTGCCGAAACGAAAATCGACGATGTCCTGGCCGACTTGCTGAAGCACGATGTCGAGGTGCGAATTATGCCGTTTTTGTGGAAGTTGCGGGAAGCCGTAATAAACTCCACGCTCGGGTATTCCATCATCCGGATGCATAAAGCCCAGCCACCGCCGGAAGGACTCCAGGCTTACCATCCGTTACCTTAGTTGAATCTGCACCGTCACGTTTCCGGACTGGAAATTCCAAAGCGCATCCTTACCGATTATCTTCCCAGCAGACGTCCAAAGAAAAGGGTTGTGCAGCATCTGTTTTCGATCGTATACCTTATAGTTAGACGACTTAGCGAGAGCGCACGATATGAGACCAAGCTGCTTCTTTGTTCTTCTTCTCATACTATCCACCAATACCGAATCCTTAGCTCTTGACAGGATCTCGTTGGGCATAGGGAAAAGCAAGGACTCTATTAGCATCTATCGTCTGGGATTTCAAGAGCAATTCGGTAGAATCTGGTTCGAGTCGAAGAGGGGGCATTTGTCTGGTTACCATGAAGCATCTCTGAGCTGCTGGGAACATGAGAGGGAGTCCATACAGCAGGCCGCGTATTCCCCGGTCTTCAGTTATAGCTTCGCTGGACTGAGCAGCAGGATATTGCCATACTTGGAGGCTGGAATTGGGATAGGGTATCTATCAAAAAAGACAATCAATGGTCGTGATTTGTCGACTCGTTTCCAGTTCGAAGATCGCATAGGTATTGGTGTAAAAATCGGAAAAGAAAAAAGACATGACCTAAGTTTCAGGTATATGCACTATTCAAATGCGAGCATCAAGCAGCCAAACGACGGTATTGACATATTCATATTTTCCTATACTTTCTCCTTGTAGATAGATATCATTGAAGGGCGGTCGACTTGTAGAAGTAGACCGCCACGAAGATTATCCACGGCGGTGGTATCAAGAACGAACTGTATTTCTTGTCGGTGTCTTGTGCTCTGTCAGGTACTGCCCGCCTTGGCGGGTCTGACCTGACAGGCGAAGGACCAAGTATCTGGTAACAGTTATGGTGAGCCATAAGTAAGACCTGATCCAACCTTATTCTGAGGAGGGGAGATATGGTGACTCATTTTGCATGTCAGCATGTTTTGAACAGGCTCTTGCAGATATTCGTCGCGGCCTGTTGCATCGGCGCTTTCTCAACCCACGGGGCGTCGATCCGCGCTCAAAGCGTACATGAACAAGGTCAAAAGGTCACGGCAACTTTTTCAATCATAGCGCGGGATTCAGCCACGGGTGAGCTGGGTGTTGCGGTTGCTTCGCGGTTTTTTGCTGTTGGCGTGGTTGTGCCCTGGGCAAAAGCTGACGTCGGTGCAGTGGCCACCCAATCCTATGCAAACACTACCTTTGGCTGGCGCGGTCTTGAGCTGCTAGAGCAAGGGGCAACTCCGGAGCAGGTTGTTGAGATCCTCGTGAGGGAAGATAATGATCCTGAGAGGCGTCAATTCGGAATAGTAGCCGCAGACGGTAAATCAGCCACATATACTGGAAAAGAATGCCTGCCTTGGGCAGGAGGCCGAAACGGATTGAACTACGCTGTCCAAGGAAACATCCTTGTTAGTGAGGAAGTGGTCACAGCAATGGAAAGAGTCTTTCTAGAAACCAAGGGCACACTTGCTGAG
>JABAOH010142929.1_pt1 | contig 15864 bp, 14 predicted proteins | sample 7062181 | NCBI WGS metagenome assembly JABAOH01 (sample SAMN14538630, study PRJNA623070) | marine sediment metagenome | biome: marine biome [ENVO:00000428]; feature: marine pelagic biome [ENVO:01000023]; material: deep marine sediment [ENVO:00002113]; isolation source: pool of 5 deep marine...
TTATCATGCTGAAGGATTGGGATGATGTCTTCGGCAAATGCGATATCATTTTCTGCGTCATGCACTTGGGCGATAAGGATTTCGTCATCCCGACCATCCCAACGTCTGGTCCAGTTCTCATTGGCCCAGCAGATGCAAAACGGCATATCGATAAGTGGATCATTCATAAACTCATTAAGTGGCTTTTCGAGCAGTTGCTTCCCAGCAAACCAATAGTAATAGAAGGAAAAGCCATACAGGCCATACTTCTTGGCGAGTTCTACCTGTCGCCTCTGAACATCTCGAATCCGAAGATCATAGAACCCAAGCTCCCCCGGAAGATGAGGCTGATAATGACCCACAAATTGGGGAACGGCCTTGGATACATTCGTCCATTCTGTGAAACCCTTGCCCCACCACTTGTCATTCTCATGGATTGGATGGAATTGTGGCAGATAAAAGGCGATGGCCTTAATGCTAGAATTAGCGCCATCAACCTCCTTTTCGGAAAGCGGTACGTAGGCATCCGAATCTACGAATGCAGTCCTTTGCATCTCCAAATAATTTCTCTGGTGTAGAGATGTTTCGACTCCAGCTGGTTCCCTGCGATGGCGTTTGCGAGTCCGACCTTTCTCCCATAAGCCTCTAAAACTTCCCCAAATCCATGTGTATGCACGCCTACGGCGCGTTCCCAGCGGAAAAACTCTATCCATGAGCATACGCAATCTGAAGCGCGCTTTCGTAGCAAATTGCACTTCACCAGTACTCGCTAACGAAACATCATCGGCCACTTCTGCGAATTGATCCGGCTTCCGACTCCGACCTTCTCTTTGACCATATTGGAGATAGTGCAAAAGAGGATTCATCCCGGCCGTTTTCACATCCGGATAGGTATTCAAGTACCACGTGCTTGCAAAGTTAGGCCCTGGATCACGGCCTTCAAAGGCACCAGTATAGAGATAATGACGCACAGGATCGACCTTTGCTTGGGCTACGTCCGGGTTGTTTGTCAGATACCACTCCATATCAAAATAGTCTGAATTCCGAATTGTGCGCAGATCCCTTTCGCCACTGAAATCGCGATTTCTAGAAAAAGGAAAGAGAAAGATTGAAAGTGATTTCTTTGCAAAACGTTCACGCCAACTCCCGGGAGGAAATAAGAATTCCCGCATTCGACGCATCAGTACTGCTACCCGCCAAGTTTTGACTGCCCTGAGTTCTCTCAACTGGTCCATCAGCCTTTGTAACTGCTGTTCCTGTTCCGTAACCTGCTTGCTCAACCTTTGCAAATGTTGATTCCGATCCTCCACCTCCTCATTCAAGACCTTCACTTTTTGTTCCCACTCTCGTCCTTGATCCGTTAGTGCCTGAACTTGTTCTTTCTGCTCAACGACCTGCTCAGACAGTGACTGCACCTGTTGTTCACGCTCGGTCCACTTGCTCTTTAAGAGTCTGCACTTTTTGTTCCTGTTCATCAGCCCGCACCGTGAGCGCTTGCACTTGCTTATCTTGCTCGTCCACTTGCGTCGTGAGCGCCTGCACCTCCTGCTCACGCACGTCAACTTGCTCCATAAGTGCCTGCACGTGCTGTTCCTGTTGAGTGCTGAATTCCTCCATTTGAGTAGTGATGGACTTCAACGTTTCGACAAAAGGCTTAGTTGCTCTCTTTGGTGTTTTTCTCTCCAACGCTTCCTGGTATGCTTCTTGCCAGAGGTGTGCATTCTTCGATAACATCCATTTCCTACGGATGGTTTTTTGAGCATTTGAAGCCATCTCAATGCGCGTTTCAGGACTCTCAATCAACTTGCCAAGACAATCCAACCACTCATTTGGTGTTGAGGCTAAATAACCATCGTCACCATTTGTAATAACGCTTGAATAGGGCAGAGAATTAGAATAAACCCCGGGAACACCTAGTGTGCTGTATTCAAGAAATTTAATCGCGCTCTTGCATGAGTTAAAGAGGTTATCCACCAGAGGTGCAACGAAAATATCAGCGGATGCATTTTGAAAATTCGCGACAAATTCTGGGTAATTAAAAATCCGCATAGGTACATGGATGACATCAGCGGTCTCAATCAACTCGGCAGGCGGAGCTATCCCCCAAAAAGCAAATTGCACTTTAGATGGATATCGTTCGACCAGTTCCAACAAAATGGGTTCGAGTAATCTCAGATCTGGCTCATGCGAATCACCGCCCATGTACCCAATTGTCACAGGTCGATCTGGATCAAGGTCGTTAATAGGTTCTCTCAATGTCCACAGGTCGTCATTTAAGTAATTCGAAAGTACCGTTATATGGCGATTGTAGTCTTGAAAATATTCTTTAAGGGTCGTCGTTGCAACAGTTACCAAGTCGACTTCCATGAGCGCTTGGAGTGCAGGTAATAACGATTCTGAGAAGGCAAGACTCTGTCTATCAGGATGATCCTCTGGCAGCTCAAACAGCAAATCATCTAAATCCAATACAACGGGCTTCTTTTCTTTTCGAGCAAGGGAAATAATACGTTCGTAGTCTTGATAAAAACGCGGAAAATCACGCTGAATAACGACAACATCACCTTCCGTTACACAATCGACATTTATCTTTCCTTCATCGAATCCTCGAATGACATTTAGCCCTAAGTGTCTGGATGGCCCAACTACCCGATGATATGCCAATGTATTTTCATGTGAGGCGTGGAAGAAATAGGCGATGTTTTCAACCCGCTTATCTTTTCTCATGGAAGCTCCTGCGGTGATCTTCCTAGACTGCTGCAAAATGAACCACGATATCTATCCTCTGTATTGTAGAAAACTGAAGTTCGCAAATGGCAGAAATTAGGGTGATGGGGATGTTGTCATTTGTTGTGTATCAACCGACGCGACCGATGAGCTTAACAGGGTATTTGACCTCCACAGGTGACACACCAATTTCAAAGCAAGACAGAAATTACATTCCCCAATTGTACATTATCCTTATTCTAAAAAGCCCGAATATCCCCTCCCATCGCCAGCTCCAGAGATTCCTCCCAAGGTGGTATTTGCAGTTTAAAGGCAGAAGCAAATTTGTCGCACCTTAGCGCTGAAAATGAAGGTCGCTGTGCCTGGTTCGGAAACTCGCTGCTTGATGCTCGTTGCAAGTCTCGGTAGACATGTTCAGCCGATCGAGGATCGTTCTTCAATATTTGAGCCGCCCATTCAAAACGATTTGCGCTTCCGAGTCCAGCGAGATGGTAAATTCCGGTTCGCTCTTCGAGCCAGACCTTGTCGAAGGACTTGCCTACTGCCAATAAGAACGCTGTCGCCTCAGCCAGCATTCTCGCCCATGTCGGACTTCCGATCTGATCATCAACAATGCGAAGGACGTCTTGTTCACGAGCCCACCGGAGCACCTTATTCGGAAAAGAGGGACCTCGCATACTATACAACCAACTTGTTCGAAGAATGATGTGCGAGGCACCAACATCCTGAACGGCATGTTCTCCTTCTAATTTTGATCGGCCATATACATTGATGGGATTTGGTGAGTCATCTTCAATATATGGTTCGCCCTTCGCGCCATCAAAGACGTAATCCGTTGAATAATGGATCAGAACAGCGTTTAACTTATTGGCTACCTCAGCCATCACACCCGGTGCGGCGGCATTCATCGCGTACGCTAAACTTTCCTCTTCCTCAGCTCGATCGACAGCGGTGTATGCCGCAGCATTGATGATGATCGTTGGCTGAACCTCGCGTATTAAACTTGGGATTTGATTAGATTCAGTCAAATCCAGATCTTCCTGATCAAACGCGACGACCTCTCCAAGCGGACGGAGGCAACGATTCAATTCATAACCAAGCTGTCCATACTTGCCAAATAAAAGGATTCGCATTCCTATGATCCACTCTATAAGCCAGGCACAGGCTCATCTAAAAGACGTAAAAGATATTGGCCGTAAGAGTTATTTGCCATGCCATTTGCCATCTCACGCACTTGCTCTGCGTTGATGTAGCCTAAGCGAAAGGCAATCTCCTCTGGACATGAGATCATCATACCCTGACGTTCTTCGACCGCCTGAATGAAATTCGCTGCTTGAAGAAGAGATTCATGAGTGCCAGCATCCAGCCAGGCTACTCCACGCCCAAGCACTTCGACTTGCAGTAACCCACTCTCAAGATAGTGTTGATTGATATCAGTGATCTCGAGCTCACCTCTGGCAGAAGGTGTCAAATTCTCAGCAATCCGCACCACTTCGTTGTCATAGAAATACAATCCCGGGACGACATATTTTGACTTTGGTTCTAGGGGCTTTTCCTCGATGCTCAAAGCGCGTCCATTCTCATCAAACTCGACAACGCCATAGCGTGACGGATCGCGTACAGGATAGGCAAAGATCAGTGCCCCTTCTTTCAATGAAGACGCATTTTGAAGCTTCCCTCGAAGTCCTCCTCCGAAAAATACGTTATCACCGAGAATTAGAGCTACAGGGTCAGTACCGACGAAATCAGCCCCCACAATAAATGCATCTGCCAATCCTTTCGGCACAGCTTGCTCGGCGTAGCTGAATGCGAGGCCCCACTGATTGCCGCTGCCAAGTACGCGTTTAAAACCGGGGAGATGTTCTGGTGTACTGATGACCAGAATATCGCGGATTCCAGCCAGCATTAAAATCGCTAACGGGTAATAGACCATAGGTTTGTCATATAACGGAAGTAACTGCTTGCTGACACTAATGGTCAGCGGGTAAAGGCGCGTTCCTCTCCCACCTGCCAGGATGATTCCCTTCATGAGCCCTCCCCTCGGTTCAGATAGTTTGCCTCGAGCCATGTAGCATAGGAAGGTTGTTTCTCGATCGAATCTACCCACTCGCTGTTGCGAAGATACCAATCAACCGTTTCACGAAGGCCACTTTCTAAATTCTCCCTGGGTTCCCAACCCAACTCTCCACCGATCTTAGAGATATCCATCGCATAACGGCGGTCATGCCCAGGTCGATCAGCCACAAAGGTGATAAGGTTCTTGTGAGGCGCAAAGTGAGACTTGGGTAAAACATCATCTAGAATAGCGCAGAGTAGTTCAACCAGTTCCAGATTCGTTGGTTGGTTATTTCCCCCAATGTTGTAGGTTTCACCCTCCCGACCATCTTTGACCACACGCCATATTGCCTCGCAATGATCATCTACATAGAGCCAATCACGAATTTGACGTCCATCACCGTAAACCGGGATCCTTTTACCGACTTGAGCATTGAAGATGATGAGTGGTACGAACTTCTCAGGAAATTGGCGAGGGCCATAGTTATTGGAACAGTTTGTGATAGTAATAGGAAGACCATAAGTATGTGCATAGGCCCTAACAAGGTGATCACTGGCTGCTTTTGAAGCAGCATACGGGGAGTTCGGTGTGTAAGGTGTTTCCTCAGTGAATGCCGCCTCGTCAGGCTCTAAAGATCCATATACCTCATCCGTTGAGATATGGTGAAATCGAATCTCTTGTCGTTCCACACCGCCTTCATCAAGCCAAAACTGACGTGCGGCTTCGAGCAATGTGAAGGTCCCAATGACATTTGTCTGAATAAATGGAGCTGGACCCAGGATCGATCGATCCACGTGGGTTTCTGCAGCGAAGTGGATGATAGTGTCAATGCGATGTTGGCGGATGCAATCCTCGACAACTTCCCTATCGCAGATATCTCCTTCAATGAACGTATGCCTCGATGCGTCCGGAAGATCCTTAAGATTCTCAAGACTCCCTGCGTACGTCAATGCGTCTAGCGTAACAACCTTTACCTCTGGTTCTTTGTCGAATAGAAAATGGATAAAGTTCGATCCAATGAATCCAGCACCGCCGGTCACAAGCACATTCTTCACAACTCATCTCCCTTAGATCTGCCCTGGAATTACTCGAACACCTCCGCCTCAAACAAGCGCTTTCCATTGACATCTTTTTCGGATAGGACCGGAATTTTGCCCTCATCAATGGGCCACTCGATCCCAACCTCTGGGTCATTCCAAAGGAGTGTTCGGTCCCATTCTGGCGCATAATAATCTGTTACCTTGTACAACAATTCAGCCCACTCACTGAGTACGTAAAAGCCATGGGCGAAACCCTCCGGGATCCACAACTGGTGGTGATCCTCCGCCGAGAGTGTTGTTCCTACCCATTGACCGAAGGTGGGAGAACTACGCCGTAGATCAACTGCAACATCAAATACATCTCCAATGAGCACTCGCACGAGTTTTCCCTGTGTACGCCGGATTTGATAATGCAGCCCTCGCAAGATGCCACCTCTTGATCCGGTGTGATTATCCTGGACAAAGGTGGAAGGTATCCCATGATCAGAGAATTCCATTGCCTGAAAGGTTTCAAAGAAAAATCCGCGCTCATCGACGTGGACTTCTGGTTCGATTAAGAGAACTTCGGGTATCTTCGAGGGTGTAATCTTTATTGACAAATTCTCCATCCCTCCTCGGTGAGAAAGCACAACATAATTCAACTCCGACTTGGAATGCATCCCATCAAATTAGCTTCGGAGAAACAACCGTTTAGAAGGTTATCCTCCTGCCTGGTATGAATCAACGACTTCATCAGGCTGCCCAAGCGCCTGGATCTGCCCATGATCGATCCACAAGGCTCGTTGGCAGATCTCACGTATCACTCGCGTGTTATGAGAAACAAGCAACACAGTTGCACCATTATCACGGAACGAGTTGATCCGCTTATGACATTTCTCCTGGAAGGCTTCATCACCCACCGCTAAGACTTCATCCAGAACAAGGATATCGGGCTCCCAAGCCGTAGCAACTGAGAAGCCCAAACGCGCGACCATGCCCGTGGAATAAGTCCGCAATGGCGAATCGATGAAGCCTGAAATATCAGCGAACTCTACAATTTCCTGGAATTTCTCATCCACTTCCTTCTGTGAATGACCCAAAAGTGCCGCGTTGAGGTATACGTTCTCCCTGCCAGTCAATTCGTGATGAAATGCAGCGCCCAATTCCAAGAGCGGTGCCACTTGACCGACAACAACAACCCTTCCCTTTGTAGGACGGAGCACACGTGATACCACCTTCAGCATTGTGCTCTTTCCAGCTCCATTCACTCCAACTACTCCGAAGACCTCACCTTCCCAAATATCCAAGGTAACATCCTTCAACGCCCAAAAATCGCGATGACCAACTTTTCCTTGTAATCTACGGATCAAATATTCCTTGAATGTGCCGAAACGCTCTTTGGGAACTCGATATCGAACTGAAACCGATTCAAGCCGAATTACGGGCATGTATTCAGTCTCAAGTACTTGAATCTCTCTCTCAGACACGGTATGCAAACTCATCAGACCTTCTTGCGAACATGATCCAACCCGCCACGAGCGCGAGGAGAGACATGCTGGCGGCAGCAATGATGTTGTTCGTATCAGGGATCACGCCTCCATACAACGGCGCTCGAAAGATCTCGACCAGATGGTACATTGGATTAATCGTAAATAGCCAGGTGCTTATCCACTCGGGAACAATTTCCTCAGGATAAATGATTGGCGTTAGGTACATCCATGCAATGAGCACAATCTGGTACATTTCTGTCACATCATAGAAGTAAATGGCCCATGTCGATAAGATAAGACCAACACCTAGTGAAAAAATGGCAAGGAAAAAGACCGATATTGGCAGGAACAGAAATGCGGTTGTTATTTTGATTCCGGTGAGTACCAGGACGAGCAGGAGAGGAACAAGTGACAATGTTATATTGACTAAACCGGTCCCAATCGAAGAAAGGACGAAAACAGTACGTGGGATATAAATTTTACTGAGTAATCCACCACCCCAAACCATCTGGTTCATGGCAGAAGTAGTTGTTTGCGCAAAGAAATTCCATGCAACCAATCCTGTAATGACATACGCTGGGTACGCTCGAGTACCTTCAAAGATCTGGGAGAATGCCACAGACAAGACGATCATCATCCCTAGAGGATTTAACATCGTCCAAGCCACCCCAAGGATAGAGCGTTTATAGCGGGTTAGGACATCCCGACGAGAGAGTTGGAAGATCAGGTGACGATAACGAAATGCATCGGAGAGTTCCTCAAGAGCCCGCGATCGTTTCAAGCCAGAATCATAGGTTTTAGATCTTTCAGCAACGGCCATCATCCATCCATTCACGATCCAAGGAGTTCCAACCGGCATGCATTCTAGCTGGTCCGACAGAGTGTGTCAATGTGTCCATCTATGGCTAACAGGAACCACCAATTTGTTCATTGAAATGGTACCTGACCAGACAATGAGGTAGCTTTGCTGTTTGACTCTCCAAGAGAAAAGACGCTAACTTCAACAAGACTAAGTCCATTAAAATATCTGTAATCCACCCTGGAGAGATGATTCGACAACCAGGTATGCTCTCGCTCGAGTCCATAATCGGGTGTGTCAGATGTGGTTAGGTAAAACAATCGAACCTTTTGAGAAGACATTATTTGGAAGACATCGATAGTTGCTTGTGAAGGTTCTACAGCTTCAGAAATCCCTACCCCAACAGTTCCAGGTATCTCGAATGGTAAAGAATACCAGGGCACTGGGACATCCCACTCATTCATCATTGCATGCCATAGAGTTGTGCCATAACTATCCACGACGACAATGTCGTCTTTTTCAACATGATCCTCCACCCAATTTATCGCAGTAACGATTTCTTCTCGATCCCCACCGTATTTTGGATCCAAATCCAAAAACCTTAATGAAAGGAAAAGAGGCATGAGAACCGCGACTGTTGTAAGCAACACTGTGCCAAATAACGCAAATGTCCTCCCTAAGCGATCCCCAACATCCGTAAATAGTAGGAGAAAAAGACACATAAACACGATGGATATTAGCCCTGGAATAAAGATAGTTGAGCTATCCGTACCCATCGTGCGAACCCACCCAACATCCCATGAATTCGTATTAAAAATGCGACTCAAATGAATTGGGATTGATTGAAATCCCAAATCCCAAACCACGTTCGGAAGGTATGGATTCTTTCCCTGTTCCAACCAAACTTTAAATGGAATGTGCCAGGAGACAAGCGCACCAGCAATCTGAACTAGGAAACTAAGTGAGATCAATCCCACAAATAATCCGCTAAGCCATTTCCAGCCCGATTCGAAGAATTTTTCCACGAATGGAGCGAGAATAATTGCCATGATTGGAAGTGCAGGGAGCATAAATCGTAATCCCCAGTACATGCTTCCCGCCCACAATTCCTTGAGATGGAGAGCTTGAGCAATTGCGAAAAGAATGACTGTAAGAAGTGCTGGAATGGCAAATGACGCTAAACGTTTCCAGAACGTGACGACCACGTAAGGGACCATTACCAAAATTGGACTAAATAGAAAGAGATTCTTCGTTGGACTAAGAAAGGGTCCGACGGCAGCAATCCAAGTAGCCTTGTCGATGCTGTTCAAATAGCGGGTTGCCAATTCAAGATAATGTGAGATGGAAAACCTCGACATCAAACCCAATCTTGGAAGTGTAAATGCAAGGATCAAGATCAATGCCAGCGGGATGAATGCCGCGATAATGCTTCTTCGAATAACAGCACGATTTCGACGCAAGAATATGAGGATTATGCTTGTAAGAAGGAATGCCAGAATCACGACCAGCGTAATGCTCTTGATCATCAACCCCCCAAAGACACCAATCATAATCAAGCCCAAAGCCAAGATCCACTTTGATTCCTTACTCGTGATCAAAATTGCCCATCCGAGAAATGTGATCGCAACAAAAAGTGCCGCAAGTGGATCGCGAAAAGATGTTTTCGCGAATGGCCAAGCCATCGTGCACAAGCCATACAGTAGAGCAGTGAAAATGGCTGTCCTTGTATTGTGCCCCAACACTAAGGTTGTCGCATAGACTACCAACCCGGTTAGTGCCGTGGCAAAAAGTGCGATGGTTGAAAATGCCTGAACCCCTCCAACGTTCACTAAAGAAGCAAGTTTGAAAAAGAATGCCCCCAGTAGGGTCTGTCCCGGCTCGATGGCAACGATCGGGTCCGCTATAGGCTCTTCCACGGTTGACAGATTTCGCACACGCTCATTTCCATAGACTTGTGGATATGAAAACTTGTTCCAGAACGCGTAGCTCTGAGCTCGGGCAGCTAAAATGTGCTCATCGTCCACCCTAAGCGCCCCGCTGTATGTCAAGGTATAGGCGGACAGCAAGATCGCGCAAACCATCAATGCGCCAAGAATGCCCGATCTCCCAGCCCATTGCCGGGATGAAATCCTAATCGAAACAGACCGTTTCATAGAATTATGAGGAAACAATAGACAACCTTACTCTTGATTGACCTCATCCCCAGAGAATCACACTACCTACCAGACAAAATATGGAATTGTTTATGGACAAGGTGTTCCAGGGAAATCTTCCTGATAATCCGCGCATGCGGCCGTGGCAGTTGCAGAAATTATGATGCTGTCATACTCAGGACATGGCGTCCCGGGAAACTCTTCCAAGAAGACTTCGCACCCAGCTGTGGCGGTCGCATTCAGATCAAGAATCTCCGTTTCCAAAATATCTACCTGAGGCCCAAGGACAGTAATTGCTACGTACAGGCCAAAAGTGATAAGAATGATCGCGATTATTGCAGCCCCAAGTATTACGATTATTCTGAAGACACGTTCGGATTTAGGCAACGTATCATCCTGCTCATCCATCGGAATCTGCGGTTCATCTGCCATGAATTTCTCCTGAATATCTTGTCACAATCTCCGTTGTGTGCATAAGTGTTTGTGATGCATGTGGATTATGATGTTAGTAAGTTGGCAAGTTATTAACTCGGAAGTTCCCAATCCATATTAAACATCAATTCCCACTTATACGCTCCGATTACTTCTTGCTGAAAATTGAAAATTCCTAACCCTCACGTCCCATCGCCCACCGTTGCAACCAAAGTCGCGCATAAAGCCTGTATGGGAGAACCGGTTCTAGTAGTCTACGTATCAGATATTTTACATATATGACGGAAAGCTGGCTTCCACCAAGTCGCTTATGAACCCTCAGCATTTCAGGCCAGCAGCGATCTGCCGAAGCCATACTCTTCGCCTCGCCGTGCAATCGAAAGGATGCCCAGGTCCGTTGCACATGCCGGATAGGCGTTAAAGCAGCGATACGTACCCAAAGATCGTAATCCATAGCAAAGTAAAACGTGGTATCGAGTGGACATACCAGTTTCCAGAGGCTGCTTCTGAAGAATGTTGCTTGCTGGGGGATATGAACGTATCCCTGACGAAGCTTGCGATAGTCCGTTTCAGCAGAATGAAAACGTCCGATCCAGTCGCCATCATCATTCACAAAATCGGCATCTCCATACACCATCCCAACTTCGGGATGAGCTTGCAAGTATGCTACAGCATCGGCAACTGCACCCGGCTTATAGAGATCATCCGAGTTAATCCACGCAAATATCCTTCCCGTTGCAATTGAAAAACCCTTATTAATGGCATCGGTCTGACCCGCATCAGGTTCTGAAATCCACTTGGATAAGTCATCAGAATATCCTTTGAGGATATCGACACTACCATCTGTTGATCCCCCATCCACAACAATGTATTCGATACGAGGGTAATCTTGATCTAACACAGAGCGAATGGTTGCCCCTAAGAACTGTCCTTGATTGAATGATGGCGTGATGATGGAGACGAGAGGGAAATCTTCTACCTGATGATTGTTACTCTCGATTTCCGAAGTCTGTTCCGAGTTATGCAATCTTCACCTCAAATAATGATAAGGACTGATACGCAAATCAACGAATTGTCTACAAAGTACTTTCTCTCAAATCAAACAGGATGTATCCATCTCCTTCTTGATGGATGTGGAAGTTCTGATAGAGATACTCTTTCAGCTGTGGTTGACTTTCAAGCTCTGCGAAATGTGTAATCAGGAAATAATCCATTCCTAATGTTCGTGTCCGAAATTCTTCTTCAAAGTCATACACGTCGCTCCCGGATAATTCCCATACAGTCATGTCCGCACGATAGGGCCATACCTCAATGTCCTTCCAACCATAATATTGAAGCCTGAAGCCGTATCCATGGGTCAGTGCGATGATGCTGCCATCCGAGGGAAGTTCTTCGCCAAGATTCTTCCAACCGGCCACTTCAGAACGATAATCCTCCCTTGCTAAGTCCACGCGTGCGCTCCAGAGTAAAGAACCCACAGCCGCAACACATATCAACAATGCAGCGTACTGCCATATCCTTTGACCCTTCCGAAGTTGATTAATGATCAATGCGGCTACACAAGAAATTCCAAGAGCTACAATCGCAATTAGCATAAGGTGGTAGTAATCATGGGTCATGATCTGATAAGGCAAAGCCAATCCATAAATCAGATAACCAAAGAGGGTGCCAAACATGAGCCCCTTCGCCCTCCCTTGTTTCATGAGCAAGATTCCAATAAGACTGAGGACAAATACCTCAAAACCCACCACATAGTTGATCTCACCCACCCATCGAATGTAAAAGGATGGGTCAAAGATCAAATCCCGAAAAGAAAGAACCCAGAAACCAAAAAGGCCTGAGGCCCGTTCAGTAATAAGGAGGGTATTCCAGATCATTGCTGGTGCAACTGCAAGCAACCCTATAATCCACGTTTGAGGATTCAAAAGCGTCTTTTTCAGATCGCGTGATGAGACGATCAAGCCAAGAAATGCTCCCACAACTGGGAAGATCGCAACCGCCTTGAGCAATACGGCTAATCCACATAATAGTCCGGCAAGTACCGCCCTTCTCCACGTAGGCTTCTCACTCCATAAATACAGCGCAAGCACGGCGAAGATGACTGCTGTTACCATCACCGGATCAGGCTGGAATGACCGGCTGGCTATGATCCCATAAGGTAGAATTGCAAAGATTGCAGCTGCAACCAATCCTCCTCCAACGGAAGTCATTATGCTCGCCAAGATGAAGATACCCACAGCACCCACGAGCCAAAAGAAAGAAGTAAATATGCGTGAGATCCAGAGGTGCTCTGCGCCGACGATAAGATAAGTGGTTGCGACGAGCCGTTCTAATAATTGAGGTTCATAAACTGGTGCTTCGTGCCACAAGTTAATAGCCATATCACGCTGCTCCTCAGGAGCAGCATCAAGCATCTGGTAATACATGCCTCGGGCGATTACGGCTGAACCGAGCTGGCGGGTTTCATGAAAATCCAGCGGCGGATCAGTTAGGTCATAAAGTCGAATGGCAAAGCCAACTGAAAAAATGATGAGCAATGCGAGAACGATCAGCCACTTTGAGCGAATAAAGTTTGATAGAGTCATAATGATTTTTGATTGAGCCAGATATTCCTTGAAAAGTAAGATTATTGATCAGTATAGTTATGCAAACTTCATAAAAAGAACCTTTGCAGAATCAACACTACCCATCACTTTGGGTGGTCGCCGAGTGATCCTGCAGCTCAGCTCCACCTCCACCAACTCCGACGAGACGGTTACGATGTTGAATTTTACGCCGCAGGTCACGATAAAGAAGAAACAAGCCTTCACATCCCACTGTACTCAGTGATGCCTGAACAGCCTTATACCAATACCTGTGAGCTGATTTCGGATGTCGGCGATATGCGCGGAGCATACGTTTAGATGCTTCCCAATGCTGACCATCATCGATCAGACGCCGCGCGGCAAAGGCATCCAAACTTGCATAGATTCTAGTGTGATTTTCAGCGATGATATGACCTAGTACTGGATCCTCTTCAGCGCGATGAAGCATATCCTCAGCTTCTTCAATAAAGGCGGCCGCCAATGCGACGGTTTTTGCACCCACATGAGTGCGTTCGACCGCCCAAAAGGATGGAATATAGAGTATTGGATAATGGGCAGCAATTCTGATCCACAATTCATGATCTAAGATAAGATTGTAGCGATCGCTAAGAAAGCCAGCCTTTTCTAGAACCTGTCTTCTCATAAACACAGTTGGCTGTAAAAGCACGTTGAAACAAAGAAGATCGAGAACATCGTAAGCTTGGTACTCATGTGGATCCAGCAGTCTGCCCACTGCATCAACCATCAGACCATCCGCGTAAACCATCCCCACTTCAGGGTTATCATTGAGGGCGTTGACAGCCTCACGGACTGCTCCTGCCATGTAGAGATCATCTGAGTTAATCCATGCCAGGATATCTCCGCTCGCCAGCTTGAGTCCTTTGTTGATTGCATCTGCCTGTCCCTCATCAGGTTCGGAAGACCAGTATGCGAGATCCTTCTCGAATTTCTTTATGATCTCTATGCTCCCATCCGTGGAGCCACCATCCACGATGATGTACTCAATTCGTGCGTAATCCTGCCCCAGCACCGTGCGAATCGTCGCCTCCAGGAACTGTTCCTGGTTATAAGAAGGGGTCACAATTGAGACGAGGGGTATATTAGTGTCGCTCATCAGCTAGTTGGTATCAACAACCATCAAATCAACTCTCTTCCAACGATCCAATGTGAATGCACTTTTTCAAATTGGACTGGTCACATTAACCTTAAGTTCCATCCTCATAACGAAAACGCATCAAGAAATCTGCAATTTGGAAATCCAATTCTTCGTCGATATCCCATGCCTCAGCCGCGTCCATTTCATATAACATCGGACGCTCACCAATCCTGTTCGTGTTCTTTAGAAAGCTTTCCCTTGAAAATATGTATAGACACGAATTCTCTTCATAGAGCGGTTCCAGGTCTTGCGTGCGGATCAGCTTATGTGGATCGTGATTCAGTGGACTTCCATCAGGCCGATACAATCTTGTCTGCAATGCTGTAACCGTCAGCAGAGTGTCGTGAACGCTTTGCGAGAAAAAGGCTTCGATAGCAGCATCGATCGTCGAAGACTTCAGGAGCGGATTTGTGCTGTGCGTCTGAAGGAAAAAATCGAATTCATTAAGTTGTGTGATGTCATATTCGATCAGGTCGTTGGCAACGAACATGTCACCTATTAGATGATCAGGTCGCTCGATGATCCTCACATCGAAATGTGCATAGGCTTCTTCTGCGATTTGAGGGCTATCAGTGTCGATAACGATCTGATCAACATATCGACAATCACTCAGCGCACCTAAGATCCAATGGAACAAGGGTTTCCCACAAAGCGGCCGGATATTCTTCCCTGGCACCCGCTCTGAATGCCATTTCATCGGCACCAATGCTGCAATCGCAGGAATCTCAGAATGGATTCCCATCACATCCACCTTCATCCAGCACCTTATCCCATTTTTCAGCCATGTCACCAATATTGTCAAAAACGAGGTTTGGACGGATTGTTGATTGTGATAACATCTCGCGAGTCGTGAGGCCGGAGAGCACCAAGATACCCATCATTCCAGCTTGATGCGCACATTGGATATCAACATCCAACCGGTCGCCCACGGAAGCGGTTTCCTCTGCACTCAGCCCCAGCTTATTCATCCCTTCAATAAAAATCGCTGGCTGCGGTTTTCCAATGATAATGGGCTCTACTTTAGTCACCGCTTGAATCGCGTAAACCATCGCTCCTGCACCAGGTGCAATCCCATCCGGCGTTGGAGCTCCTGAATCAGCATTGCATGCGACAAAGGTTGCCCCACTCAGGATAAGAGAAGACGCTCGTTGGATTTTCTCATAGTTAATCTCTCGATCCAGACCAACTACCACGGCGTCGACATTATCATCACTCAGGACAAATCCTGCTTTCTCTAAGGCCGTTTGTAGCCCACTTTCGCCAACTGGATACACTTTCGTCCCCGGTGGAAACTTATGGCTCATGTAAGCCATAGTTGCAGTCACTGAAGTGAGGATTTGTGCAGAATTCGTAATCAAACCTATCTTTTCTAACCTTCGGCTCAAATCCTGAGGCGTCATTGTCGAGTTGTTGGTGATGTATATATGCGGAACCGATCGCCTTTCCACGAAATCCAGAAATGCATCCAATC
>JABAOH010048541.1_pt1 | contig 15860 bp, 18 predicted proteins | sample 7062181 | NCBI WGS metagenome assembly JABAOH01 (sample SAMN14538630, study PRJNA623070) | marine sediment metagenome | biome: marine biome [ENVO:00000428]; feature: marine pelagic biome [ENVO:01000023]; material: deep marine sediment [ENVO:00002113]; isolation source: pool of 5 deep marine...
CGAGGTGGAAAACGCCCCTTTTTTGATTGTTCACGAACTTGAGCTCTGTCAACGTGTTTTAAAAAAGATAAAGGCGGACGAAGTTCATTTGGACATCTCTCTGCGCGGTTTGAATTTGGTAGACCTTTCTCTGATTCAGCTTTCCAAAATGAGAATCTCTGGTAGAGCGCGAAGTCATATCTCGAAGATTTTGCCGAAAATAAGAAAGATTTCTTCTGACATAAAACGAGTTTACGGTATTGAAGTTTTAGCTATAGGTAAGGAAAGTATTCCTGTGAGAATAGCTGAGCTAACCTGTGGCGCTCACGCCGTCCTATATTGTGCAGAAAGGGTGGTTAAACAAAAGAAAGCGCTGAAACTTGGGTTGCCAGCGAAGTGTAGCGTAGAACTCGTCAAAAACAACGTCATACTGCGGTCATTGTTGCCAGCGGAACAGGATATCGTAGGTCGCGCTGAGGATGAGAAGAAGGTTTTTGAGAAGACTAAAATTTCAGAGATGCTTAATCCTCGTGCCCGTGGCTTCAGAGTTTTAGAGATTTCTCCGAAATCCAAATAAAAGAATATTTTCTTTTTTTAGTATTGCATATTTGATTATTCTATATTTTTTGAAACGGCTATCTCGGTTGTTTCGAAAATTTGAAATAAAGAAAACTTATGAATGCAAGGAGAGACGCCAAATACATGGTAGTTCTATAATCACCAAATGTTATCACAACGGTTGCCATAAATGGACCTATTATGGACGACAGACTTAAGACAGAATCGAATAAACCGCTGACCGTTGCCTTTTCTATATTTCTATGCATCAGATATCTCAGCCCACCGACATACATGAGTGCCCAAGAAACTCCCAAAAGAAACTGAGTTGGAATTATTTGCAAATAATCAGTGGCAAGGGTGAAAGAAAAAAACGTAACACTCGACAAGATCAAACCTGCGGTAACTGAAGCCACGTATTTTATTCTGCCACTTAAAGTATACATGAAGATGAACTGAGTTATGCTGGTCGTCGTTGAAATAACCCCAACCCAGAATAAATCTGCGCCCAGTGATTGCAAGAATAGTGGCCAGAAAGTCCATACCATCTGAGCCCCACTGTGACGGATTAGGATGGACAGATAAAGCGGGAGGTTTTTCCTTATGATTTTAACCGGAAACTTAGGAACATCTATAGAATCGTGTCTTCCAATTCTCATTTTTGAGGCTGTCAGAAAAGCAAGAAAAGACAGCAACGAGCTTAAGATGAAGATGTTTCTAACCGCGAAATAAATAGCTATTGCTCCCGATACAAATGATCCAAAAGCCCAGCCCAATGATCCGAAAGATGAAAACTTGGCCAAATCTTTTTTGTTCTCATGGACGTATGCCATTAATGAAGCGGGGTATATACCTAAACAAAAACCAATTGAAACACGTATTATCAACAAGGTCAAAAAATTTTGAGCAAATATTTGCAGGAAAAACGCAGTCGCCGATAAAACTAAACCAATCAGCAGAAATAACTTCCTACCATACTTATCAGATGCACGACCAAAAACGAATGAAGACAAAAATGAAGCAAGAGAGTAAAACGCCACGACAAAACCGATTTCTGTATCTGATATTCCCAAATCTTTGGCAAAAATAGGTATGTATACCCAAGAAGCCATCATTGCGGCAAAAGTGAGGAATCTGATCAAATGTGGTTTCATTGTATAAATACCTCCGCCTTATTTAGGTAAATAGTGCTTGCGCAATGTATACATGCATACTAATAAAGAGCATGATTAAGGGCGAATTTTCTTTGTGATTATTTCATGAAAGGTCCATCCTTTCTCAGCGAGTTGGCTCAAGAACGGCTCGGGCTCTAAACCTTCAGGTGGTATGACCCCCTTAGTCGTTATTTCTCCCTTCGCAAGCATAGTGGCTGTGAGCGCTGCTGGAACGGCTACCGCCGCCCACATTACTCCCCACTTTTCGTAATTTTCGCGGAAGCTTGATATCCTGTATACTGTGTGAGTGATTTTTTCACCAGCCTTTTCACCCTTAACCTCCGCTAATGAACATACATATGCTTCTGCGTCGCTGTGTAAGAGCTCTTGTTCCATCTTCGCACTTGTTTCTGATGCTGGAGGGGTGAGGGCTAGAAGAACGTCTCTGGGAACCACCCTGGCACCTTTCACATCTATAGGTTTGTTTCTGGCAAGGCCCATTTTAATTAGCGAACCTGCCATTCTATCTGGACATATCTTATATTCCACGTATTTTACGCCCTTTATGAAGCGAGGAATAGTGAAAACTGGTTCGTAGTCTATGTAGCAGACTGTTGCTGGACCCACAGGCTCTGGAAATGCATAGTCTTCCACACCTGAAAATGGAGACACCTCTTTCCATTTTCCATTCTCGTAAATCGTTGGTGGAGGTACCCATTCACCCAATGCCCATTCTGGACTCCAGGATGGGGACCATGTTGGTATGAATTCTTCTCTTTCAGCCCCACTCCAACCCAGTCTTAGGCGTATCTCATCAACGTGATCAAGTTTATCAGCTACATACCTTACCGCCACATTCGTGGTAAATGGTCCGCCTTGATATACTACCGCTGTTAACCCAGCATCTTTAAATTTGTCGTTCAGAGCCAACTGTTCAGGGACAGCAACTTTACAGCGACCCACATCCACGTCCGACGCAAGGTCTACGTAGTTTGCTCCGCTTTTCAAGGCTGCTTTCATTATATTAAGGTTAAATCTTGAAGTCGCGTTAATGAGCGCGTCGAACCCGCTCACGACTCGAAGCAAGTCGTCGATTTTGCCAGCGTCAACTCGTTCAGCATGCACCTTGTCGCTTCTTAGTTTCTGTACCACCTGCTTTGCCTTGCTTAAGTCTATGTCAGCGCAAACAACTTCAGAAATTCCCTGAGTCTTTGTCAAAATGGAAGCAATAGCTGATCCTTGAACACCTGCACCAACAATTGCAATCTTCAAATCATACACCTCGATCTTATCGTGAACCCAGTGATATGGCTCTTTTATTATTTGAGCGTTTGGATGGGCATGCATTCTCACATAAGAGTGAAATAGACCCGTCGATTATTTTTCCCTTTGTTTTTAGTCTTAAGTAATTTTATTTGCCCAATCTCTTTTAGGTTCTTAACGTGCGTTCCTCCGTCAGCTTGTTTGTCTATACCGACTATCTCTACAATGCGGAGATTGGAAATGTTGGGCGGGAAAGCCTCAGCCATTTTTATTACGCCTGGAATCTTCAAGGCTTCTTTTTTAGGCAGTTCATACCATTTTACAGAGATGTCTTTTCTAAACAAATCGTTCGCCTTATCTATGTATCTGTTAAGAATTTCTCGATCATACTTTTCCAAACTAAAATCGAAACGAATCTTATCCTCCTCAAGTTGGTTACCAGTGACAAGAGCACCTGTACCCGTGCATAGAAGCGAAGCGAATACATGAGCTGCAGTGTGGCTTCGCATAAGTTTGTATCTTCGTTCCCAATTTAGGACACAATGAACTTTGTCTCCCTCTCTTAAGCCAGCTTGGTCAACCTCGTGAGATATTTCTCCAGAAAATTTGCCAACGTAAACAACATTATATGTTTCATCTCCTTTCATGATCTTTCCAGTGTCCCACGGTTGACCTCCACCTTTAGGGTAGAAAATCGTTTGATTCAAAACTACATATTTTTCATCTTTAACCGAAACTACGACAGCGTCACATTCTCTGCGGTAACTGTCCTTCAAATACAATGCTTTAGTCACAGGAATAGCCCCTTAGCAATGTAATTTTTTGCGATTTATAGATGTTTATGCGTGCATTTCATAGCTCTTAATAATTTCTATCGTCGACAGTTATAATTTTGTTAGAAAAAATATTTGCCTATACATCTGAATGATTCAACAACTTTCCACGTCTTTTTAGTTCTCTTTTCAAGACAAAAAGCTTCGACGTCAACTGGTCTTCTGTTTATTTCTCAGTCCCAGATACAATCCGTAAAAAGTAACTAGGCTCACCAGCGACCAGAAGGTGAAGAAAACTAGGTAATAAGCGACGCAACGATTGCGATAGCGCCGGTACATTTTAGCTGTTTTGTAAAGCAGTTCTATTAGTAGCCACGTAAACAAGGCTGCTGGAATGTACCAGGGTAGGAAGAATAGAGAAACTATTGCGATGATTAGAGCGAAGCCTCTAATTATTAGGTTGAAACGAACAAACGACGGCTTGAAGCCATGTTTTGCAAATAGCTGACCCACTCCTATAAAATGGTGAAAGCATTTGTGCGTAGCTGCTCTTAAGGTAGGAGAGCCCTTAAACCAGATGACTGCTTCAGGCTCATAGAGTATCTTGTATCGTTGAGCTACCTTGTAAGTAAGTTCTGTGTCCTCTCCACGATGCAGCGTATCGTCAAAGCCGCCGACTTCGAGGACTACTTTGCGTCTGATGGCAAGGTTCATGGTAGGCGCTATTTTAACGTAATCGCGTTGTGTTGGCATTTCCATCCTACCGCCGACACAGGCGAGGAAATAGGCAACACCGCAGTCGGTGTTCCAAAGGCGTGTTTGACCCGTAACTCCTGCGATCTCTGGGTTGGTGAAGTGTTGCAGAACCTTTTCAATCCATTGGGGTTCTGCGTAACAGTCGGAATCAAGAAAGAAAATGATGTCTCCTTCACTTTTCTCAACACCGAGGTTACGTGCATGTCCGAAGCCTAAGCCGGGCTCCGAAACAAGTTTGACGGGATATTGCTTTACAATCTTTAAGGTGTCGTCCTTAGAACTTCCGTCAACAACCACCACCTCATCGGGTTTGCGGGTTTGTTTGAATATGGACTCAAGGCTCTTACGGACGGTTGCCGCAGAGTTCTTTGTTAAAATAACCACTGAAACCTTGTGGTCGTCGGTCTGCAAAGGGAGGCACCAACCCGAATGAAATGGAAAGAAGGCTATTCTTTGCTCTTTTTTACTTTCACTATGTTAAGACTCATGTCGAGTGCTTTTACGCTGTCAGTTATTTCTCCAAGACTGAGGATGTCGGCTCCGGCTTCTGCAAATTTGAGGATGTTCTGTTTGTTTATCCCGCCGCTGGCTTCGATCAAAACTTTGTTTCGAAGTTTCTCTCTCTTAAGCAATGCTATTGTTCCCTTTACTTGTTGGGGAGAAAAGTTGTCCAGCATAATAATGTCTGCTCCTGCTTTAGCTGCTTCTATTGCTTTGCCTTCCTTGGAAACCTCGACTTCAATTTTTTTAGAAAATGAAACAGCGTTTCTAACTTTTTTCACAGCTTCACCAACATCTCCAAGAATTGCGATATGATTGTCTTTTATGAGAACAAGATCGTCCAAGTGAAGTCGATGAGTGTCGCCTCCACCGAGCATTACCGCCTTCTTGTCAAAATAGGAGAGTCCAGGTGCCACTTTTCGGGTGCAGGCTACTCGAGTTTTGTAGCCAGCGCTTCTAAGTTTTTCAACCAGTCGATGGGTTGTGGTGGCTATACCACTCATTCTCGTGAGGATGTTAAGGAGGGATCTTTCGATTGATAGTAACGTTCTGGCGTCTCCAATAATCTTCAATATGACTGTTTTTTTCTTAACCATGGATCCGTCAGGCGCGGGGGTGCCAGCTTTCAGGTCAAAACTATTCAGCAGTGTTAGTGCTTCTTCTATTCCAGCTATTATTCCGCTTTCGTTTGCGATGATTTCGGCTTCAACAATTGTTCCAAGTGGGATGGTGAGAAGGGTGGTTATGTCGCCTTGCCCTATGTCTTCCTCTACAAATCTGCGAATTTTTGCCTCCAACATTTTCTCAGGAAGAAACGTTGCAATTCCTCCTTTCTATTTACAATGAAGCTTTTTTTGCTTTATCTTACCTTTTGGAGAGACTTCCTCAAAGATTATTGCTTGAAACTTGAATATGGTTGTTCCTTCAAGCAGCCAATAATCTGGTGACAAACCGGCTTTAATGCAGCACTGGCAGAGAAACTCTTCTGCATCCCAGTTCCATTCAATTGGAACCTGAGGTAAGAGAAGGCCTTTGTAATAGCTTTTCTCAACAATTAAGCCGTCTTGTCCCACTTTAATCTCTGAGGGATAGTCTGTGGGTTTCTTCACTTTAATGGGCTGGGGAGGAGTAAGAACACTGACCTCAAAAACAATGTGGTCGAGTTCTTCTGGAGAGACTGGAGGAAAACGGGGATCCTGCGTGGCGGATTTGATGGCTGATTCTATTACGGCGCGTGTCAAAGTGGTGGTTGGATAAGGATAACCAATGCAGCCTCTTAGCTGTTTTTTCTCGTGTTTAACGTTGTTTAACGTAACGAAAACTCCGCAGCGTTTCATTAGTTTTGGCGGTAGGTCTTTAGGTAAATCTAAGGTTTTTCCGTTTTTTAGGTATTCCTCCACTGCTTTTCTGGCAAGTTTTACGAGGAACTCTCCTTCTTTGTTGGTTAGTTTAAATGACACTTTGATTCCTCTATCTAAGTCAATCTGGAGCTAACTATCAATTAGAGGTTTTGATTGAAAGCTTATTTATTTTTGCTGTGCGTTTCCCGTGGAAGCGTTAAAGTTTCATGGACTTTTCTTGAAGCCTTATAAACTGGAGAAGCCCCGCGATTTCCCTCTTTTCTGGGTTTTCACTGATGTTTTCTGAAAAACTCTGTTTTCAACATATCTTTTCGCTATATGATTCAAATATGAGCTGCGAGGGGATTGGAATCCCTTGACAGTGATGTCTATAGCAGTTTCTGGGAAAAATTTGTTTTCAGCATTCTGCTACTATTAAGAGCCAAATATGCATGTGCGTTAAATGATTTTCAATACTGAATTGTAGAAAATTAGCGTGTGGGAAAATTAAATAAAATCTATGCCCTCATAAGGTTTGAGGAGTTGAAAATGAGTGAGCTGAAAATTAAGCCGAAAGTAGTTGGATTGAATGCTTGGAAATCCGGTTCAGACAACCTAGTACCCGGATGCACCATTACATCCATAGCTAATGTAGAAGGAGTTGGCGAGGTAGGATTATATTTTATGCCTCCGGGAAAACAGACAACTGTTTTCTCTCTGGAGGAGGAAGATGATGGTACAGCCGATGAATACTATGGTCCATGCCACGAGTTTTATTACGTCCTCGTTGGAGAATTCACAATGTACTGGGGCAAAGACACATCTAAGTTGAGGACAGATGGTGAAAATAAACTGGTTCTGAAAGCTGGAGAACTGGGCCACTGGACTCCAGGCTGGAAATATTCGGTGAAAAACACTGGAGACGTGCCTGGAACATTCTTTTGGGGCTTAAGCAGTCCGCCGAAGGGAACGAAAAGGAGAGAAATCGCAGAGCCTCCTCCAGAACTCAGATGATGCAGGCATGTGGGTTAGCCGCAGGGGATGCAGTTCGTTCAAGTCATTAGAATTAATGGGATATGAATTTTGGTGAAAATGCGGTTACCAGAATCTTCTTTTTAGCGCTTTTTTCTCAGCTTCTATCACTAATTCAAAAAAGTGATCTGTGAATGCGCTATCCTTTCGAAGAATTTCTTCTACGTCAGACGATCTCAGTCTTCTTCCAGCTAATGCCACTGCGGCTGGTTTGCCATATTTAGCCATCAATTGCCCCGTTTCTAGAGCTTGCCCCTGCCATTTTCTTTCATTCTTCGTCAACCTTTCTCCTTTTTTCTCTACAAGTGAACTAACTTCATCTTCTTCTCGGCGAAGTACGCCTAGGGCGGTGGATCCACATTTTGGGCATTCTGGTTTGTTGGGTAGGTCCTTTATGTGAATCATGTCTAGATAGTCCCAGCAGTTGGTGCAAATGAAAGTGCGGGTTTCACTGAATAAGCGGGCTTTCGCGGATTCCACGAGTATAAGTTTCATTCTTTCTGGGGGGATTATGTCGGTTTTCATGCTGGCTCTTTCTAGACCTACGCGTGCAATTGGAGTGACAATTCCTCCTGTTTCCAGTTTTTGAACTTCAATTTCGTTTTTTCTAATCATGTTGAGAAGTTGGATTGTGTGCTGTAAGTCCAAGTCTTTGCTGAAAACTTCTTTAAGTGCTTCATCGTAAATGGCTGTTTTCTCAAAGCTTTTAACTAGGTGGCGAAGGCTTACGCCGCTGAAGTCAACCCATTTTTTGAGAGCGCTGAATCTTCGAGCTACATGAATTATTCGTCGCTTGAAAATCCCTGTCTTCACAGCAGCCTCTGTAAGTTTGTCCTGAATAACAGAGTTGGACCATTTATTAATTTCACCAAACATTTTGAGGATGTGGTCTGCGTTAGCGGCGCCCATGGTTTGAAGGAAAATGCGATACGGGTCATGCTGCACTGCAACTGCGTATCCAGTTTGCTCAGAAAGTATGTGGCCCATTAACTGAGCTAAAGCACGATTTGTAAGAGACCCGAAGTTTGCGTGAATTATGACGTAGTCTTCCCAATCCTCAACAACTATCCGTTTATCTGTTGGGGTAAGAAAGCCTTCTCTAACTTGGTCGACAGTTTCAAGTATCGCACGCATAACTACATTTTTATCCGCGGGATACTTCTCAGCTAACTGAGCTGCAACTTCGTCGTGTGTCACTTTGTTTCTTATTTGTTCTTCAACAAAGCCTCTGATCCACCCTACTTCTTGGGCTACTTCAAACGGAACTGGAATCTGTTCTCCAATCCAGCTTGGGATAGCCCCAGTGGGGTCATCAACAGATTTCACGTAAACGTGGTCGCTGGATACGTTCACGATTTTCCATGGACTACCTCGGATGATGAATTTGACGCCTGGTTTTCCGTATTCTGCCATAAAGGCTTCGTCTAGTATGCCCACAGCGGATTCTGATGTGTCATCTATCACAACGTATTGTTTTTCGTCAGGGATCATAGATAGGTTTCCAAAGTAGTATTGGTACATGGCTTTGGTTTGGCGGGGTTTTATGGCGAGCATGTCTTCAAACGAGACCCAAGCCAATCTGGGGAAGCGGGAGTGCATGTACGTCAAGACTTTTTCAACGTCTTCCAAGGTTAGGTCTAAATACGGATAGGCGTTCTTGAACATGTCGTAAATCTCATAGAAATACCAGCGCCTTTTCTTCATCAACAGTCCTATGATCTGATGTGCCAAGGCATCGTAGGGCTTTGGCGGTACGCTGACTGGCTCCAACTCTTCTCCATATGCCATGCGGGCTATGACCATGGCTTCCAACGTGTCGTCGGAGTCCATTGTGATGATGACTCCTTTGGCGATGCGTCCGATTCTGTGTCCGCTCCTTCCAACGCGCTGAATTAGGCGTGTAACTTGTCGGGGGCTCATATACTGTATCACCAAGTCTATCCTTCCGATATCTATGCCTAGCTCCAGCGAACTGGTGCAAACAAGTCCTTTGAGTTCACCGTTTTTTAATCCTCGTTCAGCCGCTATTCTGGATGGTTTGGCTAGAGACCCGTGGTGAATAGACACTGGGAAGTTGATGTCCCAAACCTTGAATCGACTCGCTAAAACCTCTGATGCAGAGCGGGTGTTGGTGAAAAGAAGAACCGACTTTTGCTTTTCAATGAATTGTCGAATAACGCGAAGTCGAGCAGCAACCTCAGAGTGAGTGAAAAGCGCTGAGGCAAGCTTGATGTCCTCAGAACTAGGTTGAGGAAAAATAATCTCTAACTCCATAAGTCTCGCTACAGGCACCCTTACAATTTCCACATCTCGCTTATTGCCCACTAAAAACTGGGCGACCTTCTCGGGACTACCAATCGTTGCTGACAAACCTATCATCTGAAAATCTCTACCCGTAACCCATCGTAACCTCTCTAGAGCCAGCGACAACTGGCTTCCCCGTTTGCTGTCAGCCATCTCGTGAACCTCGTCGACAATCACCCACTTAACTTCTTGAAGATGTCGACGCATCAACCTGCCAGGCAAAATAGCTTGCAGGGTTTCAGGCGTGGTAATCAACATGTCAGGTGGACTTTGAGCCTGTCTTGTACGCTCATTAGTAGTAGTGTCACCATGCCTCACAGCCAACTTCACATCTAGATGGTTACACCACCATTCGAGGCGTTCTAGCATATCTCGATTCAAAGCTCTCAGCGGAGTTATATAGAGAATTTTTATCCCACGCGGTCTCTCAGGCGTACGCATGAGCATGTCTAGAACAGGAAGCGCCGCTGCCTCAGTTTTTCCAGTAGCGGTTGGTGATATGAGGAGAACATTTTTTCCAGCAAGGATTTTGGGAATAGTTTTTTCCTGAGGCTCAGTTGGCGAATCGAACCCCTTCTGCTTGATTAACCTCCGAATAGGTTTAACGAACATCTCGAAAACATTCTTGGGAGATTCCAACATACACTCAACTGCCTGAAGCCAAAGAATACTGTGGAAGCGTGTGTAAAAGCATTTTGGAAAACAGAAACAGTATGTTAAGGCGTGCCCGCGTTCCTAGTAGAGTCCTTCTGTTCATCAACCATTCAATATCTAATTCATATCATTTACCCCTATGTTTCGCTCGTAAAACTAACAAAAATTATCATAAAAACGTCTAAATTTACAGTTCTCCCAATAGAATGTATGGAAAGTTTTTTATTTGAAATCGTTTAAACCATGGTTATGATAATGGAGGAAAATGTATGGCTAAATGTCCGAAATGCGGACGACAAGTAGCTAATCCAAGAAAGAGTTGGAAAATGGCTGGTCGCCCAGACAAAAGCGGTAAGAGAACTGAGCTAAACATAGGCCTTTTCGATTGCCCCACATGCGGGGCTTTCAGAGTTGTTTTGGGTAAGCGAAAGATTTAGACGCAAATCCAGCTAAGCGACTTGCGTGCCAAAGCAGGGTGAAACAAAATATCCGCCCCCTCTTGCGGAGAATTGCTGAAGAAGTGGCCCTTTAAAACGAGGGGACTTGTTGCATGGGGAAAACTTTGGAAGAGGAATACCAAGCACATTAGGGACAGAGGCATAGAAGATTGCGGCGATGTTAATGCGCTCTACACATCTTCCATTTTTTTGTATATTCTAGAACGGTAAGTTTTTAACACATGATAACAACAAGATTCTTCTTGAAAAATGTTGAGGGCTGCTAGAAAAGATGGAGTCAGGTGAGCCAAGTGAAATTAAAGGGTATACTTAAGAATGATTATGTGAAGACGGCTATCCTACTACTCATCATAATAATCAGCGTTTTTGCTTTCTGGTTCGGTTTAAGAGCAGCGTTAGCAACGGAATTCCCGTTGTGCGGAGTCGCCTCTGGAAGCATGATACCGACCTTACAAGTCGGTGACCTCATTATAGTTCAAGGAGTGTCAAATGCTAGCAATGTTGAAGCTGCCCCTAAAAATGCTCCTGAGCCTGGCAACATTATTGTGTTTTACAATCCTCGAAAGGGATTTCGTGATCCAAACGACCTTATCGTGCATAGAGCAATAAACAAATCTTATGATGAAAGTGAGGGCAAATGGAAATTCAAAACACAGGGAGACGCAAACCCTAGCCCAGACAGTTGGGAAGTCCCAGAAGACTACTTAATCGGTAAAGTTGTACTTTTCCGCATGCCACTAGTAGGTTTCATAACCTTTTTAATGCGGACCCCAGCCGCAATATTAGTGATCTTGCCGCCACTAGTTTTGATAATCATGGACTGGATTCCCTTTTTCAAAGAAAAAGATGAATTGAAAGAACGAGATGAATCCTGAACTGGCGTTAATGACAATTTTTTCTCTGCAAGCAATGCCCTGCTGACTGCGTTGACTTTCGTGTTGTATGAAAGTTTTTGTTCATTGAGAATTTCAAACTCAGTTTTCCAGTTGAACATCGAAACCCATATTAAATGTTATGTACTAAAGACTTTGCCATGAACTTACTAAATGTACAAAAGTTTTTCTTGTTTGTTTTAGTTTGTATAATGTTTGCTCCATATGCGGTTTCCTTTTTGGGGTTAGGCACAGCTTCAATTTATCAAGCGGAAATTATTGCGTTAGTATCTTGGTACGTCGCAAGCTTAGCTATTCCGCTAATTATGGAAGATTTTGACACGATCTTCGTTCTGTGGTACTTCGCTTTTATTTTGGTGGGGGTTGCCGCAGTTTCTGACATGGTTTATCGTATGCGCCCATCCGCGTGGGCACCCGCCTATTGGTACGACATGCGTGGCAGACTGTCCTCTAATTTTGGTTCATACGTAAGAACTTGGGTTCTTCTTGTATTGCCGGGATGCGTGTTGTTCTCTATTATGGCGTTTGCTCGAAGAGTATACCGTAAATCGAAAGATACGGTCAGCTAAACTTTTTCTTGGTTTTCTGGTTCATGTGAAACCAAGCCTTTATAAGAAACTCCATTCCCATTTGAGGCGTGTGAGAGTGTTTTAGATGCCGAAGGTGAAGGCTTCCATAAATATTGAAAATGTGGTGGCATCTGCAACGTTAAACCAGAAAGTTGACCTAAATGCTGTGGTGAAAGGTTATCCTGGAGTTGAGTATCGCCCCGAACAGTTTCCTGGTTTGGTTTTCAGGTTGAAGAGACCGAAAACTGCTACTTTAATTTTTAATTCTGGGAAGATGGTTTGTACTGGTGCCAAGTCAGAGAAGGAGGCTAGGAGAGCAGTGATGAGAGTTATCAAGGAACTAAAGAAAAGCGGTATAATTATCATTGGGAAACCTGAGCTTAAGATACAGAATATTGTTGCTTCAGCAAGCTTGGGAGGGATGATTGACCTTGAAAAGTCTGCTTATACGTTGGGAAAAACTATGTATGAACCTGAACAGTTTCCGGGGCTCATTTATCGGATGGGAGAACCTAAAGTGGTGATTCTTTTGTTTGCGAGTGGGAAGCTTGTTTGTACGGGTGCTAAGAGGGAGCAGGATGTTTATGATGCGGTTGAGAAGCTTCATCAGAAACTTGAAGACCAAGAGCTGATATACTACGAGTAAAACGTGTTTATTCTTCAGCACGACTTTTTTTGTTTTAAATCTATAGCAATCATTAGTTTGCGCTCAGAAAAACTGGACTTTCATGTTTATTTCTTTTTCACTTGTTTCATTATTAGTTTGTACTGGTCTTCTTTGATGACGTCCATTTCGTGGAGTTTTTTGGCTGCTTCGCTCACCCTTAGTAAGTAATGTAGTGTAACGTTTTTTTTCGTTAGGTTTTCTTTTCCTCCTTCTTCTCTGTCCATTAGCACAACGGTGTCCGTTACTACGCCGCCTTCTGCTCTAATTGCTTCCACCGCTTTCATTAAGGACCCTCCAGATGTGATGAGGTCGTCTATGAGGAGAACGCGGTCGCCGGGCATGATGAGTCCTTCTATTTTTCGTTCTCGTCCGTGCAGTCGGGTGAGTTGGCGGATGTAGAGGAAAGGCTTGTTTAATTGATAGGCGACGATTGAGGCGAAGGGTATGCCTGCGGTGGGTATGCCTGCAATTCGTTCGAAGCTGTCGATTCCTAGGTCGGTTTTTATTAGGTTTAGGTAGAGGTCGCATATTCTTTGAAATGCGTCAGGGAAGCTTGGGACGATTCTGAGGTCGATGTAGTAGGGGCTTATTTTTCCGCTGGTGAGTTTGAAAGTTCCAAATTTTAAGGCTCCAATCTTGGTTAAAACTCGGCAAAGCTTGGTTTTCATGAGTTCCCTTTCTTTATCTAATGACATTATTTGTTTCCTCAGAGAACACCTGTATAATTCAGCTCTATTAAATAATAACTTATCCTAAGGAGATGAAATTATTTGGCCAACCAAAGATCCCGACCTTATTTACAAGGTCTCTTTTGTCCCAAATTAATGTGTTCCTAAATTCAAATCTTGCTCTTCGCAACTTTCCTATTACATATATGTGTGAGGAATCTCTTGTTTTCCCGCCAAACATCGTTAACATTGATTATGCGGTGGGATTTCGGTTTCACTAGGGGTAAAATGCCCGAGTATATTTCTTCAAGTGCTTTAGAGGTGTTCTCGTGATCCATTGTCCCTAAGTCAGGAGGATAATCCGAATATTGTTGAGTCTTGAGGTGTTGGTCATTCTCTCTAAGATTATCTCTAATGCTTTTATTTAGTCTTCGACGGTTCAACATATTTGCAGAGGGTGGAGATGTTATACATACAGAGACGGATGCGACCTATGAAGGTGCGAACTACTTCCTAGGGTATGCCTTAATATCCTCTTGGGTGACCTTTGAATATGTTGGAGCTGTGGGGAATCAGTCATTTCTACATCAATTCGACCTTGCGGGCGCACGTGTAGGCTATGGAGGCACATCCTTCAAGTATGTGAGAGAAAACTTTTTCAACTCTTCTCCTCCGAGGCTGACTATGAAACTTTGAATGTTCCCAACAGAACTGCCCCAGTCAACTTTTAATTGTTTCAGCCTTTCAATATACTCCGCGTAGTTTTTGTGAAAAGAGATAACCACTCCATTCATACCTAAACCTTCTCCAAATGCGGAAAATATTGCGTTGGGAAATTTTGCGGCGTATTTTCTGGCTTCCTCTATCCTTTGTGGAGTAAAGATCTTTGGGGGTATTTCAACAAAGGTCATAGCCAATATTTCAAAGCCCATCTTCTTAAAATCCGGAACGATTGTGTAGTTCTGAATCATTCCAGTCTTTTCAAGTTCTTTACGAATCCTGCTGATTGTTGGTTGAGAAACATTAAGAGTTTCAGCAAGTTTTCTATCGCTTTGATTGGAATCTTTAAGGAGTTCCCGTAACAATCGTTGAGCTAATTCATTTCGCATAGACTACAATTGGAAAGTAAAATGATAAAAGTTTACTGTATATCAAGCGCACAGAATGGCGGAGTACATATATGTACTTCGCAAATACGCGCACATTTGAGTTGAGATGCTTTAGGTTTCAGTTGCGGTCTTCTCACCTAGACTTGGCATACCAGCAGGTAACGCTGGGAATTTCTCGTTAATCTTTTGCTCTGCAACTGTGGCTGCCTCATCTAGAATGCTCTGTGCATCATCGTTCGCCGTCTCAAAGTCTATGCTTACCCCTGTGTTCTGACCAACATCAGTGATCATCCCGCCAAGCAAGTTTCCAATTTGCCCCAGCTCTCTCTCAGCCTCAGGAAAGATAGCAGACATCCCATTTCTAACACTACGCAACACTCCCACAGCCGGACCTAGAGTAGTGACAACATCGCCAAGCTCTGAAACCGTGCTTAACCTAAGAGCAATCTGCTCCAATGCAAGTCTACTATGCATAATCATTTTTTCCATCTTGCGTATCCCAGCAAGTTCATTAGCGAAAACGTTGGCCCGCGGCATGTCGTGTTTTGAGAATGCTTTAACAATTCTATCAAAGATAGCATTGTCGCGTTCCATCAAACGGTTGATTGCCTTGTCAAGCTTTTGCATTTGCAGTTCAATGCGTCTGACAGCTAAATCAAGGCGGGGTTTTAATGGCTCTGAAGAACGAACGGCCTCCTTAATCTTTTCTTTCAATGCCGGTTCTTTGTATCCTTTCCCCCATTTCTTAATGAATTTCGCGGTCAACCTGAATTCCTCTACGTAGATGAAGGCGTTTTTTAACGTATTATTACATTCTTAACATGCTCAAAACATTTTAGTATATATCTAACAGTATTCTCGGTTTTCCTCAGTGTTCTGAGCTTTGAATTCCACATGCAAATAGAAGCTAACCGCATTTCACCCAATAGACAAAAACGTGAACATGTGCGCACATCTAATCTTGTCTCACAAAGTGCTTTTCAGCAATTCCTTTTCCGCTCTACTAATTATCTCAGAAATTTCTTTCTGTACATCCTTATCCAGCGGTGTTGGCCAATGGTCTCGCAGAATTTCTTCCGCTTTCTCTCTAGCACGTTCAACCATGTTTTTTCCTCCAGCTTTCTTCCAAGCGTCGTAGCTTTGCCTATCGGTTAGTTCAGAGAAAAACAGTACATCTTTGAA
>JABAOH010003042.1_pt6 | contig 15858 bp, 15 predicted proteins | sample 7062181 | NCBI WGS metagenome assembly JABAOH01 (sample SAMN14538630, study PRJNA623070) | marine sediment metagenome | biome: marine biome [ENVO:00000428]; feature: marine pelagic biome [ENVO:01000023]; material: deep marine sediment [ENVO:00002113]; isolation source: pool of 5 deep marine...
TGAAGAATACCTGCCCCAAGACTATGACTACTATTATGACGGCTATGATGGGGTTGCTGAATACGGTGGAGGCCAACCTGGGGACCTGGTCCCAGAAGCCCTGGGGGAGGGTGCTTAGGCCGAAGCTGAGGAACACCGAGAAGCCGGCTATGAGTATCTCCCTCCTCCCGAACTCCTCGCTGCGCCATATGTCGGCCCCCGTCCCTATCACCGTCGAGGGTATTCCTATGCGCGCGCGCCAGCGCGACCGCTAAACGGAGCTTTCGATATTCTCCGTGCATGGCGTTAACGAAGAAGGTGTTCATCCCCTCGTGAGCGGACCTTCCCGACCAAGCTCCAACAACCATCGAGAGTTTAGCCGAGACCTCTGAAACGATCAGGCTTTGCATCACGATGCTTCTCTTCAATTCCGCTATGCAGAAGGCCGTTGTAAGCAATGTCACCAGCCCCAACGCCAGGCCGCCGGCTCCAGTTCGTCCGGAGGGGCGGTGAGGCGTTCATGGTCTACGAGAGGAACATGGCGAAGAGGGTAAGCGGCGAAGGACGGCCACGTAAGCCCCCTTTTGGAACGTTTCTATGATCGTCGTTACCGTGAGCGCCTTGACCCATTCGTGCACCGCCATCGACGGACCAATCCACCTCAAACCCAAGGGGTTCATAGAGGCGGGCACGGAGTACTTGGAGTTCAGCCCCAGGGAAGAATACGAGAAGACCATGAAGGTGGTCGCACGGAACCTCGAAGGGATGCAGGGGAAATAAAAATCTGATCGACCCATATTTTAAAAAATATGGCTTTTTAGAAGGGATCGGTTCTATCTTCCCCGCTTGGACTCTCCGTTCTTGAAGGAATCATATGATTTTGTCTAGTAGCTCGTCCAACTTGGCGTCGCCCGTGCCCGGTGGACGCCAGTCGACGTGCACCACATCCACATCCTGCTTCTTGTAATCCTCGTAGAAGTTTATGATGCCGATGTTCACGATCTTGAGCTCCTCCCTCAGGACGTCCTTCACCCTCGGCCACCCCCGTAAGCTTCCTCCAGTTTGTCAGAGCCCTCCCCCCTCGTCGCTATCAGCCCCGCGACTATGGCGGCCCTGGCGTTGCTCGGGAGGACGACCACCCCAGCCCCCCTCAGCTTTTCCTCCTGCCCTGCGAGGTTCTGGGGGTCCAGCTCCGTCCCCACCACCGAAGCGACGACGGGCAGGTACCCTCCCCTCGCCTCGGCCTTCTCCCTCGCCTCCCTTATCTCAGGGATGAGGGCCCCCGCAGGGTCCTCGTGGGAGCCGTATCCTATCACCACGTCGATGAGGATGACCGCGGTCTCGGGGTCCTCCCCCTCCCTGAGTATCCTCAGCCTCCTTATCGTGGGGTCCATTATGGGGTGGAGCCTCCCCGCGACGAACTCCTCCCCCCCGAGGTCAATGAAGGTGTGCTCTCTGCTCCTGTGGGGGTCCTCCAGTCTGTGCCCCGGGTCTAGGGGGCTGTTGGAGTAGGCGTACCCTATGAGGGGCCTCAGTACGAGCTGGGCCTCGGACGAGAGGGTGCCCCCCGAGTAGAGGCCCCTTATGTACCTCTGCCCGTCGGAGAGCCTCCCCCACTCCTCCTCCGCGAGCCGGGCCAGCGGCTCCAGGGAGCGGTCGTACCTCTCCCTGGCATAGTCCTCTCCCTTGAGCATGCTGACGGCCCTGAAGGCGGCCTCCTCCAGGGTGCCCGCGTGGGTGAGCCCGGCCTCCTCCACGGCCCTAGGGTCCCCGCCTATGAAGTTTGCCAGGACGGGCTTCGTCACCTCCCCCTTCACGTACTCCAAGACCCTCTCCTCGACGCCGGGCGATGGGGGCTTCGATATCAGCATTATCAGCTCAGTCTCCCCGTCCTCTTCCAGGAGCCTTATCCCCTCTATCATTGTCGCCCCGCCCACCTCCTCGGAGAGGTCGTTGCCCCCAGTCCCTATCGCGTGGGTTATTCCCACCCCCATCCTGTGGAGCAGGGTCGTCACCTGCTGTATGCCGGTGCCCGAGGCCGCGACCATGCCCACGGGGCCCCTGTCGACCACGTTGCCGAAGCCCATTATGACCCCGTTTATTATCGCGGTCCCGCAGTCCGGCCCCATCACCATGAGCCCCTTCTCCCTCCCCCGAGTCTTGAGGCCCAGCTCCTTTTCAAGGGGGACGTTGCTGCTGAATATGAAAAGGTTGAGGCCCCTATCCAGGGCCTCCGATGCCTCCCTGTAGGCGTGCTCCCCGGGGATCGATATGGCAGCCATGTTGGCCCCCGGGAGCCTTTCTAGGGCCGTCTCGAGGCTCTTTGGGAAGTACTCCTCCTCAATCCTCCTCCTCTCTCCGGTGAGCTCGTCCTCTACCCTCTGGACCACCTCTTCGACCCTGCCCTCCTCCACGTCCAGTGATATCACCAGGTCGTTGGGGGTCACCTTGTCAAGCCTCTCCTCGTAGAGCCCAAGGTTCTTGAGGATCTCCTTGTTGGGTTCTGTTGCCATCACCACGGCGGCCTCCCTCACTCCCTCGAACCCCTTGGCCCTCTGGGAGACCCTCAGCAGGAGGACAGAGTCGTAGTACCTGCCCTCCTTTACTATGTTCTTCACTACCATCCCTAACCCTCCTCTTTTCCATGAATCCTTCTGTAAAGAACGGCGAAGGCCGTCAACACCCCGACGGCCAGATCTGTCCCCGATGAGTGACCCGCCCGACAAACCCATCGCACCGACCCCTCTATGCACGGATCATGCCCGTCCAGGAGGCCCTGGATCAGCACGGAGGCGGACCCGGAGGGCCTACCCCCGGCGTAGTGCTTGAGGATGCCTCGGCTGATGGGGTTCGTCCTTCCATCGACCGACGATAAGACCATCCTGTTCATCTCCTCGACATCGCTTCCGAGGTCCCCGAGAAGGGGGGAGGCTATTGAAAGGGCGCCCAGGAGGCCGCAGAGGAAGTCGTCGCCCGAGGGTGTGAGCCCCGGCCCCAGCCCGACCAGCCCGGACGCCTCCCTGGCCGCGCCCCAGGCGTCGCCCAGTTCGAGGAGCCCCACGAGGCCTTCTATGCGGGGGAGCGCCGCCTCTGCGTAGGGGTTCCGGCCCCACATGGGGGACGCACAGGGCTCCACGCCCATCAGCCCGCATATATGTGGGACTAGGGGCTTGAACCCCTCAGGCCTACCGTGGAGCTTCACCGCGTCCACGGCCGTGAGGAGGGATTCCAGGAGCCCTCGAGCCTCCACATCCTGGGGCGGGGAAAGCTCGGGCCTCCAGATGGGGGCCTCTCCCAGCCCGTTGACCGCGAGGACGCCCCCTAGGGACACCGAGCCTTCTCGGGCGACCACGGGGGAGCCCTCCTGTGGGCGCGTCTTTTCATCGAAGCGGGGGGAGTCTACCCTGAGGTTGATGGGGGAGTCTTCCACGGTTCTGCAGGCCACGGTGACCAGGTCCCCCCCGTCTGAGAGGACGTTTATTGTGTGGTCGAAGACGCTGTGGACCTCCCCGACCATGCCCCCGCTCCCTAGAAGCTCCCGGGCGTCCTCGCCCACCGATACGGCCCTAGCGGAGCGCATCTCCGGACACCCGTGAGGTTCACTCTGCCTCGATTATGGCCGCTAAGGGCCCTCCCCCGGGCGGACCCTGGTGCTCCGATCCCCCTGATACGTAGATCATGGGGTCCCCTATTATGGAGGAGATGACGGCTCCGACCACCGCCCTAGCGTGCCTCGTTGCTGGGAGCATTGAGTCTGTGAGCATGGTGTGCCTCCTGCCCCTCACCTCTCCCGAGGGTGAGGCGTCGCACTTGGCGAAGACGTTCACTATCCTCCCCGCCTGCTCCTCGGTCGGCTGGCAGTCGAAGTCCAGCCCAGCGTTCCTGAGCGCCTCCCTCACCGCCTCCGCGTCTATGCTGTCCCTCATGACGCTGTGCCCCATCCTCAGCCCGCTCACCGACTCGGGGGAGTTCCCCATGACCACTATCTCGCACTTCTCAAGCTCGACTCCCGCCGATGTGGAGGCAACCTCGGAGTATAGGCTCCTGTCCGCGTAGATCGCGTCGTCGCTCAGCCTGCCCTCCTCCACCTCCCCTAGGGCCAGGGCTATTCCGAGGGCCGAGGCGCCCCGGGAGTAGCCCATCGACTTGAGGGTGTCGGTGGTTGCGACCGTCTTCCCCCTGTCCTGGGCGTCCTTTATCTTCGCGGAGGTCAGTAAGGGGCACTTTATCTGGACGAGGTGGGCGTCCTTCGGGTCCCCTATCATGGCGTCCTTCATCGCCTCCCTGACCTTTTCCGCGACCTCACGGACCTGGGGTATCCTCCCGATCTCCTCGGGCCTGAAGTCCCTGGTGTGGCTGACCCCTATGGAGAGCCTCTTCCCCCTAGGCTTCTTCTCCGCCTCCACCACCCTCCTGGAGAAAACGGTGAAGTGGGGGGAGAGAACCCCCTCAGTCCCGCCGGACATGACCAGGGAGACTTTCCCCACCACATCCTCGACGGGGACGCCCAGGTGCTTGGAAAGGAGGAGGGCGCAGGAGAGGGAGGCCTCCCCCCTAGAGAAGTCGTTGACGAGGCCGTTCCCCTCTGTCTTCCCTATTATGGCGACGATGTCCCTGGGGTCCACCTCGCCCCTCCTTATAGCATCCTCTATTCCCGACACGTCCCCTGGGTCCTCCATTGGGACCCTGAGGACCTTCGCGTCTATCACCTTCATGACATCACAATCCTATCTCCTCTGAGAACCTCCTCAGAGCCTTGTTGAAGCACTCCATGGGGGCCCTCACTATGCCCGCCCCTATCTGGCCCACGCCGGGTTCCCTGTGGGCTATCCCCGTGTTTATCACAGGGGCTATCCCCTTCCTCAGCACCTTCCTGATGTCTATCCCAACGGGGACCCCCTGGAAGTCGAGCTGGGGTATGGTGAAGACGGGGTCCTTCCCGGTGGTGATCTCGTACATCTCCCTGGTGTAGCCCAGGGCCTCCCCGGGGGTCCCCCCAACGAACTGGACTATGGTGGGGGAGGCGGCCATGGCGAAGCCCCCCACTCCCCGGGTCTCCGATATTGAGCTGTCCCCCAGGTCCCTGCTAGCGTCCTCCCTGCCGTATCCTGGGAAGTAAAGGCCCTCCACGACCGGCGCAGGGGCGGTGAACCAATCGTCGCCCAGGGCGCTGACCCTTATCCCGAAGTCTGTCCCGTTCCTGGTCATCACTGTGACGATTGTTGAGTGCTTGATGCCTGCTGCGACATCCATGGCGGCCTTGCTGCAGGCCATGGAGAAGTTCAGGTAGAAGTGGTCGTTGCCGGAGATGAACCCGTAGACCTCCTTCAGGACGGAGCGATCGATTTCCGATTCTATGAGGCGCTGGGTGAGGGCCTTCTGGAGAAGGCAGGTGGCGGCAACGTTCCTGTTGTGGACCTCGTCGTTCATCTGGAGGGCCCTGGCCGTTATGGAGTTGAGGTCTATGCCCCCCGATCCCTCTAGGGCCGCCTTGAGGGCGGGGTAGAGGGTCCCCTCCATCCAAACGAGCCTATCTATCACCTCGTCGTCGTATGCCCCGAACCTGAGGACCTTCCCCCGCCCCTCGTTGAGGTTGGAGTAGGCCCTGTTCCCTCCCTCCCTGTTCTCAACCACCGCCACGGGCATGGAGGGGGAGATGACCCCTGCCATGGGGCCTACGCAGCCGTGGTCGTGGCATGGGCTCAGCCTCACCTCCCCCCTCCCCATCAGCCCTTCTGCCTCCTCAGGGGTGTCGGCGGCCCCCTCGTAGATCAGCGCCCCCATCACGGCCCCCTTCTGGGGGCCCGAGATCCGATCCCAGGTGACGGGGGGGCCCGCAACGAGAATCATATCATCCTTCATACCAGGGACCACCGCCTCGGCAATGTCGAAGCCGATCAAAGAAGGCTTCGCTGAGAAAATATTCCCCACGGCTTTCTCGTTGGCCTCGTCGATTTCTTCCCTGGCGCTCAATCTAATTTTATGGGAGCCAATTGTAGGTTTTATACCTTACTTAAAGTCTATGGGTTTGGCGCGCGCGCGTAGAAAGCGCTGAATCCCATTTTCCTAATTACTATATCCTCGGGTTCGGGCTTTATCTCGCCGTAGATCTCTGCGCCTTCGGTACCTTCCCTAAGCCCTTCTTTCTCCAAAAGAGGAAACATCTCGAGGACAAGTGGTTTAACTTTTTTATCGGGGCGATAGACCTGTCTTGTAAAGACTATAGGCACACCTAGGTCTCTGCAGGTCTCTATGAGCCTTCTGATCTTGGGGATTTGGCTTCGAATTCCGGGTACCTCAAGGATGGCCCCTTCCCTAATAAAGTCGTTCTGCATGTCGATTATCAATAACGCCGTCTTGTCTCTATCTATGGCCCATAGTTTTTTCCTCTCTGAAATGGTCTTGCTGTAGAAGGTTTCCTCATCCATTTCCGATAGTTTCCCCCGCATTCGGAAATGCATTTCGGCACTCTTATCTTCTTTGTTCCTTTACATAATTTGGTCGAACGAAATCCAAATGGAATGTCGCCACCTGAAGGCTTGAACGAAGCTTTCTCTTAGTGATGTCTCCATCTGTAGCTTCATTTTCTTCTATACGGGACTGTCAGCGCTGATGGACCCCTCGTTCTCTTGAAGGTGAAGGAAATGACGATGAGGGATATTATGTATGGCAACATCAAAAGAAAGTGGTAGGATGTACCAGCACCAATGCCTATTAGGTTCGACGCGATCGAGTATCCTATCCCAAAAATCAAACTCCCCAGGATAGCCCTGTAGGGGCTCCATCGGGAAAAGATGACAACTATTATGGCAATCCATCCGCGACCGGCGGCTATTCCTAGGTCATATAGACCAATATATCCCAAGGTTAGGGATGCTCCCGCAAACCCTGCCATGATGCCGCTCAATATGACGCTTAGATGTCGGATCCTATTGACATTGATTCCAGCCGCGTCGCAAGCCTCTGGATTCTCCCCTACACCCCTTATTTTTAGTCCCCACGTAGTTTCGTAGAGGATATATCCGAAGATGAGGGCGAAGAGAAAGGCTAGATATACAAAAACGTCGTGTTGGAATAGAATGGGGCCAAGGACTGGGATCTGACTTAATAAAGGGATTTTTATTGGCTTGAGAGGCTCAATTAAAAGCGTTGTTGTGGCGGACAAATTCCTATAACTAAAGTTGGCAATGCCATCTGCTAGTGTAATTATGAGAAGTCCGGAGATCAGCTGGTTGATACCTACTGTAACGCACGCGAAGCTGTGGACTAGTGCTATCAGACCGCCGACCAATGCCGCCGCCAGCGTACCTAACAGGTAGGAATCACTTGAGTAACCTATCCACAGAGCCACAAAGGCGGTGAGAGACATTATCGCCTCGATTCCTAGATTTAGGACTCCTGCACGTTCGTCGTAGATCTCTCCTAATGCTGAGAAAAGGATGGGGGTGGCCAGAACTACGCCACCCGATAAGATCGATATAATGATCTCAATCATCCTAATCTCCTCATCGTGATCCATCTTTGAACAATGAGCACGGAGAGGACCAATACTGCCTGCAAAATGTAGATCATGTCGATGGGCACGCCAACCCCGCGCTGCATCGTTTCCCCTCCTATAAGCAGAATTGCGAAGAAAACCGACGCGATGAGAACGCTGATAGGGTGAAATCCTCCCAGCGCTGCTATCGCTATACCTTGATAACCAAAGCCAGGAGAGAAGCCAACTATTAAGAAGTGATGAGTACCTGCAACTTCTACCATCCCAGCCAATCCGGCTAACCCTCCGCTCAGCAGGCCCGCGCTGATGATGTTCTTGGATAGACTTATTCCTCCATGTTTAGCCGCCTTCGGATTGAGCCCAACGGCCCTAATTTCGTAGCCCAATACTGTCTTGTAGAGAATTAAATACATCAAGAACGACAAGAAAACAGCGAGAATTAAGCCCACATGAAGTCTAGTTCTGGGAATCAAGAGTGGTAACCAAGTCTGTCGAGGGATAGGCCTTGTTTGTGGGTTAAGGGCTCCTGGATCCTTTATGGGGCCGGTTAATAACCAACTGATGATGAGTATAGCGATGAAATTCATTACGACTGTGGGAAAGATCTCGTTTATCTCTAGCTTAACCTTCAGGAGAAGAGGTATCGATAACCAAGCTATGCCTCCGATGGTGGAAACAAGCACTATCAAAGGGATTGATAGGCCACTTGGTAGACCTCCTGTTTGAGAGGCGGCCAGATATGCGGTTAAGGCACCCATATACAGTTGGCCTTCAATGCCTATATTCAGGAATCTCGTTCTGAAACCAATCAAGAAAGATAGAGCACTCAGCAACAGAGGTGTAACTCTGACGAATGTTTCGCTGGCACTGAATAGAGTGCCAAAGGAACCGTAGAATATGGCTTGCACGCTTGAGAGGGGGTCGAACCCCATCACCAACAATATGGCCGAAAAAGCGAGTAGGGCTACGAGTACTCCTATTGGATAGGCTACGTATTTTTCGAATCGCATCTCCATGATCGGTCCCCGGTTGGACTGTTATGCATATTTCTCGACAAATGCTTTCAGAGCTTTCTTGAAACATTCCATTGGAACGTCCGCTATGCCGGCCCCGATGAGTGGGTAACCCCCGTCTTTGTGAGCCATGCCTGTATTGATCTTTGGGACTATCCCCGTCTCGATGACCTTCCTTATGTCGATCCCTACAGGTACACCCGAAAAATCTAGGTAGGGTATCCTGAACATAGGGTCCTTTGCGACAGAGACCTCGTACATCAGTTTTGTGTGGTTTACGGCGTCCTGAAAACTTTCTCCTACAAATCGGGCATGAACAGGGGATGCCGAGGTTGCAGTCCCTCCGAGCCCCCGCGTCTCAGAGATCGCGCTGTCACCGATATCCAAGGTGGAGTCCTCGGGTTTGAAGCCTGGAAACGTATATCCTCTTATGGCCCCGGCTGGGCCGGTGAACCACTGATTCCCTATACCGCTGACTTGTATGCCAAACTCAACGCCGTTCCTAGACATGGCTGTAACAACCGAGCTGTACTTTATGTTCCGAGCCGCATCCATCATCGCTTTACAAGCACCCATCATGAGGTTGCCGGGATACCAACGCCCCTCTCTTGAAAGAAAGTAGTTTCCAATCTGGGCCAGCATGTCCTTTGGGAAATCCGTCTTGACGATGTGTGGCAATATCCAACTCACAAATATGCCTCTGCTAGCATCGAACGAACCATGCAATTCGTCTCCCATCTCCAACCCCTTGACGAGCATCTCTTTGAGGTTAAACCCCCCGGCTTCCTTTATGGTTGCCTGCATCACAGGAGCTAGGACTCTCTGAACGAATACGATTTCCTTGACTTTTTCATATTTGTCGCCAAAAGCCGTGAGATCTGTTTGTTGCCAGTTATAGGCTACGTTTCCATGAACTTTATCTTCTATGACGAAGACGGGCATGGACGCTGAAGTAATCCCGCACATTCCACTTACGTTTCCATAGTTATGATTAGGCTCGACTACCACCTCTCCAGTATCGACTAACCTTTCCGCCTTTTCAGAGGTATCTGCCAAGCCTTCGTAGATGATCAGATTGGTTATCGCTAACTTTTGTGGTTTAACCATTCTTTCCCACTCAATTGGCGGCCCCGCGTGTGTGATTAGGTTGCTTCTAAAACCTGGAATGGCCTTGATCGCGGGTTTTATGTCGACTAGAATGCTTTCAGCAGAGGTGATTTTTTCTATGGCTTTCCTGTTTGCCTCCTCAATTTCTGACATGATCTCTTTCCTTCCCTTCAATAGCCCAGGAAACTTCCTTTCATGGGCGTTATAAAATGTTTATATAACATCGATCATATACCAAACTTGATTTTCGCGAAATGAGGGATTGGCACGATGTCGAAAAGGGGCATTGCTAGTACGACTGTGGTCCTGATATTGATAATTGCCGTTTTGGCGACCGTGGTGATATACTACGTAACTTTGCCGCGGCCTGTGGGTCCTGCTACTATCACAGGTAAGATCACAGATGCGAAAACGGGTGACCCAATCGCCGGTGCAACGGTGAAGGTGAACGGGTTAGCGTATATTACTGGGGCAAATGGAACTTACTCGCTAAAAGCTCCTGTAGGCGACCTCAAACTATCGGTGACTATGACTGGTTACGAACTAAAGACAACCTCCATAAGCGCAACAGAGGAGACGACATACACCATCGATGTTGCATTAACACACAAGTATAAAATGGCTCTAATGTTAGGCGGCGACGAAACCGATGCGGGATTCTCCTTCATAGCGATCCAAGGCGCATACAGAATCAGGGACAAATACGCTTGGGAGATAGACATTTCTCGTCGGATATCGTTCGCCGACCAGGAACGCGTGGCAAGTGATTATGCGACGAGGGGGTACGACGTGGTGTTTGCTGTAGGAGGCCAGTTCATATCCACGACATATTTCGGAGTAGTTACACAATACAATGATACTTTCTTTGCTCAGGTGCCTGGCCTCGAGTTTCCACTCCCCCCGCCCAATGTCGTGGGTCTGCACCCAGCGTTTCAGACTGTCGGACATTATCTTGCCGGAGTGTTAGCCGGGAAGATGACAGAAACTAACGCGGTAGCTGCGATATTTGGCGAATGGTATCCATATTTGTCCATGGAATTCTTTGCTTTCAAGGCGGGCGTTGAAAGTGTAAATCCAGAAACAAAGGTGTATGCGAGGGTCGCTGGTACATGGGGGGACGCCTCAATTGGGTATCAAATAGCTAGCGCTCTCATACAAACGAAGGACGTTGACATCATTGTTCAAGTCGCCGATACAACCGGACGCGGAGTCATTGCCGCGTGCCAAGAATTTGACAGAATGGTCATAGGGACAGTCGCAGATCAGGCTGTGTTAGCGCCCGAGGTCACTTTAACCAGCATTGGGATGGATACACCGCTGTTCATGGAGATGGTAGTTCAAAGCGTAATGAACGGGACATTTGAGCAGATAATGGGGGGAGAGGTCTTAGATGTTAATATAGGAGGGTTCCTCTACCCGTTCCACGAGTTTGAGAACGTAGTTCCACAATCTGTAAAAGACCTCCTCAAACAAACATCGGATGACATAAACGAGGGCGTCATCATCGTTCCACGGACGGTCACGGAGACACCGCCACCCGACCCAACCTAATTTTTTTTTTGAGAAGCAGTTGAAAGAGCTAAGAATGGTGAGAAGAGAATTGACCAAATCCACGGCTCAGGAGATCAAACGCTCTGCCTCAGAATCTGGAGAGAAGGGCGAGGCTAATCGGGGGCTTCGCCAGGTAAGGCCTGAGGAGTTGATCATAGAGATGAGGGGGATCACAAAGCGCTTTCCGGGCGTTCTCGCGAATGATCAAATCGACTTCGATTTGAGGGCAGGTGAGGTCCATGCCCTGCTTGGTGAGAACGGCGCTGGCAAGTCGACCTTGATGAACATCTTGTATGGGCTTTATAAGCCGGACGAAGGTGAAATAAGTGTATGGGGTAAGCCTATTGCTTTCAGATCTCCGAAGGATGCTATCGACTTGGGTATTGGGATGGTCCATCAGTATTTTACGCTTATCCCCACGATGTTGGTCACTGAGAACATCGTCTTGGGGCTCAGGTCCGCAAAGGAACCATTTCTAGACCTCGATGAGGCCGAGAAGCGGATAGCCAAGCTCTCGAAAAACTATAACCTTAAGGTTGATCCACAAGCCAAGGTTGAGCAGCTCTCCGTAGGGGAGAAACAACGTGTCGAGATAATAAAGGCGCTGTATCGTGGTTCGCAGGTTCTCATCCTCGACGAGCCCACCTCTGTTCTAACACCGCAAGAGATAGAAGATTTGTTCAAGACTATCCGATCAATGGTGAAAGAGGGCCTCACTGTCATATTCATCACGCATAAGCTGCCGGAGGTAATGGCTATCAGCGATCGCGTAACGGTGCTGAGGCGTGGAAAAGTTGTTGCAAGACTCGAAACCAAAAGGACAAATCCGAAAGAGCTCTCCAGAAAGATGGTCGGGAGGGAGGTTCTCTTCAGCATTGAGAAGCCCGAAGTTAAGACGGCTGAGGTAGCAGTGGAGGTCAAGAATCTATGGGCCCTAAGCGACAAAGGTCCCCCAGCCCTAAAGAATATATCTTTTCACATAAACAAAGGTGAGATTCTAGGAGTTGCAGGTGTAGCGGGAAATGGCCAAAGAGAGCTTGCCGAAGTTCTCACAGGCATGAGGAGAGCCACCGAAGGAAAGATGTTTTTCCTCGGAAAAGATATGACTAACCGCTCGCCAAGAGAGATCATCGAGCTTGGTGTAGGTCACATCCCCGAGGATCGCACCGGGATGGGCTTGATCATGGATTTCTCTGTAGCGGAGAATCTCGTCCTTGAGATTCGTTCAAAGCCGCCCTTCTCTCACCGGTGGTTTTTGCCCTTCGAGAAAAGATACTTCCTGAATGACAACGAAATCCGTAAACAAGCCGAAAGGCTGATTCAGGAATATGGTATTGTGACCCCGAGCCCCGACGTGCCTGCAAGAAACCTGTCTGGAGGAAATCTCCAACGGCTAATCTTGGCGAAGGTTCTGTCACAAAATCCAATAGTTCTCGTGGCCGCTCAACCCACGTCAGGGCTCGACATCGGTGCAACAGAGTTTATACGCAAAAAATTATTCGAGCAAAGGGAAAAAGGAACGGCGATCCTGTTGTTCTCAGAGGATTTGAACATAATAATGTCCATGAGCGATCGAATTGCAGTGATGTACGATGGAGAGATCGTCGGAGTCTTGCCAGCTGCCACAGCGAAGATCAATAAGATAGGGCTCATGATGGCCGGAGTCAGATAGAGACTTCGCCCAATAGTGCTCGCAGAGTTGATGTAAGACATTGCGATGAGTCAGCCAACAGATACCGAGCCACAAACAGGAAAAGTTATGGTAGGGAGTGAAAAGACGGGTCCTATGAGCTCCAAAATGAGTCACCGTCCGCTTCGTCTAGATGCCATTTCTATCGGCTCTACAGCTGCTAGCAGAAGTCTTGACAAGGGAAGAATCGGACAGGTGCACAGCGTGTTCGGACGTGCACTTAACGTTTTGACTTCTGATAACCACTTAATAAGCATAGTTCGAAGGGATGTTGGGAGAGGCCCATTCAACATAGTCACGAATCTCCCTCAAAGTAGAAGCATGGATTCGATTGGCATAAAACGCGACTATGAAGTCTCGAAAGTCGATGAACTGATCATATTGGGAAAAAATGTCGTTGTCATATCAACAAGAAATGTGAAACGATGGGGGCCGCGGAAAAATTTCCGGCACAAGTTGCTTACAACTGAGAAAATGAAAGGCAACCTTATTGTGGTGAAGCAGGTAGCATCCTTTTACGGTAGTTTTGATGGCCTAGGTCAACTGATAGAACAGGTTGAAGATAGGTACCCGGAGAATTTCGTAGTGAGAAAGCTAAATCTCTTCGCTGGGACGGCAAAACCGCACATCTCAAAGCTCTTGGAGGCGATTAGATCGGGACGCTCCCAAGACGTTAAAAGGAGTGCTAAAAAATTGATAGGATTCGGCCCAGGATTGACGCCTTCCGCAGACGACATGCTTTCAGGACTGATGACGAGCCTGGTATTCATGGCCGAAAACTTAGGCGTCGGCAAGAATCTCGTTTCAGAAGTTAATGAGAGCATTGCTTCATGCGTTCCAGGGAGGACTAGTCTGCTGAGCCAAGAGTTCTTGATGCACGCGGCGTCTGGGGAAGCAAATGAGCAGATTGCCACGCTCATCGAGAAGATTATGACGGCAGACGCAGGTGAAGTGGAGGATGCAACCAAAAGAGTCTTGGCAATTGGCGAATCTTCCGGGACCGATATCGTATTGGGTATCTTGCTTGGCTCGCAGACGCTGTTAGACGAGGCTCGTTATCGTTACAAGAACGTTTAAATTGCCTTTTCTTCCCTGTCCAGTTCGTGGGGTCGTCAGATGGTTGTCAGAGTTGTCATCAAAAAGGATACCTACCGAGACTCCGTGACCCTGATGAAAATCTCAAATGAAGTCGCTGAGTTGAAGGGCGTTTTACAGGCCGCCGTAGTAATGGCTACGCCTACCAATAAGCAGCTGTTGAAAGATGTTAAGCTGTTAACCGATGAGATCGAAAGAGCTGGCCCAAACGACCTCGTTATCGCTCTCGATGCTATGGATGAAGAGAGTATGCAAATCGCCTCTTCAGAAGTCGATAGGTTGCTCTCCGCTAGGGAGCCCACAGAGGTAGAAGAGGTTCGCCCAAAAACACTTGATACAGCACTCTCGATGATGCCTGACGCAAATCTTGTCATGATATCGGTCCCAGGAGACTTCGCAAGAAGAGAAGCCATGAGGGCTCTCAGAAAGGGGATAAACGTCTTCCTATTCAGTAGTAATGTGCCCATCGAAGAAGAGCTGGAACTAAAGAGAGTCTCCAGAAAAAAGGGTCTGTTGATGATGGGCCCTGACTGTGGAACCGCCATAATCAATAACATCGTGTTAGGCTTTGGAAACATCGTGAATCAAGGACCTATAGGTATAGTATCGGCCTCAGGAACTGGACTACAACAAGTTTCAACACTGATCCACATGGAAGGCTCGGGAATATCCCAGGGGATTGGGACGGGAGGCAATGATCTTTCCAGAAAAATAGGCGGAATGATGATGATTGAAGGAGTTAAACTTCTGGAAAGAGATGAAGGGACTAAAGCCATTGTTCTAATATCCAAGCCGCCCGATCAGCAAACTAGAGAAAAGGTTCTGAGGGCTGCAGGTAACGGCAAGAAACCGGTTGTGGTCAACTTCCTCGGAGAGGATGGCGAGGAGACAGGGAAGAGGGGATGTATCCCGGCAACGACCCTAGAGGACGCCGCCAAGATAGCCTGTGCCTTGGTACAAGGAAAGGGCTTTGAGAAAACGATCTTTACCATTTCCAGGAAGAAGATAATGGCTACTGTGAAAACAGAGTCGTCGAAGTTTTCGGAAACACAGAAGTACATAAGGGGACTGTTTTCAGGCGGAACCCTCTGCTATGAGGCCTTAGTGATTCTAGCTCCCTTAATCGGAGACGTATTCTCCAACACACCTCTCAAGGCTGAGTACAAGCTTGAAGACGTTAACGCAAGCAAAGAGAATACTTGTATCGACATGGGCTCGGAGGAGTTCACCATTGGAAGACCCCATCCAATTATCGATTTTACGCTCAGAAAAAGGAGGATAATTCAAGAGGCAAGGGACCCGGAGACGGCGGTCGTTCTGATGGATGTCGTACTGGGGTACGGTGCACACCAGGATCCTGCGGCCGAGCTGGTTCCTCCGGTTACAGATGCAAAGGCTCTTGCCGAACGGAACGGGAGATTCCTCTCCATAATTGCCTCCGTTGTGGGTACTCCAGAAGACCCGCAAGATTTGCTCAGACAGACGCAGAAGTTGAGAGAAGCAGGGGTAATAGTTATGCCCAGCAATGCTCAAGCATCAAGAATCGCTGGTCTCATCGTGACCAGAGGAGCTGCCGAAGAAAAGCTATTTGACTAGGGTGACGACCATGACAGACAATGAACCTGAAAGTAAGAGGATAAGAAAGGAGAAGAAAGAGAACCTGTTCAGCAGGAACCTCAAGGTTATCAATATAGGGATCGATACATTCGCCGACGATCTCGAGAGACAGGGAGTACAAGTCGTCAAAGTGGACTGGAGGCCCCCAGCTGGAGGGGACATTGAGATCTTAAAGCTTCTAGATAAGTTGGAGGAGGACTCAGATTTTCTTAAAAGAGCTCGGACAGAGACGTGCTGAAGCAGCTCCAGGGCTTGACGAAGCCAGAGGGCATACTCGTCCTGGACATGTTTAACAGGGACTGGATGGT
>JABAOH010027268.1_pt3 | contig 15857 bp, 10 predicted proteins | sample 7062181 | NCBI WGS metagenome assembly JABAOH01 (sample SAMN14538630, study PRJNA623070) | marine sediment metagenome | biome: marine biome [ENVO:00000428]; feature: marine pelagic biome [ENVO:01000023]; material: deep marine sediment [ENVO:00002113]; isolation source: pool of 5 deep marine...
ATAGGCTACAAAGATGTTAAACCGACACCAGTCGGGATCTAATTTCTTTGCAAACTCAAGCGTGGCTCTCATGTCTTTGGCTGTTTCTCCAGGTATGCCCAACATGAATGAACAGGCTGTCTGTATTCCTTCTTCCCTACAAAGCTTAAATGCGTGGACAGCTTGCTGAAGAGTAATACCCTTATTGATTTTTTTTAGAATGCTTGGAGAACCTGATTCCACTCCGAACCATATAGTCTTGCATCCAGCGTCTTTCATCTCCTTTAGTAGTTCTCGAGAGACGAGATCGACTCTGGTATCACAAACCCATTCGATATCTAGTTTAGACTCTCTTATCAGTTCACATATCTTCATTGTTCTCTTTTTCTGAATCGTGAAATTGTCGCCTACAAAATAGATTCCTTTTGAACCATAGTTTTTGACTAGATGATCGATTTCTTCTACAACTCTAGAGGGACTAAAGGCTCGGCACGTTTGTCCCCATAAATCCTTAATCTCGCAATATGCACAATTATATGGGCAACCCCGTATTACGTTCATGGTGTCAACAGGTCTAACGCTCAAATACTCGATCTTTCTGTCGTAGAGGTGCATCGGCAGTAAATGCCTTGCTGGATAAGAGATTCGGTCCAGATCACTAATAAACCTCGGAGCGTTTCTTATTGTTTTTCCTTTATGCTTGTACGCGATACCCGGAATCGCTGCAATAGCTGAATCGTTTTTGCCTTTCGTAATATGGGTTGCAAGCTCCACCATTGCACGCTCGCCTTCTCCTAGGACAACGTAGTCTATCTCTGGATGTTGCAACATGCTGTCAGGCATGTACGAAGGATGCCACCCGCCGACTACTACTCTGCAAGAAGGAAGCACCTCTTTAACAGCCTTAGCTGTTTCAATGCATCGTTGATAGGTTACGGAACCACATGTTATACCCACTATTTCTGGAGAGAGTCTTTTGATTTCGAGTTTGACGTAATCGATTGGCTGCTTAAGCAGATAATTGTCAAGGATCTCTACTTGGAAACCCGCTTTTTCAAGAGCCGCAGCAACATAAGCTAATCCTAGCGGGGGAAATCTCCTAGCAAGACCCCAAGGTGACTTTCTGGGAGGAGCAGTGGTCATCAACAAAATCACTTATAACTCTCTCCTCCAATCATATTGTGGGCTTCTATTGTTTATGCTGGATAAATCCCTTGAATAATAACTTTTGGCTACGCGCGCACATGACTCTATGCTAAGAATATTATGTTTTACAAAAAGTTATGTTGCAAAACCTTTTGCAAAACCAAAAACTTTTGCATGCTGATCACAAATTCAGTCTGTTTTCTAGTTATTTGAGAAAAACAAAAGGGGGGAGGAGGCTATTTGCCTCTTTTCATGTAGACGTATGCGGCTGCTGCGATGATTATTATGGCTATGACCGCAACCAAAGCGTAGATGTATTCTGTTGGTATACCTTCTTCTGGCGGTGGAGGCTCTTCTTCAGCTTCGACTACTGTTAGAGATAGGTTTTCGCTATAGGCGCTGGTGTGGGATTGGTCACCTTCCCACCAGGCACACACAGTCCAGTCTCCAGATACGTCACATGCGTAGGAGACCTGATGCATGCATGCATGGCGTGTCGTGATGCATCAAATTAAACATTCAAAGAAAGTGATTTTTTCACTTCTTGGTTTTGCAAAAACCATTGTGCATGCATGCATTGCGCAACTGCGCAACTTCAGTATCCTGTTGGGAGATGTTAGAGGAGGTTTTAGGCATAGGTCACAATTGTGCAGAGTCTTCTGCTTAGATGGATTTCCGTCCATGCTGGTTATGTTCCAGAAACCTTAAATTCGGCATATACTGCAAAATTTCAAGTATAGGGTAAAACCGCCTTGAATGGAGTCAAGCCGCATACGACTTTCATAGGAAATCACGGTTCAACCCTCCCACAAATAAAGTCTTTGAAGTGGAAAAAATGGGAATTTCAAAGCGTACCTATGCAATAGTTGTAACCGTCCTGGCTTTGCTATTGATCTTATCGGCTTTCACGGTGTTCTCAAATTCTGCGCGCGCGCATAGCGGCACAGTTGATGCTTCAAATCCGTTCGCGAACGTTAACGCAGCAACTGATTACGGTGATTTACTGCAGTACGAGTGGCCGCAGATTCATGGCGACCCCGCTTTTACGCGTTTCTCGGCGGGGCCAGCTCCGGAAGCACCAGATATTCTGTGGAAAACAAACATAGAGGGCATACAAAGTTATGTGGCAGCCTTCAACGGCAAGGTCTTCGTCACAACAACGACGGATGTTATCGCCCTCGACAAGGACACGGGAAGCATCATTTGGAATACCACCTGGCCTGCCCCTGAGCGGTGGGCAGCAGCATATAAGGTAGATGACACCCACCTTGTTATAGGGAAATACTGTCTTGACATAGAAACTGGGAGAGTTTTATGGGTCAGCGACAAATTTTCTGCCAAGGCGGCCTATTGGGCCGAGGGTGTTTACAGTTCAGAAGAAAAAGTTTTCTACAGTCAGGGTGAGTCGACGGTTCAAGCTTGGAACTTCTCTGATCCATCAAAACCGCCTACACTGGCATGGGAAGCCCACGTCCCCGGCAGCGGATCGGTCGCAACTGGTATACAATACGGCGATGGAAAGGTGTTCCCTGGATCATTCGAGCCTCACCAAATGGCTTTAGACGCCAAAACAGGGAAGGTCGTCTGGGACACGGAAACAAAAGGAACGATGACGTTTTCTGGTTCCTACTACCAAGGCAAGTTCCTCAAGGCCGGCGAACACGATAACACGTTCTACTGCTTCGACGCCAACACGGGCGACGTACTGTGGGAGTTCAACCCAGGCACTCAGTTAGGATACTGGGTCAGCGGCTGCGCCGCCGCATACGGCAAAGTCTACGAGCTCAACAAGGATGGGCACCTCTACGCCCTAGACGTGAACACAGGGCAGCTCGCGTGGAAGTACAAGGGCCCAGGATTTATGTTCTGGCCAGGATGGCCAGTGGTTGCCGACGGCAAGGTCTACGCCACAACAGGCCAAAGGGCATCGAGTGACCCCTTTACTGGTGAGTATAGCAAATCTGAGTTTGCGTGTCTCGACGCTTATACGGGGAAGCTCGTGTGGAAACTCCCTATAGAAGCTCATGCTCCGAGAGAGTCTGTCGCCGTCGCCTACGGCAATCTATACCTCATCCCTGGCTACATTGAAGAAAACACAATGAATAGATACACAACTCTCGACGAGGTATGGTCCATCGGTACCAAGCCCTGGCCTATGTGGCGCCACGACCCGGAGCACACCGGAACCGGACAGTCAGGTCCCACGAATCTAACTCTCAGGTGGAATTTCACCACAGGCGGAGGAGTCGTCTCCTCGCCAAGCGTCGTGGATAGAAGAGTCTACGTGGGTTCGCAGGACAAAAACATCTACTGCCTCGACGCTAGGAGCGGCAGACTCCTATGGAATTTTACGACTGGCTTCCGAATCAAATCTTCACCAGCCGTGGTTGACGGGAAGGTCTACATCGGACCCGACGACGGGTACGTTTACTGCCTCGATGCTAAAAACGGCAATCTCCTGTGGAACAGGTACGCTGGCGGTTACATCCCAGCCCACTTTGATTCTGTGACGAGACTACGCTCCTCCCCTACCGTGGTCGGGGGCAGGGTGTACGTTGGATCGCTGGACACCAATCTATATTGCCTCGACGCCAACAACGGGTCCATCATCTGGACCCATAAGACCGCGGGGTATATCACTTCCTCTCCAGCTGTCGTCGACGGGGCAGTCTACATCACTTCGCAAGAGCCTACGTCAGGCGCCCTCTACAAACTGGACGCCAACAACGGAAGTCTCATCTGGAAGCTCGAGATCCCGTATCAATTGACAGCTGAGAGAGGCACCGACATGCATGCATCCCCAACAGTCGCAGACGGCATGGTCTTCACATCGACCAATAAAGTTGAGTATTATGGGATAAACGCGACGACTGGTAACATCGAATGGACGTACAGAACCACTAAGGGCACGGAAACGGGGGGGTTTTTAGTTGGCTCTGTAGCCTATCACGAAGGCGAGCTCTTCCTCATCGACCAATTCTTCATAGTCTGCGTCGACGCCAAGAGCGGTTTTCCAGTCTGGAAGAGCTGGATAGGAAGTGAGCTATACGCCTCACCGACCTACGCCGACGGCAAGGTCTACGTCGCCAGCGACCGACGTGCCATCTACGTCCTCAACGCCACAAACGGAGATAGGCTCTCGTGGTTCAGGACTGGCTCCAACTGCTGGTCCTCCCCAACCATCTACGAGGGAAGGGTGTACGTGGGAAACCAAGACTGGAACGTCTACTGCCTTGACGGTTTTCCAGTGATATCTACTCAGATTGCTATTGAACTGGACAAGGATGAGGTTGAAAAAGGCGAATCCGTGACTGGTTGTGGCCAACTTACTCCCGGAATTGCCTATGCGCCCATAACGGTGACTTTCGGCAAATCCGATGGCACTGTGGACAACATACAAGTTACAGCCCTTAAAAACGGTGCCTTCAACTTCACCTACACGCCTGACGTGGTCGGCAACTGGAGTGTCACCGCCTGGTGTTCAGGCGCAACATACATCAGTCACAGCGCGGACATACCCCTAGAAGTAGTTGAGCCGCAGCAACCGCCACCTGCACAAGGAGCAGGTATACCAACAGAATACATCTACGCAGCAGCGGCCATGATAATCATAGCAGCAATTGCCGTAGCCGCATACCTGGTCATGAAGAAAGGCAAAAAATAGCTAAACAACGAGCACCCTCAACAGGAGGCTTATCATTAGTCACTCTTCATGTCATACATGGGGTATCATCATTTCTGTGCTATGCAGATGGCAATAACAAGTGAAGAAATCTAACCTAGGTGACGGTTCCATTCCAAAAGATAAGTTTGCTATAACGTCGCATCTCGCTATAGTATTTTGGGTCGTCATAAATTATGTCTAAACTCATGTGATGGGTATGTAGGAGATAGTTGAGATCCGTCCCTATTTTTATCGATAATTCATCGACCCAAAGCCCCCAAACTTTGTCCTCGGATCCGCGAAAGCCCCAGCCGTAGTCTTTCGGGAGAACGTAAGCAGTCCTAGTAGAGGTGGGGCCGTCAATGTCAGGTATTTGAGGGTTGGCATGGATGTAACGCCAAAATCTCTTCATGGCATCCAAGTGCTCCTCTGTTAGTGTTTGATCCCATGAAACATTCATTGGGTGATTAAAAACGACCAAGTATTTGGCTCCGCTCAGGTAGGCTAGAACCATGTCGTAGTAAAGCTCATCTCCCGACTCCATGTGGGGGGGATCCCAATAGGTCCAGGTGATTATCACTCCCCAATCTTTATGTTGCATCTTTGCTGCGCCTCTGTTGAGCGCAACATTCAACAGTCTGCTATGGTTCCATCCAAACTCGCATAGAACTACATCGTAGCCCGCTTCGTAATCGAACCAGTAAAGACCATAATCAGCAGTAAATAGGGGGAACTCACCAGCACGAATATAATAATCTGTAAAATGCTTCAAATGCTCATCCAATAGCCCAACAAACTTGTTGGCTGCATCTGTGTAGTTATCTGCTTCTTTCACCAGCATATATTCAGTACAGTCTATTTGGTGTCCGCCAGCCTCGTCATAGGCATACAATCCCAAAAAACGGTCACCCCACCTCTGCCTAGCATCTTCAACCCATTGAGACTGATTAAACTCCGTAGTTGGATGCGTATAAGTCATAAAGTAAAGCCCACTTTCGTAGACGTACTGGCAGACCTCGTCGAGCTTCGTAACGTTATAGGTTATCCCTGTACTACCTATCACAAAAAGATTCGTATAAGACCTAACCTCGTCAACAAGTCTTTTAATGTCCTCCACATCGTCAGAAACAGCATCAACACCGACAAAAAAGTCAGGCCTCGAGGAATCCTTCAAAAGATTAATCCTCAAAAAGAGAAGAAAGACGAGCATAGAAACGAGAGAAACAACCAAAATCGCTCTATATCTCATTTACGTCACGACCAAACTGATATTCAGCATGCATGCATGCACACGATAGTCAGTTAAGAGTGTCCTGAGACTGTTGAACGCTCGCACATNNCTGTTTCATGCCCCATGACAAAGGATCTTCTAATGAAATACACGTTTGTTGCACTCTGCATTATCGCAGCTGTATCTTTCGTTTCATATGGTTTCGATTCAATTATAATATCTGCAATTTCGGTTTTAGTCGCTGTAGCTTGTGATTATCTGCTCTCACTGATAATGGGGGAAAAGGGACCCTTGAACACAATGTCTGCGGCTGTCTTCGGCTTAATCGTTGCCATGTCATACTCGTTAGGTCTGCCTACAGCGATGGCCACTGAAGAATTCTCAACACTGGCTGGTGAGTATGAACAATATGTGTATCCTGCTATAATTTCGGCAGTCGGATTGATTGTTTTCAAGAAACTTCAAGGATTGGCTGGACGAAAATACGTGAATCCCGCTGCAATCGCGAAACTTCTGATTCTTGGCTTACTATTTATGCCCGCTATTTCAGCCCTAATGCCCGCAGATCATACCGGATCTATAGACTTGCAAAATCGTCTCACCGAAGGTCTGTTTGGTCCCTACTACCCAATGGAAACCTCAGTTTTTGGGACCGCTCTGATCCAATGCTACGGAGATCCTTCATTGGACCCTATGAACCCCTATACTTTTGGCACAGCCGAGAACCCCCTCCCAGATGTTCTCTACACTATGATAGTGCAGAAGTATCACGGTTGGATAGGCGGCGTTTCAAGCATCGCTGTGATCGCAGTAGGAATAGCCCTATTTGCACTTTGCCGCGGATATATTAAATGGAGAATAACTCTGGCTTACCTAGTAACCACCGTGTTGTTTTCTATCGGTATGGGCTACATTTACGGTGGAGACATCATATTTAGACTAGCTTTCCATCTATTCACGGGCAGTTCGATTTTCATGGCATTCTTCATGGCAACAGACCCTGCAACTACCCCCCTGACCCGTTTAGGCCAAATCATATTCGGTTCAGGCTTAGCCATATTGACAATGCTTATTCAGGTGTACATGGGGTTCTTGGGAGGATCTATTCTTGCGTTGGTGATCATGAACTTAACAAGTCCCCTGCTTGACAGAGTCGGAGTTCCGAAACCTTACGAAACTAGGATCCATCCAAAGCTTCCGAAGGCCAAAAAGTTTGCGAGTGTCAGGGTTACGGACTGTATTCGATGCGGAAAATGTTTAGTGAGTTGCTGCAAAAATCTTCCCGCCGCATTGATAAAGGAGGCCGTCGACAAGGGAGATTGGGCTAGAGTCAAGAAGCTGGGGGCGGCATACTGCGAAACCTGCGGCCACTGCGAATTTGTGTGCCCCGCAAGAATTCCCCTGAAAACCATAATCCCTAACGCCAGGGATAAGCTAAAAGAAATGAGTGCCAGCGCGCTCTAGTGCGCGCACTTTTTTCTGGTTATGAAGATATCGCAGTACGAGTTGTCCGAGCAAAAATTGTGAATGCCCATGGATTTCTTTCTTTTGGTCATTGAATGAGAAAGAAAAATTAAGATTAGGCAATAGAATTTTGGAAAAAAGCTAAGAATTGATCTAAAGGCCATANNNNATGGATAAGCATACGCAAAAATGACGAGGGCATAACGCTCTCTCTCCCAATAACTTGGATTGTAGCCACAACAGCAATAATAGCAATAGGCAGAGCCACCTTTCTGCTCTATTTCAAAAATCAAGAACTCAACTCAGAAAGTCAAAAAACAGAGTTTCTAACACTAATATGTGAACTGGCGAACACAGAGTTCCAGTATGCGCGCGCGTGCAAAATGAAAAGTTTATTAATTCACAGCGCCTAACTAACAAAACTGGTGGAAAGATTTGTCGATAACAGATAGACTGGTGGGTTTGATCTTCAGCGACATTTCGCTTTGCCTCGTTTTGCCAATCATCTTTGGCGTGTTGATAATTGCTTTCCCGACAGTGATAGCGGATTTTCTGGCTCCGATACACATATCTTTACCATCTTGGCTCTGGGGAGGGTCAGAAATACCGCTACAGTATATATTAACCTTTGGTATCACTCAGGGTATGCTCTCCTGTGGTATTCCAATCTTTCTTGGATTGGCTTGGAACAGGTGGGCTGGAGGCGCATCAGGATTTCTGCTCGCTCTGCTCTATACAGTGTCCATGGCCGCATACTTTGGCGAATGGTTTGTTCCGACCGTAGACTGGCTAGGCCTTATTGTAAGCGGCATGTTGGCTGGATACATAGCTGGAGCCTTGATGACGCGCTCGCGAATGCGGGGTTCTACAAGCTTAAAAAGCATGTTGTTTGCGGCAATAGTGGGTGCCATCGTTGCAATAGTATTTACTACCCAGACATACATTTGGTATTCCCCGATGTTCAGTCCCATCAATGGAAGCTATATCGATGGAGTAACCTATAATTACTTCATTAATATTGTGATCTACGGCGTTTGGACTATACTTGGTGTAATCGTCGCAAAAGTCTCTACTTGGTTCAGATGAACTAAGTGCATCAAACCATCTCAACAATACGATAATCTTTTCTTCCCTTTTTTTAGAAAACGAGCGCGCACGCCCGCGACATTGTATCTGCTCCAAGAAACCCGCGACGTTTGTAAGCGAGAAACGCACTAAAAAAAACTTAGAGATAGCGTTACAACAGAATAAACCTTATTATGTAATACCACGACCCTGCCTTTAGTGTAGAAGGATGAAAGTTGCAGTTTCATGGAGCGGGGGCAAGGAATCCTGCCTATCCTGCTACAAAGCCGTGACAGGAGGCTTAGATGTCGCCTTCATCGTCACTTTTCTTTGGGAAACCCCCCTTATTTGTCACCCTTTATCACTTATGTCGCTTCAGTCTAAAGCCCTAGGAATACCACATGTCAAGGCCAAGGTGAAAGAACCTTATTTTGAAGAATATAGGGAAGCGATCTCCCGTTTCATAAAAGAAGATGGAGTTAGAGGGATCGTGACAGGGGACATCTCCTTCATAGACAGTTACCATGGAAACTGGATTGATGATGTCTGCAAAGGACTGAGTATGGAAGTAATCAAGCCATTATGGGGTCTAGACCGTTACCAAATTTTGAACGAGTTGGTTTCTCAAGGATTTAAAGCTGTTTTTACCTGTGTGAGACAACCTTGGTTTGATGAAAAATGGCTAGGTCGCGAGCTTGACAAGGCCTGTCTAAAGGAGTTGAAAGAGCTGAACGACAAACATGGAATAGACCTTTGCGGAGAAAGGGGAGAATATCACACCATGATAATTGACGCACCAATCTTCANNTTCATGAAACCTACCCAATTCTTCCTTAGACCTAAACCCCTAACGAGCAAACTGAGCAAAGGTTAATCTGGATAGAAGGAATGCTCGCGCTTTTTTGGTATGAATACGGAATCCTTTTAAATGGCGAAGCATAATCGCGATTGAATAAAATGTCCTCGAAGAAGAATGAGGGTCCACTGCTGATTACTTCTTGGAGAGCTACTGGAGCATGCAATCTTAATTGCATGTACTGCAATGTCAATGCAAAATTGGAGCCAGCTCCCGACGAATTAGACACAAAAGATGGATTACGTCTCGTTGACCAAATCTACGAGTTCGGCTCCCAATGGTTTGGATTGAAAGGCGGAGAGCCACTTTTACGAAAAGACGTCTTCAAGCTGATTAGCTACGCGAGAAGCCTCGGGCTTAAGATATGCCTACTAACCAACGGACATTTCGTGGATGGAAAGATTTATGAAAACTTGGTCAAAAACGAGGTCTTCACATCGGTCAGCATAGATGGCTCCGAAAAAGCAAACGATATCTTAAGGGGGAAGGGCTCATACAAAGCAGCTCTTTCAGCTATTCAAAAACTATCAAAGGCAGGGATCCTAAACGGCTTATCAATGGCAGCTACAACCGTCAACCTCAAAGAAGCGGATCACGTGGTCGCGTTAGCAGAAGAATACGGCGCGAGGTTTGTATGGTTCAACCATCTGGTTCCATCCGGAAGAGCCAAAAACAACATACACTTAGAGCCTTCACCCGAGCAGTATGAATGGTTTTTGAACCACATATATGATTTAACCCAAAAACATTACAAGACCAAATTTGACTTCCATGTGCATTGTCCCTTCTACGCCCGCATCGTCAAAGAGAGGAATCCACAAAACTTTTGGGAATGGTTCAACCACGAATTCACAGGGAAATGCATATACTTTCTGTTCGGCGGATACCTAAGCGTCCTCGAGAACGGGGATGTAATACCCTGCTTTTATTCAGAAAACTTGAAGATTGGAAACATCAAAGAAAAAAGCCTGAAAGAACTCTGGAATGAAATCAAAAAATCAGATTTTTACACGAGACTAAGAGACCCAAACAACCTGAAGGGTGAGTGTGGAGTCTGCGAATACCGTGAAATATGCGGCGGATGTAGAACCAGAGCCTACGGCCACACAGGCGACTACTTTGGATCTGATCCAGCATGCATATACACGCCAAAAACTCGACAAGAAAACTCACTGCATACATGCATGCATGCAACATCCATTGCATGCTTTAATAAGGGAAAGAGTGAACCACTACGACCGTGAAAGATGTGGAATTCCGCTGTTTCCGAGCGTATCTACATCAACACCACAAGTGTCAACTTGATAGCCCTAGGCTTCCAAAATGGTTGCTCCAAGTACTGACGCGCCTTCTGTTTCACCAAAGCTCACGAGAACTACTCTACACTTAACACCAAAACACAAAGTGAAATGGGAGCATGCCAATGCTTATGACGAGGGTGAACCAACAACCTTTCATACTCTCTGAAAAAAGTTACGAAAGCTTGCTATGCGCACGCATTTTATACACCGAGTGTAGAAGTGATGTTTGATGTGGGCAGATCTAGTCTTGTTGGATGGAAACGTTTTAACCATGAATCCATCTCAGCCTCATGCTGAAGCAATCGCTATAAAAAACGACAGAATCGTTAAGGTCGGCACAAACGAGGAGATTAGTCGGTGGATTGGAAAAAACACAAAAGTGATTGGTCTAAAGGGAAGAACAGTTGTTCCAGGCTTGATTGACACTCACGTACACGTTGTTGACTTTGGAAGGTTTTTGAGGTGGATCGATCTAAGAGACGTAAAGTCTATCGAAGAGATGCAGAGGAGAATCAGAAAACGTGCGCAGGAGACGCCTGAGGGAAAATGGATCCTAGGTCATGGATGGGACCAAACCCGTTTTAAGGAGAAACGCTCTCCAAACCTTCGAGACTTGGATGGGGCTTCACCAGACAAACCCGTAGTCCTTTATCACCTACGTGGATGTATGTGCGTAGCGAACAGCAAAGCATTAGACTTAGCTGGTGTAACGAAGGAAACAAGCGCTCCGTCAGGCGGAACGATTGAAAAAGACACGGAAACAGGCGAACCTACAGGCATTTTGCACGAGAACGCCATGGACCTAGTGTGGAAGACAATCCCGGAACCCGTTGAAGAAGAGATTATGGAGGCCGCTAGCCTAGCATGCGAGAAGATCGTGGAGGCTGGAGTGACTAGCGTACACTGGATTGTTTCATCATCAACTGAGATACGAATCATCCAAAGACTTCGTGCAGAAAACAAACTGCCATTAAGAGTCTACATTATAACTCCAGCAAATATTTTGGACCATATAACAAGTCTAAGTTCATGCAAAGACTTCGGAGATAATGTAGTAAGTATTGGAAGCGTTAAGATTTTTGCAGACGGCTCTCTAGCCGCACGAACAGCAGCTCTGTATGAGCCCTACCGTGATGACCATACGACAAAGGGAAGGCTGTTGTACACTCAAGAAGAAATTAACGCGTTAGTCGCCAAGGCTCACAAAGCAAACTTTCACGTTGTCATACACGCGATGGGCGACCAAGCCATTGATCTGGCGTTGACCGCCTTTGAAAAAACTTTAATGGAAATGCCAAGAAAAAACCATCGCTATCGTATAGAGCACACGTCGGTTCTCAACAAAGAGTTGATTCAACGCATCAAGAAACTAGAGGCGGTTGTATCTATACAACCCAGCTCAATTATCTCCGAGTTTTCGGTATGGTCGGCAGCTGACCGCTTAGGACCCACAAGAGCTCGGTGGCTTTATCCACTCAAAACGCTAATCAAAGAAGGCATACGGGTTAGCGGCGGCTCGGACTGTCCAATGGAACCGCTAAGCCCTTTTTCTGGTATCCAAGCAGCCGTGGCGAGACATCCCTTTCCTGAGGAACGAATCACGGTTGATGAGGCCTTACGCATGTACACGGTTAACGCGGCATACGCATCCTTTGAAGAAAATATTAAGGGGTCGATTGAGGAAGGCAAACTAGCAGACCTTACGGTTATTTCCCGTGACCCGCGCACAACTCCGCCGAGTAAAATCGAGGACATCAAGGTGAGGATGACCATTGTAGCGGGAAAAGTGGTTTATCCAGAATCATTTCCTTGAGGTTAGAAGGAAGCGCGCGTATAATGCCCTTGATGGCAATCGATTTGAGTAGGATTTCCGGACTATCGGTATCAGTAAATATAGCAACCGTCAGTTTAATAGCAGTGCTCGACTGATGACCAGCATCACAAATCTATTAATCATGGTCTCCGTCCTCGCCTTAGCCATAGTAATAGATCTGCTTTTCGGCGATCCTTCTCCTAATTATCCTTGGAGGCTCCAATACAAACTGCATCCAACCGTCTGGATGGGCAAGTTAACGAAACTACTGGAATCTCATTTCAAAAACCCTAATCCGAAGATAGAAAGACTAAACGGTGGACTTCTAGCCCTAATAGTCACATTGACCTTTACGTTAATTGTCTACTTCGGGTTAAGAATTGTCTACCCCTCGCTTGGATTTCTAATTTATATTCTCGTAGCCGCTGTAATCTTAAAACTGACTATTTGCATAAAACTTGAAACAGACTGGGGCATAGCCGCGGCAAAAGCGATCGAATCCGGAGACCTGACAGAAGCCAGAAAGTACGCTCATTTCTCGCGAAGAGACGCGAGAGATTTAACTGGTCCACAAATAGCCTCGTCTGTTATCGAATCAATAGCCGAAAACCTAACGGATTTCAGACTGTCCCCCATCTTCTACTACGCCTTTTTTGGCGTTCCAGGAGCCGTCGCGTTTAGAGCCATCAACACTCTTGACGGAATGGTGGGATTTAAAGACCCTGAGCACATCCACATCGGATGGTTTTCCGCGACCCTCGACACCATAGCCAACTACATTCCAGCTCGATTAACCACAATTCTCATAGTTCTAGCGTCAGCTATCTTAGGAGAAGACTACAAGAACGCCTGGGCAATTGCCCAGCGCGACCAAGCTAAGGTTCCTAGCATAAATCACGGGTGGCCAATGGCAGTCATGGCAGGAGCTCTTCGGGTTCGGTTAGAGAAGCCAGGCTATTACGCAGTAGGCGACGAGATCGAGAAACTTTCCTCAGCGCATGTTTTTCGCGCCTTGAGAATACGCAATGTCGTGTTGGTGCTTTTTGTATTGCTAATAGTTTTGCCCATCCTTTTCTCGGTAAGCTTATTTCTTCCGTTTCTACTAGTTATCTAGTCCCGTGGCGACGACAAACACTCCGGATAGTATTTCAATGAGGCTGTTGACAAACGAAAAACTCTGGAATGCTGCTCTCAGAATGCCACCCATAAAATGGATGCTGAAAACAACTTTAGAAAGATGCCTGAAATGTGACAAGACACACTTGGAAATTGCGCTGAACGATTACGTTGGCAGAAACTATCCAAAATGTTTTTCATGCGACTTCTACTCCACAATCATAAGATTCTGGATCAGTTTTCTGAAAACGAGCTTAGCTGTTGAAAGAAGCCGTGTTTCCAAACTTTTGGCTGACCCCTACAGCAGAAGAGCCATAAAAAGCATAATATCAGGCTTCATCGACTTCGGTTTGAACCGCCCACTCCTAGTTCACGCTCCCTTCCTCGTAGTATGGAACTTCACCTACAAATGCAATCTCAACTGCAAACACTGTTACTCGGACGCCGGCAACCTTCCGAGACAGGAACTATCAACCAGCGAAGCCATGAAGGTTGTGGACCAAATCGCAGATTTCGGCGTGACCTCTTTGGCGTTTTCCGGCGGCGAACCCTTAATGAGAAAGGACTTTTTTGAAGTAGCAGCACACGCTGTTGAATCAGGGCTGTATGTCTCCCTAGCCACAAATGGAACCATGCTTAACAAGGAAAGAGTAAGACTACTGAAAAAAATAGGACTTAATTACGTGGAAGTCAGCCTCGACGGAGCTAACTCCAAAACGCACGACGCTTTCAGGGGAAAAACAGGGTCATTTGACCAAGCGTTGAATGGGCTAAAGAACTGCGTGAAAGAAGACATATGCACGTGTTTAGCCGTAACCGCAACCAAGAACAATCTTAGCGAAATTCCCTCAGTGCTTGCCTTGGCTGAGAAGATGGGGATCGAGAGATTTACTCTATTTAATTTCGTGCCAACAGGCAGAGGCAAAGACGTAATAGAGCTTGATCCTTCTCCAAAAGAGAGAGAAGAAGTTCTAGAGTTTCTTAGAAAGCAATTGTCAGAGGGTTCTCAAATCGCTATATTGACGACAGCGCCCCAACTTGCCCGAGTTGCTTTACAGGTTCCTTCAACTCAAGAAGACATTGTGGTGCCGTTTGCTCACATGGAGTCCGCGAGTATTAGCAAAAAAGCAAAGGCCCTTGCTGACTTCATTGGCGGATGCGGAGCTGGACGATTCTACTGCGCTGTCTCTCCCGAAGGAAACGTCCAACCATGCGTCTTCCTTCCAATAACTATCGGAAATCTGAAAACAGAGAAATTAGAAGATATCTGGTTTAATTCCTCAGTTTTTGACGCTCTTAGAGACCGAGGAAACTTGAAAGGCCGATGTGGCAGATGCGAGTTCAAGTACGTTTGCGGAGGATGCAGAGCAAGAGCCTTCGCATACCACAACGACTATCTCATGTCCGACCCAGGATGCATCAGAAAAATCTTTGCAGGCGATTGACAATTGAAAACAGTAAAAATCGGAGTCTTCAGAACCAGTGACAATTTGGAGCATGCCTTAAGAAACGCTTTAAACGCTGCAGAATGGGATAAACACATACAGGGCAAGGTTTTCATAAAACCAAATTTATGCGCAAAGGATTACATTCCCGGAGCCGTTACAAACCCACAGACCCTTTTTCATCTGGTCGGTCTTCTTCGAGACAAGGTTGAAGAGGTTGTCGTTGGCGAATCAGACGGTTACAATTATTCTTGCGATGAAGCTTTGGTAGAAACTGGTGTGAAGAAGATTGTTAGCCGTGCTGGCGGAAAAACAATAAACCTATCTAAAGACGAAACCTTGAAGGTTCAAAATCCAAATGCTCTTTACTTAAAGAAAGTCTTGCTTCCCAAGACCCTTGTTGAAGCCGACTCCATAGTTAGTGTTCCAGTCATGAAGACACATGAGTTCACACTGTACGGAGGCGCCATAAAAAATCTGTTCGGATGCATACCAAACAACAGGCGTATATTCCTGCACCCTTACCTTGACATGGTTCTTCACGACTTAATGACCTTGCTGAAACCAAAATTTGCCGTTATGGACGCTACAGTCGCCATGGAAGGAAATGGACCCAACAGAGGAATTCCTATACCAATGGAACTCGTGCTCGCAAGCAACGATCTTCTAGCCATCGACAAGACATCTACCGAAATCATGGGCATCAACTGGACCGACATCGGTCACCTACACCTAATAAACAAGTATTTACGCCCAGAAGAAATAGAAACTCAAATC
>JABAOH010026633.1_pt2 | contig 15855 bp, 16 predicted proteins | sample 7062181 | NCBI WGS metagenome assembly JABAOH01 (sample SAMN14538630, study PRJNA623070) | marine sediment metagenome | biome: marine biome [ENVO:00000428]; feature: marine pelagic biome [ENVO:01000023]; material: deep marine sediment [ENVO:00002113]; isolation source: pool of 5 deep marine...
CGAAACCAAAGTGGATTATATCGATGTGGCTGAGAAACCCTACTGCACGTCATCGGGAAACAGCCAGAGTTACGAATATATCGCCGGCGTGGAAGTGGGTGATTTGAACAATCCTTCAGGTGCCTCTCCATACAGTGATTTCACCGGCCTGACCACTCACATCACCCAGGGAGGAACGGTTAATGTTTCCTTAACTCCTGGTTTCCCTGGTAGTTCCTATACCGAATACTGGAGAATCTGGATCGACTATAATGGGGACCATGATTTTGAGGATACGGGAGAACAAGTGTTCAGCGGTTCTGGCAGCTCTGTGGTCACCGGCAGTTTTACTGTTCCCGGCTCCACCATTATTGGTGACACGCGGATGCGGGTGTCCATGAGTTACAGCTCCTATCCACCGGTTTGCGGCAGCTTCTCCTATGGTGAAGTGGAAGATTATACAGCCAATATCAGTGGTGAAGGTTTACCGCCGGTGGCAGACTTCACTGCCAGTGCCACTGTCATTACCGAAGGTGATAGTGTTACTTTCACCGATCTATCCACCAATACCCCGGACGCCTGGGATTGGGTCTTTGCCGGAGGTACACCCGGCACCAGTACCCAGCAAAATCCCACTATCACCTATAATACCGCTGGTACCTATACGGTGACCTTAACCGCCACCAATGCCTACGGGAGCGACACCGAAACCAAAACGGATTATATTACGGTCCAACCCGCCGGTCAGCCCCCCACTGCCGACTTTACTTACACCACCGACGGCCTGACCGTTAACTTTACCGACACCAGTACCGATCCAGACGGTACCATTGTCAGTTGGGATTGGGATTTCGGTGATGGTAATAATTCCACGGAGCAGAATCCCACCCACACGTATGCAGCCGGTGGGACGTATACGGTAACCCTGACTGTGACCGATAATGATGCACTCACAGACTCTACCAGTAAAGATGTCACGGTGACCGAGCCTGGCCTTGAAATCTATGTTTACGACATCACCCAGACCATCAAGAAGGCGGGGAAAAACTATACGTCAACTGCTGTGGTCACGATCTGGGATACCAATAACGCCCCGGTTGCCAATGCCACGGTCTATATCACCTGGAGTGGTGTGGTAAGCGGCAGTGATTCAGGTGTTACCGGAGCCGATGGGACCGTGAGTTTTGTGTCTGATAAAGTCAAATCCAACGGTCCGTTTATCATTACGGTAGACAACGTCACCCATGCCACCCATACCTACAATCCCGCCCTCAACAACGAAACCTCGGATTCCGCCACCTATTAGAGGCCGGATCATAACAGGCTGTTCGAGAATTCATATTTATCCTTCTCTGAGGGTGAACACGAAATCCCGGCTGAACCCCTACAAAGGCCGATTATCGCTGCATTAGGTAGGGGCGAATCTTGTATTCGCCCTCTTCTCCGGGAAATTTAGTTCTCGGACAGCCTGATAAGATCATACACGATTTGGTAAACTGATAAAAGCCTGGAAGGCGAAAGCCTTCCGGGCTTTTTTTTATCTGGTTTTTATTACCTTTAAAATAACGTCACGATAAAAAAAACTTGATATTCTACGCCTTTTGATGTAAACTGTGAAGGAGGAGAACAAATGAATTTACAAACGTTGGACAACATACCATCCTGGGAGTGGCCTGAAAATGCGGGAGAATTTATTTTTAACGTTTTGGGCGAAAAAAATGCCCCTGTATCTGATCGAGTACTGGCAGCAGAACTGGCTGGAGATATAACGGTCATGAATGATAAGATGGCTGCCCTTTTGCTTGCTATCACCGAGGACAGCGGCGAGCCGGAGGAACTGCGCTGTAAAGCACCAATATCTCTGGGTCCCGCTCTTGAATATGGGGAGATGATGGAGTTTGATGATTTCGATGACGACATGCTCTCTAAAAAGGGATTTCATGAAGTCCAGGAGCGTCTTCGCAGCATTTACCAAAATACCGACACCCCAAAAAAAGTGCGGCGACGCGTCCTGGAAGCGGCTGTGCGTGCGCCGATGGAGTGGCACAAAAACGCAATTCAAACAGCGTATGCCAGTAATGACGAAGAGTGGGTCCTCACCGCGGTTTTCTGCATGGGCTATGTCAGGGGATTTGATGACCAGATTTTAGAGTCCTTTAAAAGTGAAAACCCTGATATCTTTTATGAGGCTGTTTGTGCTGCCGGAAATAGTGAAGTCAAAGCAGCCTGGCCAACCATTAAGGGGCTTATTACTAAAGACGACATCGATAAGCCGTTACTGATTGCTGCAATCAATGCTGCCGTGGGTATCTGTCCAGGCGAAGCTGTAGATATTTTGTCCGAGCTCTCTGATTCGGATGACGAGGAAATAGCAGAGGCTGTGGAAGATGCGTTGGCAATGGCAATATTGTTGTTAGACGATCAGCCTGAAGACGAATTTTTTTGAAATCCTAATGTCCCTCGTCTTTCTTTTCTGTTTCCAGGGGTTTATATTTAAAATGATCGCCGGTTTCTTTTACAATATGCTTGTACCAGGCTTTGGGGTATCCAGGGTGTGTTACCTCACCCACTTTGGGATACCCGTTATTACTCAACTTGCCTAAACCGGTTTTGACATTGCCGTCCAGGTATTTATAAAGCAAGAACTCACCCAGTTTCTTCCAGCGTTTAACCACCGCGTTTCCTTCTTTTACAGTATATTCGGTCAGGTAGTTCCTGGCTAACTCCGGTGATTTTTTGAATAATTCCAGGGCAACCTTATCCACTTCCGTTTGCAGGGTAAGGAATTTTCCTTCCAATTCCCGCTGCAGGATTTGAATGTCCTGGATTATATCACAGTAACGGGAATAGGCATAATTGGATACGAAATTAAAGACCCAGAAGGCAGATTCCCAGGTAAATTCATGAAATGAACCGGTACCCACGGCATAGCTTTTGGGAACTTTGCGAATGCCGCAGTACATGGGTACATAAACTGTGCTGTAGGTATCGTCCACACCGAACCAGTGGATACCTCCGATGGGATCAGGCAGCCATGAACGGGACTGGGACACAAAGGAAAAACCGGTTTGCTGGGTGGAGACGGCACGTTCGTTAACATATGTGGGAGCATCTTTTTTATCTTCCAGTTTCCAGGTTAAGGGCCGCCACCGATACGGCAGACGAAAGGGACCGGCCCCCACATCTTTGGTCATATCCATGGGCGTGCCTTCAAAATGGTCCCGCATCAACTCCATCACATCCCGAACCGTCAGCTTTTTATCCGGTTTGATCCACAAGGGCATGGGATTATTGGGATTATGCCCCATGGCATAATCCAGGTATTTTTCCATGGCTTTGGATTTTTGGGTGACGCGGTTGAACATGCTCCAGACCCTGGCTTCACAAAACCGCAGGGCACCAAAATCCAGCGGCCCATAGGCATCGGCAAAGCTAAAATCCTTGTCTTCACCCTTAAAGTAACCCTTTTCCCTGGCAAAAGAGATCACATCTTTGGCATAGAGACAGTTTTTCGGGTCGTTTAGGGGAAATTGACGGATGCGGGCCTGGTTGGCATGGGCACATACATACCCGTCCGGCACCCGGCGGGCCACCCAGACAGCACCTTTGTTGTCCTTTCCCTTGGAGATCATTTCCATGATCCACACTTCATTGGCGTCGGAAATGGAAAGGGACTCACCGGAACTGTGATACCCATACTCAGCCATCAGGTGGGTCATGACGTTGATGGCTTCCCGCGCGGTTTTGGCCCGCTGCAAGGCGATAAACATCAAACTACCATAATCCATAATGGCGTTGGGGTCTCTTAATTCCCTGCGCCCGCCCCAGGTGGTCTCTCCAATAGATACCTGGTGCTCATTCATTAATCCCACCACCGCATAGGTGTGAGGTACCTGTTTTATTTTTCCCAGGTATTTACCGCTATCCCATTCATAAATGTCAAGCATCTCACCTTCCATGTGATCTGCGGCAGGGGTGTAATAGAGCTCACCGTATAACACATGGGAATCGGCTGCAAAAGAGATCATGGTAGAACCGTCTACTGTTGCCCCTTTGGAAATTAAATAGTTGGTGCATGCTTCCACCGACGGATTAAAAACAACCATCGATAACACAAATACAATCCCTAATGTAATAATTAATACTGTTCTTTTCATAATTTTCAATGTTCCTCCTATTCAAACGTAACAGTGAAATTTTAAATCCGAGCCCCCAGTGGGGGCAGCCATTTACATATTTTATTTTAACCAAAAGATTCCCCGGTGTCAATTTATTTTATCTATTAATGGATTGTTTTTTCTTAACCGGGAATTTACTTTTTAAAGACATTTTGGTATGATTAATGCTCACAAGAAAAAAGGAACGAATTAACCATGAAACCTTGATGGAGGCAATTGGGCAGAATTGAAATTGGAGACAACATTCATACTGGCATCTTCATCACCGCGGAGAAAAGAGCTGCTGAAATTATTGGGTATTGAACCCCGTATTATCATTCCTACGGTGGACGAAAGCATGAAACCCGGAGAGTCCATTGAATCCTTTCTCCGCCGTGTGACCATATCAAAGGGAGACTCTGTATACAAAGAGGAATTTTATGATATACCCATCATCAGTGCAGATACCATTGTGTTGTGTGAGAATCGGCTGATTGGCAAACCCGTGGACAGGGCTGAAGCCTTTGGGTTTTTAAGGACACTGTCAGATAATGTGCATGAAGTATGGACAGGGGTTTCCATTCGTTACCGGGGAACGCCTTATTATGATTATGCCCGTACCCGTGTGGTATTTGCTGAAATTTCAGACCAGGAGCTCCATTATTATCTTGATAATGAGGATTACCTGGACAAGGCGGGTGCCTATGCCATCCAGGGCAGGGCGTCGGTATTTGTAAAGAAAATAGACGGCTGTTATTTTAATGTAATGGGCTTTCCCCTCAACCTGTTTTACAACATGTTAAGGGAAATTGGCATACATATCTATCAGGAATAACTTCTGCTCCCTCACTCCAACTTTTATCATTTTTGTTCGTAAACGTAGTCAGTTCTGATATATAAGTCATCTATATATATTTTGATCCACAGCATTACCCCTTCCTCGTTCCAGTAGGTGGCACGACCATTCTTTTTTCCGTCTTTCATTTCAATTTCCATTCGCCTGTTACCGTTTTTATGAAAGTCCCGATGCAGGCCATCTTCTTTTCCCTCTTTATATTGGGTATCGATGGACAGGGTACCGTTATCATACCACTCCCTATAATTACCGTGCCATATATTGTTTTTCATTTGCTGTTCCAGTCGTTTATTGCCATTGTCAAACCATTCGCTGTAGGTTTTGATGGTTCCTTCACTGGTATAGCTAAATCTTGTTTCGGATTTTCTATCTCCGTTATCAAAGAAAGCGGTAATGCGGATGATGTTTCCATCTTCATTCCATTCTGTCCATCTCCCCTGGGGGATGCCTTCTTTATAATGCTTGGTGATTTTTTTCTGACCACTATAATACCATTCACCCCAGGTGCCGTGATATTGATTCTCCTGGAATTCTATTTTGCTTTTCATATTGCCGTTTAGGTACCACTCTTTCCATAGGCCGTGTTTATTCCCTTCGTTATATTCTTGTTCACCTTTTTTCTGGCCTTCTTCATACCATTCCGTCCATAACCCGTGTTTTTGGCCATTTTTCAACTGGCCTGCGGTTTTTTTGTTACCGTTATAGTGATACTCGATCACTTCTTCGATTTCTTCTGAGGTTTCCTCGGTTTCTTGTTCCTGGGCGGTTAAAGGGAATGCCAGCAGAATGGTGAATGTTAAAAAGATAAAAAAAACAATCTTTTTCATTTTTCAATGTCTCCTTTATTTGCCAATTTCTTTATTAATTTACTACAAAAACAAAAATTAATCAACCCTGCTGCCGTAAAAAATGGTTCCATCTGTTGAAATACAGACGGTTTTATTTTAAAATAAAGCTCTGAATATAAAAGCAATTAAATAGGAGGACAATGTGAAGAAATTAATTGCATTTTTTATTGGTGTTGGTGTATTGGTAATGGTATCACTACCGCTGCCACTTCAGGCTGCTGCTGATGAAGTGGAGAGCCAGGTTTCCGCTGCCCTTGATTATTACAAACAAGGAAAGAATGAAGAGGCCATAAAGGCACTTTCCGCTGCCTTGATGGTATTGCATAATAAACGACAATTGGCAATTAAAAACGTCCAATTGTGTGACGCGATCGTGGGGTATGGGGATTACAAAAAAAGAGCATCCAACAAGCTTAAAGCCGGTGAGCCATTTATGCTTTATTTTGAGGTAGAAGGATATGGTGTGAAAAGAGAAAACGACAAGTATTGGTTTTGGCTTTCGGAGGATGCGAAGCTGGTCAATGAGAAAGGCGAAGTGATGTTTCAGCGTGATGACTTTCTCAGCTATAACAAATACTTCAATATACCGATATTCCCGTTTTTCATGCAAAATAGGATTGCTAATCTTAAACCCGGTAAGTATAAATATGAATTCACCGTAAAGGATCGCATCAAAAAAGCGTTTGTTTCAGACTCTATTGAACTTGAAGTAGAGGAAGCACCCGCAGAGACAAAGCCCGGAGAACAGCCTGCAAAGAAATAATGTGTTCTTAGCGGCTAAATCAATGCCGGAAATGGCGCATGCCGGTGAAAAGGAGTGAAATACCATATTCCTGGGCTTTTTCAATCACTTCGTTGTCCCGTACCGAACCACCCGGCTCCACCATAACGGTAATTTTATGTTGTGCGGCGATTTCTACTGAATCGGCAAAAGGAAAGAAGGCATCCGACAGGAGCACCGCTCCTTCTAAGGGAAACTGGCTTTTTCGGATTGCGATTTCTACCGCATCCACGCGGCTCATTTGCCCGGCGCCAACTCCGATCAACATGCCATCTTTCACAATAATAATACCATTGGATTTTACGAATTTGATCAACTTCCAGCCCAGTTCAATATCCTTTATTTCGTTATCTGTAGGGGTTCGGGAGGTTTTTAATTCAAAGTCTTTAAAAGCTTTTAATTGGTTATCTTTTTCCTGTAAAACAAATCCGCCGGGGATGGTTTTGATATCGGATTTTTCTTGATATCCCAGGGGCATTTTGATAATCCTGAGATTTTTTTTCTTTTTAAATACCTGGAGCGCTTCGTTGGTATAATCCGGGGCTACAATCACCTCGAAAAATATTTTTTTCATCTCCTCAGCAGCTTCTTTGCCCAAGGGTTGGTTAAACCCGACAATCCCGCCGAAAGCGGATTTGGGATCACCGTCAAAGGCTTTCTTGAATGCCTCTTTTTGGGAAGTCCCAACGGCGGCTCCACAGGGGTTCTGGTGTTTCACAATAACAGAGAAGTCCTCGTCCCCGGAGGTGAAGAGGTTTAATACCTCCATCACCATTGAAAAGTCCAGGATATTATTGAAGGAAAGTTCTTTACCTTGCAGTTTTTTAAAATTCATGAGTGGGGAGTTCTTATCCCTGATATAAAGCGCTCCCCGTTGATGGGGATTTTCACCATATCGCAAATCCATTGCTTTCCTGCCTGCGGCGTTCATATATGCCGGATTGCCTTCCATACCATTTAAAAAACACCCAGCAATCAAGGAGTCGTAAAACGATGTATATGAGAAGGCTTTTGCAGCCAGGGCTCTTCTTTCATCGATGTCAATGTCGCCATCCTTTACAATTTTTTCAACAATGGGGATGTAATCCTCCTTTTCCACAATCACGATGGTATGTTCAAAATTCTTGGCAGCCGCTCGAACCACCGAAGGACCCCCGATGTCGATGTAGTCCACCATAAAATCAATGCCTTTCTTTTTCTGGGGAAGTGCCTCTTCAAAGGGGTAGAAGTTGACAATCACCAGGTCAATTTTAGGGGCAGAGAATTTTTCCAGTTGTGCCAGGTGCTGGGGAGTTTTTTTTGCCAGTATGGGACCGAACAACAGGGGATGAATGGTTTTTACCCGGCCGTTAAGGATCTCCGGGAATTTTGTAACTTCCGAAACTTCAGTCACAGGGATGTGGCGTTTTTTTAGATATTTTGTCGTTCCACCGGTGGAAAGGATTTCCCACCCATTTTCCGTTAGCTGTTTAGCAATTGATTCAATACCCTCTTTGTAATATACACTAATCAATGCTCGTTTTGCTTTAGTATCTGTGTTTGTGTTTTTACTCATGATTCACTCCTTAAATCTATTTAAGTACTATTTTATATACAAAGAGTTAAAAAATCAAGAGTGTAGTGACCATATCGTTGTGTTTCTTCATCCTTTTTTCTGTAATTGTCCTGGTTTTCGCTGATTTGAGGTAACATTATTATATGTCCGGTCAGAAAGCCGGTCCATGCCGTCATTAAAATCGGCTAAAAGGTAACCATATTCGTAATTTACTGTCAGAGGCAACTATGTTATTCAATTAGAACAATTCGAAAAAAATTACCATGATGATTGACATAAAGGCAATAAGATGGTAAGATAGATTCTTATCAAATGGGTCGTACGTCGGGCTTTGTATTTGCCAATCCACGATATAAGACAAAGACAATATTGAGAATACATAAAACGAAAAGTCCATACAATATGTGATAGAATGGAGGCATAATACATGAGTGAGAGTGAAAAAGAGATTAAATGCGTGGTCTGGGATTTGGATTACACAATCTGGGAGGGAATACTGGTGGAGCGCGATGAAATCCGGTTGAAGCCGGGGGTTGAGGAAGTTCTCAAAATCCTGGATTCTCGCGGCATTCTTCATTCCATTGCCAGTAAAAACAATTACGATGATGCCATGGAGAAACTGAAAGAGTTCGGCGTTGAGGAGTATTTTCTTTATCCTGAGATTAATTGGAATGCCAAATCCCTGGCATTGGCTAATATCCAGAAAAACCTGAACATTGGTATGGATACCATTTTATTTATTGATGATCAACCCTTTGAACGTGATGAGGTAAAGAGTGTTCACCCGGAAATCACCTGTATTGATGCTTCTGAGTATATTAAGCTTCCGGAGCTGCCGCGGTTGAATCCACGGTTTATCACCGACGATTCCAAACGCAGGCGCAAGATGTACATGGATGACATCAAGCGTAAAGTAGAAGAGGAGGAGTTTCAGGGTCCCCAGGAATCCTTTCTTGCCTCCCTGGACATGAAATTTACCATCCATGAAGCCCTGGAAGAAGACTTGCAGCGGGCCGAAGAGTTAACCGTTCGTACCAACCAGTTGAATGCCACCGGCCTGACCTATGATTATGATGAGTTGAATGCCTTCAGGCTTTCGCATAATTACAAGCTCCTGGTGTGTGAATTGATCGACAAGTACGGTTCATATGGGAAAATAGGCCTTGCCCTTATTGAGATAAAGGAAGACTGCTGGCATTTGCGACTGCTGTTGATGTCCTGCCGTGTGATGCTGCGGGGAGTTGGTACGGTGTTAATGTCTTACATCATGCAAGAAGTCAAAAAGGCGGGAAAAAAACTACTGGCCGATTTCAGGCACACCAAACGGAACCGGCAGATGTATATCAGTTACAAGTTTGCCAATTTCAAAGAAGTTTCTTCCGATGATGAGGGCAATGTCCTGTTTGAGAGTGACCTTTCTATGATCCAGCCATTTCCACCTTACATTGATGTGAAAATATTATAAAATGCCAATTATAAACGTACAGAGCTATAAACGTGAAAAGGAGATATAATCAATGGAACTAAAAGAGAAAATCAGGAAGTTTATAGAAGATAACCTTGTGGTTTTTGAAGACGAAGCAGATTTTTCCGACAGCGACAATATCTTTGAAATGGGATTTGTCAATTCGTTGTTTGCCATGAAATTGGTGAGTTATATCGAGCAGGAGTTTAGTATTGAAGTGGACAACGAAGACCTGGAAATCAGTAATTTCAGTTCTGTCGAGCGCATTGTTGGATATATCGAAAACAAGCAAGAGGGATGAGAGACATGAATGATGTTTCAGTGCAGCAGAAGATAGTGGAAGAGGCCAGGGAGTTTGCCAGCAAGGAGATACGGCCGTTTGCCGGGGAGTTCGAGGAGAAAGAGGCTATTCCCCGGGAGTTGATCGATAAGATGGCGCAAAAAGGCTATCTTGGCGCTTGTTTTCCCAAAGAATACGGTGGTTTGGACCTGGACCCGGTGTATTACGGTCGTTTTACCGAAGAGATCGGCAAAGCTTGTTCTTCTACGCGGGCGATATTGACGGTTCACACCTCCCTGGTAGGGGAGACGCTCCTGCGCTGCGTCAGTGATGAGCAAAAAAAGAAATGGCTGCCGTTAATGGCTGCTGGTGAAAAGATCGGCGCTTTTGGACTTTCAGAGCCTGAAGTAGGCACCGATGCCAAAAGTGTTCAAACCTCATATAAAAAAGAGGGCGGTAGATATATCATTAATGGTACCAAAAAGTGGATCACCCTTGGAGATATAGCTGATTTTTTCATCATCATCACCAAAGGAGAGAAGGGCATCAACGCGTTTATTGTTGAGCGAGAGAGGGAAGGAGTCAATACCACGCCCATTAAAGGACTCCTGGCTGGTCGTTCGGATCATATTGCCTACATCGAGCTTAACAACGTGGAAGTACCGGCTGAAAATTTAGTGGGCAAAGAAGGCAGTGGGTTTACTTATGTTGTTAATACCGCGCTTGATTATGGTCGTTATAGTATTGCCTGGGGAGGTATCGGCCTGGCCCAGGAGGCATTAGAAGCCATGGTCTCATACTCCCGCAAACGCTCCCAATTCGGCCAAAAAATTTACCAATTCCAGTTGATACAGGGCATTATTGGGGACGCAGTCACTAAAATCCATGCCGGACGCGCACTCTGCTTGCGGGCCGGTGAATTGAGAAGGAAAGGAGATGCTGCCGCTGTAATGGAAACCACCATTGCCAAATACTTTACATCAAAAATCGCCATGGAAATCACCACGGATGCTGTCCAGGTTCACGGCGGCAATGGCTGCTGCAATGTGTTCCCCGTAGAACGGCTGTTCAGGGAAGCCAAAATACTGGAAATCATTGAAGGCACTTCACAGATTCAACAGGGAATCATCTCCAACTACGGCCTGAGAAAATATTACAGCCCAGGCTATTATAAGTGATAAAGGGAATAAGGGAATAAAGAAGCCTGTTTTTTATATATTGTTATTTCCAACCGTTTTTGGTAAAATTTAACCCATTCAAAAAAGTGTTAAAAGTAAATGGAGTGAGGGTAATGTAAAATGAATGATAATAGAGAAAGAGTTCGATTACTGGAGCAGCAGGTTGAATCGCTACAAGAGGAAAAACGTGCCATACTGGATGCCATTGAGTTGGCTGCCAATTTGTGTAACTTCCGCATCAGTCTAAACAAAATCGAAAACCCCATGCTCATTATGGAGGAAACCACTGCCAGGATTCGGCAGCTCATCCATTTTAAAGCTCTCTCTTTTTACCGGGTCAGCGAAGAGGATGCGGATTTTTACCAGGAATACACTGATCCTGCGGATTCTTCGTCTTATATCGCTAGAGAAGTGAATCAACTGATCGAGGATAAAAAATTTTCCCAGGCTCTCAGGAAGAACAAACCCGTGGTGGTTTCTTCCCTTGATCACCAGGATCAGATCATCCTCCATTCGATGAATACGTCTTCCCGGACCCGGGGAATATTTATCGGTGTCCTGGCTTCTTCCGCTGCTGAGATCACAGACCTATCGCTTTTCCTTTTTTCTATTACCATTATTGCTTGTTCTCATGCGCTGGAGAGTTTTGAGCTTTACCGGCAGATCAGGGATAAGAACATAAAGCTCAACGAAAATATTCATAAAGTGGAAGAAGCGAGGAGGGCGCTGCAGGAGGAAGAGGAAAAATATCGCGCCTTATTTGAACAGGCCACCAATTCGATAATACTCTATGATGTGGAGAGGCGTAAAGCTGTGGAATTTAATGATACAGCCTATCAGAGCCTTGGTTATACCCGTGAAGAATTCAGAGAATTACGTATCGAAGATTATGAAGTAGATAAATCCGAAAAAGAGATTCAAATCCGAATGCAGAAATTTTGTATGAAAGGGCAATATTCCTTTGAAACGCAGCACAGACGAAAGGATGGAGAAATACGGGATATCCTGGTTAACAGCAGGTGTATCCGTATCCAGGGTAAGGATTATATCCTGGCGTTTCTTACTGATATCACTGAGCAGAAGAGAAACGAGGTGGAACGTGTGCTGTTGGAAAAGCAGCTTCGTCAAGCTCAAAAGATTGAGTCTATCGGTACATTAGCCGGAGGCATTGCCCATGATTTTAACAATATCCTGNNGGAGCGGGTACGTAGTAATTTAAGCCAGTTGATCCTGGCGGTGACACGTGCCAAAAAGCTGGTGAGCCAGATTCTTACCTTCAGCCGCAAGGGTGAAGAGACCCTGAGCCCCATCGTGGTGAACAGCATCATCAATGAGAGCCTGGGAATGCTGCGGTCCACCATCCCCACCACCATAGAAATCCAGCAGCATATCGAAAATGAACCCTTATTAATCCTGGGGGATGCCACTCAAGTACACCAGGTTATGGTGAACCTTTGTACCAATGCTGCCCAGGCTATGGAGGGAAAACCCGGAGTTATAACGGTTGAAGTTAAACGATTCGATTGGAATGCAGAGCATATGGATATCCTGGATATGCGAATGGAGCAAAATATTAAATCAGGCTCCTATGTGCAAATCACCGTTAATGATACAGGACATGGGATGGAACCCGATTTAGTTGAACGGGTCTTTGATCCTTATTTTTCCACCAAAGAGCCGGAACAGGGAACCGGGTTGGGATTGGCTGTTGTCCAGGGAATTGTTAGAAATTACGGTGGTTATATTACCCTTAACAGCAAACCCGGAGAAGGAACGCTTGTATATATCCTGATTCCCCTGGTGGACCCTTCAGAATATCCTGAAATGGAACCCGGTGAAACCATTTTCCTGGAAGAAGATACCATTGTTCTTTAGCCTTTACGTCATTACTGCTGTGATCAAGAGTGCAATATTTACCAGGTAAGTTAAGGTGCATACCAGGCAAAAGTTTTTTTGTTTGATATAGGAGATGTATGCCAGGTAGAAGGAGAAGAGAACCGCTGCTGCTGCCGGGTAAAGGGTAAGGTGCATATACCAAAAGGATAACAGGAACAGGAACGCATAAAAGAAAAGGCCGGCCAGGGGGTTGGGGATGCCCAGGGTTTTACTGTACCGGCTGCCCAGGGCTTTGGAGCACGAGATATGGGAACGGATATCGCACAAAGGGGAATAGGATTCGGATTGGAGCAGTTTATGTCTTACCATGAAGGCATAAAGAGAAATCAAAAAACCGCAACCAGTAACAATTTGAAAGTAAATTTTCATTGTAAATATTCCGTTATTTTCTTAAATATTCTTCTTTCATTTGGGCATAAAAGATGTAGATATTGTCCCGGGGCAGGAAGGTTTCTATTCGTTCCAACCTGAAACCTGCGGCTTTTACGGTTTTTAATATTTTTCTCTTCTTCCAGAAATGCCACGCTGTTTTGGTGTATTTCTCCGGGTCCCGTTCAAGAATCACCAGGGGAGCGTTGGTTTTGAGGCTGGATTTCAGGTTTTTCAGGAAAGGTACCGGCCGGGACAAATCATGCAGCACATAGGACATGAATACCATGTCCAATTGGTCTTTGGGAAATAAGGGGTCTGTTACTTTCCCTTTAATGATAACGACATTGGTAAGTCCTTGTTTTTTGACTTTACTTTTCAAGATGTTAAGCTCTTTTTGTACAATATCGTTGGCATAGATTTTGCCGGTGGGACCGACTTTGTGTGCCAGTTTCAGGGTAAAGTAACCTTTTCCTGCACCCGGTTCACCGATTACCATTCCCGGTTTAACGCCGATTACTTCCAGTACTTTGTCCGGCTTGTGATAAGAATCGCGGTGTTGGTTTTCGTATTCAGGTTCAGCGTGGAGGGTAAGGCTGAAAATCAGCAGTACCAGGACAGGGAACAGGATCACATGGATAATGTTTGCTTTTTTCATTTTCATTATTTAATCAAAATACCAGGTATTTTCCGTTTTCAAGGATTTTTTCTGTTTGGTTGTTTTCGCCCCCCAGGACAATGGATTTAACAGTAATTCGCGGCTGCGTGGCCGGGATGTAAATCCGGTCCAGGTGCACTACCTCGTTGGGGGAGGAAAAATCCGCAGGGCTTACCGCACCGCCGAAATGATCGCTCCTGCCAAAGGCCACGTGGAATCCTAATTTTTCATCCAGCAAGATTTCATTAATGGGATTCAAACCAAAATCCGCCAGCACACCAAAACCCAACTCTGCCATATTGCCGTAGGCGGGTTCCCGTTCCAGGTGGTCCCGTTCTTTATTCACGGTTTCGCCTTCACCCTCTACGTTAACCGCCCGGTTTTTTTTGATGGTAAACAGTACCACATCCTGTCCCAGTTGAACCGGTAAAATACCCTCTGTTTTTGTTTTTTCTCCTTTTTCTCCTTCGTAGGGTACAATATAGGTTTCGCCGCTGGGCAGGTTTCCCGCGGTCCCTTTTTCCGGGAAGCGGCCGCTGCTCAGATGGCCTTTCCTGAAGCGAAGATCAAANNAAATGGCCCTTCCTGAAGCGGAGATCAAACCACATCTTATATTCTTTATCGTTGTCTACCTTGAAAATCACCTCTGCCCACAGTGCCGGGTCAACTTTTTCTTTAATAATGGAGACCCGCCGGAACACTTCGTTATAGTCGATTCGCAAGGCGGGGATCATTTTGGGTGAAAATCCCGGCATCGTGGCTGCTCGAAACAAGTATTTTTTGGCTGCGTTTTTCAGCGGGGCTGTGGTGGAATATTGCGTCGGTGCCAGGAAGAGCTGAAAATCTGTAAATATGGTATCAAAGCTTACTCTTTCCCCGGCTTCCGGCAGGTCCCCGGCAGTGGCAGGCAAATTATCTTTTATAAGGAATCCCTCAGCCGGTAATTCCGCGTTATTGGAACCCACGTCCGGGTAGGCGATTAAGCAAATGCTTTCCAGCCCCATGGCAGAGTAGTTATTTTTTAAGGATTGAAACCATCCCTGGGCAATGGTTCGGCGCTGCTGCCAGCCCGGGTTATCGTCGCTGCTGTTGCGCGGAACATCCACCAGTATGCCCAGTTTTTTGTCACCCGGATGTTTGGGAAATACCGCTTGAATTAAATTGATCAGTTCGTTTCCTGATAATTTTTCCATAATATGCTCCTTTTAAGTAATTAATCTTATTTGAATGGCATGAAAAAGTCAAGCAGAATTTGGGACTTGACAATGAGATGGTGAAAGTGTTATATATATAATATAATAAAGGAGGTGAAAGTTGAGCAAACGTGGGTTCGTTTTTATTGTGGTATTTTTATGTCTCTCGGTTTTTTTATTTCCAGCCACTTATAAAGGAAAAAAAATTGATGAAAAGCACTTTTGGGCAAAAATTCAAATGAAAGGTGCTACCAACGTTTACACCGTGGATGTCGTTTTTGTGGGAAAGAAAGCGAATATGATATTTGCGCCCTACCAGTATTTACCCATTGAAGCAGGAAATAGTACCTTTATGACGCTGTATTTGTTAAAGGAAGAGATTAAAGATCCCAAAAAGATTTTGTTAAAGCAGGTGAGCCCGCCGGTCATTATGAACGATAAAGACCCTGAGGACTGGGAGGCGACTGCTTACTGGTTCATGGAATTGGACCTGAAACCGAAAAAGAAAAGTAAAGATTGAGGTGATTCCGAAAGGCAAAACATTTGACTCTCCTCAATGGTGCTGATGACTTCCAGCTTGTTCTCATAATTTTCCTGGTTTCCCATTGTTGGGTCCTTTTACTATATTTCTCGCAGCATA
>JABAOH010144817.1_pt1 | contig 15852 bp, 14 predicted proteins | sample 7062181 | NCBI WGS metagenome assembly JABAOH01 (sample SAMN14538630, study PRJNA623070) | marine sediment metagenome | biome: marine biome [ENVO:00000428]; feature: marine pelagic biome [ENVO:01000023]; material: deep marine sediment [ENVO:00002113]; isolation source: pool of 5 deep marine...
TCGACCTCGCGCGTCGCCGGCCGACCTCTGGAGGAGATCGGATTCCCCAGGCACAGCCTGGTCGGTGCCATCATGCGCGGCGACGAAATCATCATCCCCTCCGGACAGGTCACCCTCGCCCCCGGCGACAAGGTCACCGTATTGGCGCTGCCCGACGCGGTGAAAGCCGTCGAGAAGCTCTTCCAGTGACGCGGGCATGGTAAACGTTCGCGACATACTCCACGTCACTGGCCCCGTGGTGGCGGCGGTCGGGGTGGCCATGGCGATCAGCGGCGGGGTCGCTCTGCTTTACCAGGGGACCGACGCCATTCCGCTTTTCCTTTCCGCCGGCTTCGCCCTGCTCTGCGGCTACGTGGCTCACCGCCTCTGCCCGCGACCCGACGACCTGTCGATCCGCGAGAGCTACCTGATCGTCAGCGTCGGCTGGCTGAGCGCCGCCGTCTTCGGCGCGCTCCCCTACTGGGTGTCCGGCATCGCTTCTCCGCTCGACGCTTTCTTCGAGTCGATCTCGGGCTTCACCACGACCGGCGCCTCCATCTTCTCGGATCCCGGCTCGCTGCCCCGAGGCCTCCTGTTCTGGCGTGACTTCAGCCAGTGGCTGGGTGGGATGGGAATCATCGTGCTGGCCGTGGCGGTGCTTCCCTTTCTTGGTATCGGCGGCATGCAGCTGTTCCGCGCCGAGGTGCCGGGGCCCACACCCGACCGCCTACAGCCGCGCATCTCTCAAACGGCCAAGATCCTCTGGCGGGTTTACGTCGGTTTTACCGCCGCCCAGGTCGGCTTTTACCTGATCGGCGGTCTCAACTGGTTCGACGCGGTGACGCACGCCTTCGGCACGATGCCCACCGGCGGTTTCTCGCCCCGGACCGAATCGGTGGCTGCCTTCCGATCGCCCTTCATCCAGTACGTGACGATCTTCTTCATGTACGTGGCGGGCATCAACTTCTCGCTCCACTACCGGGCGCTACGTGGCAAGCCTCATTCGCTGCTGGCCGATGAAGAATGGCGATTCTACACGTTGCTGCTGATCGCGGCCGTGGCGATCGTCCTCACCGCGCATTTGCTGGCCGGCACCTTCCAGACGTGGGAGGAAGCGTTCCGGTCGTCTGCCTTCCAGGTCGTCTCGATCGGCACGACCACCGGATTCGCCACCGCCGACTATGTCCGCTGGCCCGCCGTCACCCAGGTGGTCCTCTTCTTTCTCATGTTCGTCGGCGGCATGGCGGGCTCGACCGGCGGCGGCATGAAGACCATGCGCCTCTGGGCGGCCTTGAAGCAGGGGGTGGTCGAGCTGCGCAAGCATCTGCACCCGCGGGCGATCCTGGTGACGCGGGTGGGGGGCCAGGTCGTGCACGAAGGGGTGATGCTGAACATTCTGGCGTTCATGCTGCTCTTCGTCGCCTCGTTCATCGTGGGGGCCCTGCTGCTGACGGTTCTGGGGATCGACCTGGTCACGGCGGCGGGCGCCTCGGCGGCGGCGATCGGCAACGTCGGGCCGGGCCTGGCCCAGGTGGGGCCGGCGGGCAACTATTCCTGGTTCCCGGCGCTCGGCAAGGTGATTCTGTCCATGCTGATGCTGCTGGGCCGCCTGGAGATCTACACGGTGCTGGTGCTCTTCCACCCCGAGTTCTGGCGGCGCTGACCGGCCGCGGCGAGCCGGCCGTTCGCGCGCCCGCGCTCAGCGAAGCTCGATCTCACCCTCCACCCCGTCCACCAGCTCGCCGATCTCGGCGACCGCGTGGTCGCTCGAGCGCAGCTCGTCGACGAGGCGCGCGGCGTCAGCGGGCGCCACCGTGATCAGGAGTCCGCCGGAGGTCTGGGCGTCGCAGAGCACCAGCTCGTCCGTTTCGTCGAGTACAGAAGACGAGCGAATCGACGGGCGGACCCACTCGCGGTTTCGTTGTGTGCCGCCCGCCACGTGACCGGCGGCCGCCAGCTCGCGCACCTGGGGGAGCAGCGGAACCTGTGCGACGTCGACGACCGCCGCCAGCCGGCTGGCGCGCGCCAGCTCGCAAAGGTGGCCGAGCAGGCCGAAGCCGGTGACGTCGGTCAGCGCGCCGACGTCGCAAGCTCGTGCCGCCTCGAGGGCGCGGGCGTTGAGCTTGAGCATCGAGGCGACCGCCGCTTCGATCGCGGCCTCGGGCGCCGCCCCGCGCTTGATCGCGGTCGAGATGATCCCGGTCCCGATCGCCTTGGTGAGCACCAGCCGGTCGCCGGCCCGGCCGTCCCCCTTTCGATAAATGCGGCGCGTGGAGACGCGCCCGACCACGACCATGCCGTACTTGGGCTCCTGGTCGTCGATCGAATGGCCGCCGATCACCGGGACGCCGGCCTCGCGCGCCTTGTCGCGGCCACCTCGGAGGATGTCGATCAAGACGCTCTTCTCGAGTTCCGCGGGAAAGGCGACGATGTTGAGAGCGAACAACGGCACGCCGCCCATCGCGTAGACATCGCTCAGAGCGTTGGCCGCGGCGATCGCACCGAACGTGTACGCGTCATCGACGATGGGGGTGAAGAAGTCGAGGCTGGAGACGATGGCGCGTTCCTCATCCCAGGCATATACCGCCGCGTCGTCGGGGGCATCCAGGCCGATCAGCACTTCGGCCGCCAGGTCGCCACCGAGAGTTTCGAGCGCGCTAGCCAGGTCCGCCGGACCTAGCTTGCAGGCTCAACCGGCGCCATGACTGTACTGTGTCAGGCGCACGCGTTCCGAGCTAGGTGTGTTCATATGGCGACCAACACTAGGGAAGGCGGCACCATGCGGTCAAGCGCGCTTGCGATGGCGCAGCGCCCGGGTCAGTATCAACCCGACGTGCACTCTCGAAGAAGGCGGCCGCGGCGTTGAACATGCAACTGAACGCTGAAGCGCGGCGCGCCATGGTTGACAAGCAGATCCGGCGCCGGGGTATCCTCGATGAGAAGGTGCTGGGAGCCATGGAGCGCGTCGAGCGGCACCGTTTCGTACCCGCCGACTACGAACACCTCGCCTACGAAGATTCCGCCCTGCCGATCGGCCAGGGACAGTCGATCTCCCAGCCCTACATGGTCGCGGCGATGACCCAGGCGCTCGACCTTCAGCCCGGCGCTCGCGTGCTCGAGGTCGGGACCGGCAGCGGCTATCAGACCGCCGTTCTGGCCGAGCTGGTCGACAGAGTCTACACGATCGAGCGGCTTCCAGAACTGGCCGATGACGCCCGGCGCCTGTTGACCGCTCTCGGCTACGAGAACATCGAGTTCCGGATCGGTGATGGCGCGAAAGGTTGGAGGGAAGAGGCGCCCTTCGATGGGATCCTCGTCACAGCGGCCGCCGCGGAAGTGCCCAGCGCCCTGCTCGAGCAGCTGAGCCCGAACGCCTGCCTGGTCATTCCGGTCGGGGGGCCACCGGACCAGGACCTGTATCAGATCCGCCGCGAGGGCGACGTCTACGAGCGCCGGTTCATCACGCGCTGCCGCTTCGTCCCGTTGGTCGAAGACGGTTGACCTCAACGCGGTCTGCCGGCGCCCGGTCAATCGATCAGCTCGACCTTGGCACGCTCGATCCAGCCCTCGCTGTCACCGCCGCGCGACACGCGCAGCCAGTCGCCCCGCTCTTCCTGTACGCGGTACCCGGTGCCCGGCGCCGGTGAGGCCAGAACCTCGCTCTGGCGGACGGGCCCGGCTCTGAGCGTCGAATCGAAGCTGCCGATCACGGCGTAGCGGGAGCGTGGATAGAGCAGCAACCCCGCGCACAAACCGGCCACGATCAGCGCGGCGACCCCACCGACCTTCATCCAGCCACGCGCCCAGCGCCGCCTCGCGATGAGGACCCCGCAACCGATGAACCAGAGCGCGGCGAACAGCAGCGCCAGCTCATCCCGCGACAACGGTAGCGGCGGCAGCGCGCTGCCCACGACGGGATCGTCGCCCACCACCAGATGCAAGTTGAAGCGGGCGTCTCGATCGCGCGGTTTGACGCGCAGGGCCCGGATCCAGTACGCGACCGCCCTGCCGCGCTGGTCCAGCTCGTAGTAGGCGTTGCCCAGGTTATACAGCAGGTTCGGGTCGCGCGGCCGCTCGGCCTGGGCGAGCTCGAACAGCTCCGCCGCCTGTCGGTACTCGCCGCGCCCGTACGCCGTCAGCCCTTCGGCGAACCAGCGTGAGGCGGCTTCCGCCGATCGCTCGGCCGGCGCTCGCGGCGCCTGGGCGAGCACGACGAGGCCGGCGGCCAGCATGAGCAACGTGCCGCTCTGACCCGCCGTCGTTCGCAGGCTCCTCTCCGACACGGCCTCCTTGTCCACGAGGCCGAGTAACCGCTGCGCTTCACGCAGCAACTCGGGCGCGGTCGCGGCGCTCGGCGGCTCCGGCGTGTAGCGCAAGCGAGCGCAACGTTCGAGCAGGGCAACCAACTCCAATGCGACCGGGGGTGGCACGCCCGAATCCTCGAGCGCATGCTGAATCTGGACCACGCCGCCCCGGGTCAGCCCGGGCCGGTGCAGGCGCTCGGCCAACCACTCGAGAATCGTCTCGCGCAACCGGCTGAAGAAGGCGGGATCCCCGGCTCCGGCCAGCGGCCGCAGATCGCGCAACGCTTGCTGGCGGCGCCGTGGCCGCCGACGCCGGGGCTCCGGTCCGCGACGGCGAAACCGCCCCAGCCCGAAGACGACGGCCACCGCGGCGAGCGGAATCGCCTGCACGATCCAAAACGCTCGCCGCGCCGGCAGATCGAGAGGCTGCCGCCCCGGACGCCCCTTGACGAATCGAATCGCCGCTCCGCCCGCCCCGCCGGCCGCGCTGCCCGCCAAGGCGGGCTCGACCAGTAGCGAGACGGGCTCGGTGCGCGCCACCGCGTAGGCGGCCGCGATCGGATCGAAGTAGCGTAGTGCCAGCTCGGGGATCATATACTGGCCGGCGTGCTCGGGTACCAGGACCCAGGAGAACTGTTTGTGTCCCGCGAACTCGACGCCTCGTAGCTGCACCTCGGCGTCCTCTCCACCCTCGTAGACGCGCACCCCGGGGATCTCGGGCAGCTGCGGACGGGCCAGCGAGCTGAGATTGCCCGAGCCGCTCACCTCCAGGAACAGGTTCACCGCCTCGCCCGCACGGAGATCTGACCGATCGAACCATATCTCCGCATCGTACCGCCCGACGGCGCCGGCGAAGTCGCTCGGAGCACCCTCGCGCGGCAGGGGGCGGACCACGACGCGTGCCGGGGCGCTCTCCACCTGGAAGGTCTCCGGCGCGTAGATCAAGCCACGTCGCACCTCGTAGACCACAGCGGCGGGTGGGATCCGCAGCGCTCCGGGGCTCAGTGGAAAGAGCGCGCGGCGGTAGATCTGAACGAAGTACTCGCGTCGCCCGACGACGCGGCGTTCCGGACGGGGCGATCCCGGAAGGTCGGCCGTCCAGAAACCCTCGACCTCCGGAGGGCGATACTCGGGCTGCCGCTGGAGGCGACTCCGCACCAGCGGGTCGAAGAACGCGGCCACGGTCAGCGTGACCTGCTGCCCGACGAAGGCCGTCTCCGGCTCGACCCAGAGCCGCACGGCGACCTCTTCTTCCGGTCTTGGCGTCATGCCGCCGGGGAGGGCGGCCGCCGCGCCCTCGGTCTCGACCACCAGTTTGAGCGCCTGCGTCTCGTGAAGGACGCCTTCCACCACCACCCGAATCGGAGGTATCGTCAGCTCCCCAGCCTGCAGCGCGCGCAGCGTGTACTCGCGCGAGAACTCACGCACCGCGCCCAAGGACGGGGAGAAGCGGAAGGTCGAGCGATCCGAGGTCGAGAGGACCTCGACCCCCTCGAGCTTCGGGTCCTCGATCTCCGGGCTGTGCAGACCCCGGGCTCGCAAGGTGATCGTGAGCAGGACCGTCTCGCCGACCTGGGCGGTCGCGCGGTTCAGGCTCGCGCTCACCTGAACGTCATCGGCCTGGACGCTCAGCGTGGCGGCGAGAAACAGATAGAGTGGCTTGACCATCACCAATCAGGTCCGCTGACTCGCCGGCGCTGTCTCCTCAACTTGTCGCGCTGGAGGCCCCGCTCACGCTCCTCCACGGCTCGCAAGATCTGCTCGGCCAACTCACGCGGCAAAGGCGCGTCGATCTGCTCCGCCGCCGCGCGATCGGGCGGCGGCGTCAGGCCCGCTTGCGGCGCCGGCGCCTCACCTGCACCGGGCTCCGGCGCGGCGGTCGGGCCGGGATCGGGCTGGGTCGCGGCGGCGGGGCTCGGCGTCGGGCCCGCAAGCCCCTGCGATCGCTCCTCCTCCAGCCGGCGCATCGCCAGCTCCAGGTTCCAGCGGGCATCCTCATCGTTGGGGTCGAGGAGCAGGGCGCGGCGGTACGCTGCGATGGCGGCGCGCAGGCTTTCGACACGATCGGCCGAGCTGTATTGCGCGTGGGCGTTGCCCAGATTGTAAAACGCGCGAGCCCGCAGCTCCGGCGATTGGGCCTCCAGCGCCGTCCCCAGCTGCTGTCGCGCCTCCTCCAGCTCGCCCGCCTGCAGCAGCGAGGTGCCGAGGTTGTAGCGCAGCCGGGGCGCATCGTCGGCGGCCGCGGCCAGCGCCGCACGATAACGCTCCATCGCCCCAACGTAGTCACCTCGGCGAAAGGCGCGGTTGCCCGCCGCTTCCTGACTCCAGATGCGGAGAGTGAAGGGGAAAAGCGCCAGCAGCAACCAGGCGACCTTGGTCATCGACTCCGCCTCCAGGCCCACACCCAATCCATGAGCAGCAGGACGAGGGCGCCCGCGACGAACCACTGAAAGCGCGGCGTCCAGCGAACCCCGCGGGTTACGTCGGCCCGCCCGCGGCGAAGCTCGGCCAGCGCCGATAGTGTGCGCGCCACGCCACCCTCTTCGGCTCGCACCCAAAACCCGCCCGTCTCCCGAGCCGCGCCGGCCAGCGGCTCGCGCATCAGCCGGCTCAACACCACCTCGCCCTCCGCCGTGCGTTTGTACCCGCCGATGCGCTGGCCCTCCCGGTCATGCCTGGGGATAGGCTCACCGCGTTCGCCACCGATGCCCACGACGTACACACGGACACCCGCGTCCGCCGCCGCTCGGGCCGCCGCCCTAACCGACCGCTCCTCCTCGTGCGCCTCGCCATCGCTGAGCAGCACGATCGCGCGATCACCGCCCTCCGTCCCGTCGCGCAGCAATAGCTCCAGGCCCAGGCCGATCGCGTCGCTCGGCGCCGACCCGGGTGTCCCCGCCAGAGTCGGGTCGAGCGCGTCCAGGTAGAGATGCAGCGCCCCGTGGTCCGTCGTGAGCGGCGACAGCAGGTAGGCGGACCCGGCAAACGCCAACAGCCCGATCCGGTGGCCCGCCAGCTCGGTCACCAGACGGCGCGCCGCCAGCCGCTCGCGCTCCAGGCGATTCGGCTTCACATCCTCCGCCCACATCGACTCCGATATGTCCAGCGCCAGCACGACGCTCAGCGCTCGAGTCTGTTCCTCAACCTCCTGCGCTCCCCACTGCGGCCCGGCGAGGGCGAGACCGATCAGCGCCAGCGCGGTCGCGATCAGCACACCGCGTCGAAACGGGCCGCCGCTGAGGTCGATGCGGGTCAGCCGCTCGAGCAAACCAGAACTACCCAGCGCATCGAGGGCTGCGCGGCGGCGACGGTTCCACAGATACACCAAGGCCGCGCCCGTGCCGGCACCCAGCAAGCCGATCCAGATCCAGAAGGCCGCCTCGATTCTCACCCGTCACTCCTCAGAGACATCACGGCCAGGTCAAGCGTACAGCGGATAGCGCCGCACACGTAACAGCCATTCACCCAGCAGCAGCAGGCCGGCCAACACCACGAACGGCCGGAAGCGCTCGCTGAACTCGACGTAGCGGCGCACGTTGACCGGCGTCTTCTCCAGTTCATCGATGTGCTGATAGATCTCCTCCAGGGCGCGCGCGTTGGTCGCACGGAAGTACTGGCCGCCGGTGATGGCGGCGATCCGCCGGAGCAAGACCTCATCGAGCCGCACCCGCATGTTGGCGTACTCGGTCCCGAGCGGACCGGGTCCGATCGGCACGGGCGCCACGCCCTCGCTGCCGACTCCCACGGTGTAGGTCCGGATTCCGTAGGCCGCCGCGGCCCGGGCCGCCGTGACCGGATCCACCTCGCCGCGGTTGTTCTCCCCGTCAGTCAGTAGGATCACGACCTTCGACTCTCCCGGCGTGCGGCGCAGTCGGTTCGTCGCCGTTGCCAGTGCCGTACCGATCGCCGTGCCGTCCTCGAGCATGTCCGCGCGCAGCTCGGTGACGGCGCGCTCGAGCACCTCGTAATCGATGGTCACCGGGACGCGCGTCAGCGCCTCACCGGCGAAGGCGACCAGGGCAATCCGGTCGTACTCGCGGCCCCTCACGAACTGCAGCACCGTCCGCTTGGCGACTTCGAGCCGATCGAGCGGCTGCAGATCGAGCGCCAGCATCGAACTCGACACATCGACGACGAGCGCGATCGCGATCCCCTCGGCCTCGACCTCTTCGGCGGTTACGCCGGTTCGCGGTCGGGCCAGGGCCACGATCAGTAGCAGGATCGTGATCCCCCGAATCACCGCCGGAAGCGCGGCCAGCCAGCGGCTTCGCCGGCGCGCCGCCTCCGCCGCCACGAGGCCGCGCGAGTACCGGAAGCCGCCCAGCCTCTTTCCCCGCAGCCACCAGATCGGGAAGACGATCAGCAAGGCCAGCGCCCACGGCGTCTCGAAGCTCATGGCGCTCCCCCCGACGGGGCGGCCTCATCATCGGCGTCGGCCACGTCGAAAATCCGCTCCAGCTCGGCCAGCTCCTCCTCCGAGGTCGCCTCCGGCTCGCCGCCCTCCACGCCTTCGACCTCTCGGGTCGGTGGCGCAGGCATCACACGCTCAAACTGTTCCAGCCAGCGACGCGCCTCCGCCAGCGCCCGTTTCGCATCGGCCGCGTTGGGCCGCCAGCGCGCAAACTTCGCCATGTCCGCTCCGCCCAGCAGCGCGCTCAGCGCCGCCAGTTCCGCGGGCTTGACCCCGTCTCGGCTCACCGCGGAGACCAGCTCGAGCGTGGTCAGATCGAGCCCCCAGTTCGGGTCCGCTTCGGCGAGGAAGGTGCGTACGATCTGGGACAGGGCGGAATAGAACGCTTTGAACTCGCCCGCCTCGACCATCCCGTTCTCCTCGAGCGCGGCGATGGCGGCCAGCGCCCGCTCACGCGGGGGCCGAGCCTCGGGGACCGGAACGGGACGCGCGGCGCTACGTCGCCTCAGGTAGGCGGCGGCGGCCGAAAGCAAGGCGAGCGCCAGGGCGGCGCCGGCCAGCTTTTCCTGCAGGCTCCAGTTAGCGCCCACGACCCCGGCGGGCGGTTTCCAGGTCAGCGTGTCCAATCCGGCGGCGGGCAGCACTGAGATCACCTGCAGGGTGAGCTGGGGAATCGGGATGCGCTGCTCCGATTCGTCGGCGAGCACCCGGACCTCGGCGGCCGGGAGCTGCAGCTCGCCCAACGACCAGGCGGCCAGTTCGTAACGGGCGCGCCAAACGCCGGCCGCGGGCGCGCCCGTCAGCCGAGCCGGCGGCGCCAAAGCGCTCACCGCTCCTGTGTCCGGCAGTTCCGGAAAGACGACCTCGGCGCCGGCGGGGACCTCGCTCACGGTCAACGTCAAGGTGACACGCTGGCCGATCCGGGCCGAGTCGGGTGTCAACTGCGCCGCGACCCGCACGGCGTCCTGGCCGTCCGGCATCTGTACGGCCAGGAACGCGAGGGCCAGGGCCAGCGCGTTCATCGAGCCAGCTTGCGCTCGCGCGTCCGAAAGAAGCCGATGAGCGCCGGGACGTAGGAGCGATCGGTCTGGATGTCGATCTGGTCCACCGACAATCGATTGAGCAGACGGCGCAGGCGAACGTCCTCTTCGCCGGCCAGGTGCTCGAATTGTTCGCGAACGAACCGGCTAGCGGAGTCGAGCACGATCCGGTCGCCGGTCTCGGCATCGATGAGATCGAGGAAGCCGACGTCGGGAAGCGATCGCTCACGCGGATCCGATACGGTGATCGCGACTACATCATGTCGCCGGCTGATGACCTTCAGCGAGGACTCGAAGCCGTTGTCGAGGAAATCCGAGATCAAGAAGATAATGGCCCGGTGCCGGAGCAGCCGCCCGAGATAATCGAGCGCGTTGGCCAAGTCGGTGCCGCGGCTTTGCGGCTCGAACGCCAGCAGGTCGCGGATCAGGCGAAGCGCGTGGCGGCGGCCCTTTTTGGGAGGAACGAACTTCTCGATCCGATCGGTGAAGAGGAGGAGCCCGACTCGATCGTTGTTCTTGATCGCGGCCATCCCGATCACGGCCGCGACCTCCGTCGCGATCTCGGCTTTGAAGCGGCCGCGCGTACCGAACTGCTCGGAGCCCGACATGTCCACCGCGAAAAGCACGGTGAGCTCACGCTCCTCGGTGTACTTCTTCACGTAGGGATGGCCCATGCGCGCCGAGACGTTCCAGTCGATCGTGCGGTACTCGTCGCCGGGCACGTATTCGCGCACCTCGGCGAATTCCATCCCCTGCCCTTTGAACACCGACTGATACTCGCCGCTGAACACGGTATTGACGAGACCGCGCGTGCGCAGCTCGATCAACTTGACCTGACGCAGCACCTCGCGGGGGACAGCGCCGACGGTGGGCGAGGCGTTCATCCGTGTCTTATCAACATCGAACAGCCGACATCCAACATCGAACTTCGAAGTCCTGGGGAACGTTGAACGCTCGACGTCGATCGTGAACGACCGATCGCGAAGCCGGGCGAACGGCCACGGTCTTCTTGAGCACGGCCGCGCTTCCGGTCCCTTACGGGACCTCCACCGCCTCCAAGATCCGCCGGACGATCTCGTCCGACGTTACCTCTTCCGCTTCCGCCTCGTACGTCGTGATGATGCGGTGCCGGAGCACATCCGGCGCCACCGCCTTCACATCGTCCGGGATCACGTAGCCGCGGCCACGCAGGTAGGCGTGGGCCCGGCAGGTCTGCGCCAGGTAGATGCTGGCGCGCGGCGACGCGCCGTACTCGATCAGCGGGACCAGCTCCGGCAGCCCGTACTCCGCCGCCTGTCGTGTCGCGTGCACCAGATCGACGATGTAGTCGGCGATCTTGTCATCCATGTACAGCTCGACGATCTGGGCCCGCGCCCGCAGGATGTCTTGCGGCTCGGTCACCGTCTCCACCGGGATCGGCTCACCCGCCGCCATCCGCCGCATGATCTCCTTCTCCTCTTCCCGGCTCGGGTAGCCGATCCGCACCTTCAGCATGAAGCGGTCTACCTGCGCTTCCGGCAGCGGATAGGTTCCCTCCTGCTCGATCGGGTTCTGTGTCGCGAGCACGAGAAACGGCTCCTGTAGCGCGAAGGTCTGTCCGCCGAACGTGACCTGCTTCTCCTGCATCGCCTCGAGCAAGGCCGATTGCACTTTCGCTGGAGCCCGGTTGACCTCATCGGCCAGGATGATGTTGGCGAACAGCGGGCCGCGCCGCGGCTCGAACTCGCCGCTGCGCTGATTGTAGATCATCGTCCCGATCAGATCGGCGGGCAGCAGGTCGGGTGTGAATTGAATCCGCTGAAACGAGGTGTGGATCGTCTCCGCGATCGTTCGGACGGCGAGCGTCTTGGCCAGTCCGGGCACGCCCTCCAGGAGCACGTGGCCGCCGGTCAGCAACCCCAGCAGGATGCGCTCGACCATGTACTCCTGGCCCACGATGCGCCTGCGCACCTGTCCCACGATCGATTCGGCCAGCTCGAAGCCCGACGCAGCCACCACGGAATCGGGGACCTCTCGCTCTTTGACCTCAGCCTTGTTCGCTCTAGCCATCGGTCGAATTGTGTCGTCTGTAGCTTGCGATACTTCGGCGGCTCACCGTTTCACCCGCTCGCCGCCGTCCTCGCGCTTGAAGACCCAGGCCGCCGCCGCCCCAGGGCGTATCGACTCGCCCCGCGTGGCCAGGTCGGCGTCGGCGATGGAACCCTCATCAGGACCCGGCGCCGACCTGACCTCTTCGATGTAACGGCAGATCCGCTGCCGCCAGATCTCCCAGTTGGACGGCCGCAGGTCGATCCAACCCCGCGCGATCAACCGGTCGTCCACCCGACCTCCCGCCTCGGGCCGCGCCTTGATTTCGGGCCCACGCCAGACGCGCCCGCCGTCAGCGCTGACGATGGGCAGCCCGATCGACAATATCGCCACGCGAGTGTCTTCATGCTCGCGCAGGAAGGTCTCGGACTCGGCGGCAGTCTTCTGCGGTTCGAGCTTGGCGGCCGCGCCCAGCGTGCCATACAGGCGCTCGAGAATGTGCGCCTCGAACAGCAGCTTCGAGAGACGGGGCGGGCCCAACATCTCGAACGCCACGCTGCGCATGCCGTGCTCCTGCTCCAGCTCTTCGAGCCGTCTCAACGCCAGCTCGCGCAGCACACCGCCACGATAGGTCGGCCCCATCGACGCGCTGTCGATCGCCGACACGACATCGAGCCCCGTCGGCTGGCCGCGGATCTCGCGCAAGACCGCGGTGGCGATCTCCTCGGGCGTCACGAGCTCCATCAGGCCGAGCGACGAGATGGTTTCAAACTCGTCGCGGCTGAACAGCCCGTTCTCGCCCATATCGATATAAACCGACTCCAGACAGCCGTCGAGCTTCTTCCACGAGGACGCGCCATCCTCCAGAGCCCGCTCAAAGGCGACCGGGGCGGCCGCGTCGTACCGCTGGATCAAGCGCCCACCCCGACCGATCGGCCCCACGCCAATCCGCTTCCAAGCGATCGCCGCCATCGGCTTGATCTCCTTCACCGCCGGCGCGCCCGGCGTGCGGGCGGTGAGGAAGAGCAGAAGCGAGTGGGCGCCCGCCACGCTCGACTTCGCCAGCAGCATGTCGGAGGGCCGCTGCTCCGAGTGTGTGAACGGAACGTTCAGGCCCATTCCGCCGGTCCCCGACGTGCCGATCTTCAGGTAGAAATCGACTCCGGCCTCGCGAAGCGCTTCCAGCAGGATGCGCACATGCCGGATGAGCTGAGGAAGATAGATGCTCGCCAGGTGACGCTCCACGGTGTCGGTCACGTCGCCGGCGTCGCTCAGTGCGGCGCGCACGCTCGCCACGCTGCTGAACACGTCCTGATAGGCGATGGCCGTGGCCGTGTTCACGCAATCCACGACGATATCCGGCTTCTCCTTCACCAGGACCTGGTAGAGGAACGACCGTTGGAGCCGCTCGCGGTCCGGGGGACCGTAGATGTCGTCGAGCAACCGACTCCGGTGTTCGGACGACTCGACCAGGTCACGGCGCCGTTCGTCCTTGAACTCCGCCGCCACGAACAGGTCACCCCACAACGCCTCGATCTCCGTCTTTCCGCCGGCGCGTTGTGGCAGCTCGGCCAGGCCGCGCTCGGTCTCGCGCTGCGTCAGGGCGGTGATCGTCAGGCGAGCCGGTTCGTAGCGCAGCATCTCGCGCGCGATGGCCAGCCCGACCAACCCCGATCCGCCCAGGATCAGAACTCGTGTATCACGTATCTCCATCTAAATCTCTCAAGCCGACCGCCGCTCGGAGCGACGCCACCTCGTCGGCGGACAGTTCTCTGTGCTCTCCCGGCTGCAACGATCCGAGCTCGATCGGACCGAATGACGTCCGTACCAGCCGCCGCACGCGCAGATCGACCGCGGCCAACATGCGGCGCACCTCCCGCTTTCGTCCCTCTCGCAGTGTCAAGCGGATCTCGGACACGCCGACGCGACCGTCGCGCCCCTGACGTGCGCCTCGCCACACCTCCACCGCCTCCGCCCGGGCGATTCCATCCTCGAGCCGGACGCCGCGCTCCAGTCGGCGCACCGCCGCCTCGCCCACCGGGCCCACGACTTCGGCCACGTAGCGCCGGGGGATCTCGAAGCTGGGGTGAAGCAAGCGATGAGCGGCCTCCCCATCGTTGGTGAAGATGAGCAGGCCTTCCGTCAACCGATCGAGCCGTCCGACGTGAAAGAGCTCTTTCAGCGCGTCCGGCAAGACGCCGTAGACCGTCGGCCGCCCCCGTATGTCGCTTCGCGTCGTCAGGTACCCGGCCGGCTTGTAGAAGGCGATCCAACGCGCCGGCTGCAAGTCCACACGCACGCCATCGATCCGCACGACCTGGCGACCGGGCGTCACCCGAGCGCCCAGCTCGGTGACCACGACGCCGTCCACGCTGACTCGACCGTCGGCGATCAGCCGTTCGCCCTGTCGCCGTGACGCGACCCCCGCCCGCGACAGGTACCGCTGCAGGCGCAATCCCGTGCGCGCGTTCAGCCCCTGCGGCTTCATCCTTCGCGGCGAAGGCTGATCTGAAGGTCTTCGGGCTGCGGAAGGTCCTCCAGAGATCGCAGGCCGAAGTGCTCGAGGAATTTCCGCGTCGTCCCGTAAAGCATGGGTCGCCCGAGCCCTTCCGCCCTCTCCACGACCTCGATCAGCTCGCGCTCCTGCAGAGTGCGCAGCACGCCGGCCACGTTCACTCCGCGCAGTTCCTCGATCTCCAACCGGCTGACCGGCTGCCGGTAGGCGATGATGGCCAGGGTCTCCAGCGCCGCGCGTGACAGGCGGTTCGTCCGCGTGACGGAATCGAACTGCTCGAGGTAGGGGGCGTATTCCGGCCGCGTCAGGATCTGATAGCCGTCGCCGAGCGGATAGATCTGAAAGGCCCGCTCTTCCCGCTCGTATTCCTGGCACAGCTCGTTGATCGCCGCCTCGACGGCCGCCGTGGTGAGATCGCCGCTGGCCCGGGCGATCTCCGACGGGGCCAGCGGCGCCTCGCTGGCGAAGAGAACCGCCTCGACGATCTGCGTCGCTCTCACGCCTTGCCTCCGTCTTTGCGGCGAAAGACCCAGAGGCTGCCGAAGTGCCGGTCCTGTCGCAGCCGCACGTCCCCCCGCTTCGCCAGCTCCAGACAGGCGAGGAACGACATGACCGCGTGCACGCGGGTTTTCCAGCGCCGGACAAACACATCGAACGGCACCCGCACCCTGCGCTTCAGCTGCTCCAGCCACAGCTCGATCTTCTGATCCACCGTCACCGGTCGTACCGGCGCCCGATGGGGGCGCTTGAGCGGAGGTGGCGGCAGCGATAGCGCAGCCTCGACGAACTCGTCCAGGTCGAGCTCGAGCGGCAGCTCCATCCCGCTCCGGCGGCGGACGCGGTTCCACGTAGCCTTTGGCGAAATGCTGTGCTCGCTCCGCCTCGGCGTCCGAGAGCGCGTGGGCGATCTCGCGAAACAGCTCGTATTCCAACAGCCGTCGGACCAGCTCGGTTCGGGGGTCCTCGTCTTCCCAGAGGTCGCCGCGCCGCGGCAGGAGCATCTGCGCCTTGATGCGCACGAGCGTCGCGGCCATCTCCAGGAACTCGCCGGCCCGCTCCAGGCTCAGGTGCCGCTCGACTCCCTGGATCGCCGCGATGAACTGACCCGTGATCTGCGAGATCGGGATGTCGAAGATGTCGATGTCTTGAGAGCGGATCAGGTGGAGCAACAGGTCGAGAGGGCCCTGGAACGTCTCGAGGTCGACGACGAACTGGTCGTGGCTCTCCGCGATGCGGGAACTCGTCGGCGTGGGTAGCCGCATCCCCTCCCCTTCGGGCTCAGGCCCGCCGGCCGACCGCCGTGGTCGGCCCATACGTTGTGGAAACGATCACCGCCCAAAAAGTTAAAGGCGGCGAAATTGCCTGTCAAAGCTACGGTTTCGCGGCTTGACACCCCTCCGCTGCCTGAATATGGTTACGCCGCTTCCCCACCGAAGCTGGCGAGTCGGGCCCCCGCGAGGCCCGTTTCCGGCCACCGATCAGAACGCGCGAACTGGAGAACACGTGCCGAATACGAAGTCAGCCGCAAAGCGCCTACGCCAGAATCTGCGCCAGCGCGCCGCCAACAAAGCCGTC
>JABAOH010069114.1_pt1 | contig 15843 bp, 13 predicted proteins | sample 7062181 | NCBI WGS metagenome assembly JABAOH01 (sample SAMN14538630, study PRJNA623070) | marine sediment metagenome | biome: marine biome [ENVO:00000428]; feature: marine pelagic biome [ENVO:01000023]; material: deep marine sediment [ENVO:00002113]; isolation source: pool of 5 deep marine...
ACTCGAACCAGGAACGGATGATCCAGAGTCATCTGTGTTACCATTACACCACTTCCCAGCACCTGGAATTTCGTCGGTGATATTATACTATAAAATATGGACATTGTCCTGAAGTGTCACTAATGTCTCTGAACGAAAACTAAATTGCTTGATCCTATGTCATTGCGAGGAGCAAAGTTATATTGTCATTGCGAGCGACCGGTGGGAGCGTGGCAATCTCATTCTTATATTAGATTGCTTCGTCGCTTCACTCCTCGCAATGACATGAGCCACGCAACTTTGGGAATAAGTCTATTTCTCGATTGTTTTGCTGATTTTGGCCCAAGTGTCGCGCAAGGATACAGTGCGGTTGAATACAGGTTTTTCTGCGGTAGAATCGGCGGTGTCAACACAGAAATACCCCAGTCTTTCAAACTGATATCGGCTTCCCGGCTTTGCCCCTTTAAGGCATGGTTCAGCTTTGCACGATGTTAGAGTTTCCAACGATTTAGGATTTAAGTTAGATTTATAATCAGTCCCCTCTTCTACATCGCTGGGATCTCTCTTTGTGAAAAGATTATCGTATAAACGCACCTCAGCCTCGATGGCATGTTTAGCTGACACCCAATGGAGTGTGGCTTTAACTCTGCGGCCATCAGGAGAACCGCCGCCTCGAGTTGCTGGATCATACCTGCAACGCAGTTCGACTACTTCACCAGTTTTTTCGTCCTTGATCACATCCTCACAAGTAATAAAATAGGCATAGCGCAAGCGGACTTCTCTCCCCGGAGCCAGGCGGAAAAATTTCTTTGGCGGCTCCTCACGGAAATCATCCTGTTCAATATAGAGCACGCGGGAAAAAGGAACTTTCCTCGTTCCCATGCTTGAATCCTCTGGATTATTGACAGCGTCTAACTCTTCTTCCTTATCTTCAGGATAGTTAACGATTACTACTTTAAGCGGGCGTAAAACTGCCATGACTCGCTGAGTTGTTTGGTTTAACTCCTCACGAACGCAATTCTCAAGCTGAACCAGATCTACAATACTGTTTGCCTTTGCCACTCCGATAATATCGCAGAATTGCCTGATAGACTCTGGGGTATAGCCGCGCCTTCGAAGTCCCGATAGAGTCGGCATACGGGGATCATCCCATCCGCAAACGAGCCCCTCCTCCACAAGTTCCAGGAGTCTTCGCTTGCTCATAATAGTATGACTAAGATTGAGCCGGGCAAACTCTATCTGTTGAGGATGATGAACCTTTAACTCATCAAGAATCCAATCGTACAAAGGACGGTTATTCTCAAACTCTAAGGTGCAAATAGAATGGGTGATCCCCTCAATCGAATCAGAAAGACAGTGGGTGAAATCATAGGTGGGATAAATACACCACGCATCACCCGTTCTGTAGTGGCGTTTCTTGCGGATACGATAGAGCGTTGGATCACGCATCAGCAAATTTGATGAGGTCATGTCGATCTTGGCCCGTAAAACGCGAGAACCATCCTCGAATTCTCCGGCCTTCATGCGCTCGAACAGATTCATGTTTTCCTCGACCGACCTGTTTCGGTAGGGACTCTCCTTTCCCGGCCTCGTCAATGTTCCACGGTATTCTCTTATCTCGTCCATACTCAAATCGCAGACATAAGCCTTTCCCTTTTTTACTAACTCGACCGCATAGTTATACAGCTGCTCAAAATAATCTGATGCATGATATAGACGGTCTTCCCAATCGAACCCAAGCCATTTTACGTCCTGCTTTATCGATTCCACATACTCCATCTCTTCGGTTTCTGGATTTGTGTCATCAAAGCGGAGGTTACACAGCCCTTTATAATCAGCGGCAAGGCCAAAATTGAGGCAGATAGACTTGGCGTGTCCGATATGAAGATATCCATTCGGCTCAGGCGGAAACCGGGTATGGACCCGCCCTTTATATTTATTGGTCTTCAGGTCATCATCAATAATATCTCTGATGAAATTTGATTTTGTCTCTGGCTTACTCATTTATGGATGCCTCTCATTCTCTTTATTACTCTTTCTTTGCCTAAAAGTTCCATTGTCTCAAAGAGCCCAGCTCCTCTAGTCTTCCCGCTTATGGCCATGCGAGTCGGATGGATAATATCCGCAGCTTTAAGCTCTCTCTCCTCAGCAATTTCACGGCATATTTTTTCTATATTCTCACGAGAAAAATCCTCAAGCCCTTCAAGTCGATCGGCAAAAATCTTTACGTTTTCCCTATTCCCCTCTTTTTCAAGATATTTCTTCTTGCCTTCTTCATCCACCGTAAAATCGTCCCTAAAAAACCAATCAGCAAGATCCCCTAATTCGCTTAAAGTCTTGATTCTTATTTTATAGAGGTCCACAAGTTTTGAGATGTATTCATCTGTGATCCCGGATATATCAAAGCCTGCGGTTAAAAGCTGATCCTTGATAAGCGGCAGTAATTCTTCTGTTTTATGCTTCATTATATACTCGCCGTTCAGCCATCTTAGCTTTTGAATATCAAACTTTGCTTGAACATCACTCATATCGTTTATATCAAACAACTTCACCGCTTCATCCAGAGAGAGAACCTCGCGGTCTTCGCCAGGAAACCATCCCAAAAGTATAAGATAATTTGCGAGAGCCCCGGGCAAAAAACCCTCTTTCTTATACTCTTCAACTGAAACACCACCATGCCTCTTAGAGAGTTTCGCTCCATCTTGACCCAAGATAAGCGGCATATGTCCAAATTTCGGTGGTGTAAGCCCCATAGCCTCGTAAAATAGTATCTGTTTAGGCGTGTTGGAAATATGATCATCTCCTCTAAGAATGTGGGTTATCTCCATATAAGTATCATCTACCACGCAAGCGAAATTGTAGGTAGGAGATCCGTCGGATTTAATCATGACCTGGTCTTTTATATCATCTGTATTAACAGCTATTTTACCGTGTATCATGTCATCGACTTCTACCTGGCGTCCTTTTTCCACTTTGAAGATTACGGCCTCACTTTCCTTGTAGGCGTTCCCCATGGCAAGTATCTCTTCCGCTTTTTGTCTGTAGACATCGAATCGCTGGCTCTGGCACAAAGGCTCCTCATCCCAGTCGATGCCTAGCCATTTAAGGTCTCCGAGAATCTCGTCGAGAAACTTTTTGCTTGACCTGACCTTGTCAGTATCTTCTATCCTGAGCAGGAATTTGCCGCCAGTATGCCGGGCATACAGCCAGTTAAAAAGCGCAGTTCTCGCACTTCCAAGGTGCAAGAATCCAGTCGGGCTTGGGGCAAACCTTACTTTAACCATGATAGTTTCTTAGATATTCAACAAATCATAATAAATTGCGCCAGTAGGGGGCCGCACTTATCACATATAACATAGCAAAATTTCAGGGTCAAACATAATAGATGAAAATAATATATACGTAACTAAAAATACTAAAAACGACTGACCCCAAATCCGACGCGTTCCAAATTAGTGGCTAAAATGTCGTAAAATAATTGGTTTAATGAAAAAGGATCCATGATGATTCATACGAGCTAATCGCTGATCATTAGGTGTTTTTCTTGATATCCAATAAGGTACCAAAGTTAAAACTTGGGCAATAATTGAGAATTTTTTTTGCCTTATCTATAGAATAAACTCTATCAATACTCTTAGGAAGCTTCCACCCTTTTTTCGCAAACAATTTGTTAATATTGGGAAAATGACGTAATAAAACGCTTGGCGCTTCATGAAAGAGCTCATAAGTCTCATCTCTGGAAAATGGGGAAAGGGCAGAAATGTTAAATACATCATATCCTTTCTTTTCTACTGTCATAGCTAAAAGATGTGCAGTGGCTGCGTCTCTGACGTCGACTCCTCGATATAACCTATAAATTGCCAACAGATAATCTGACTCGGGAAAGTATCTGGAAACTCGAAGACTTATGCATGGTAAATCATATTTATTTGTATATATCTCGCATAAACCCTCTGCAGCAATTTTTGTTACATCATAAATATCTCGCGGCCGCGGCAACAAATCCTCAGTAACCCAAACTGCCTTTTTAGTGGAAACCATGGCATGGCCATAAAGGGAAGTTGTGCTAGTATAAACAAAGCGTCGAATTTTGTTCTCGATAGCGCTCTTTAATAAATTGAGGGTTCCACTTATGTTAGTACTAATGAATTCTTCACTTGAATGTGTCTTCAAATGGGGGGCATGTAATGAACAGGTATGTATTATGATTTCTACATTCCTGGTGACAGAGAGAACAAACTCATGATCTGTAATATCTCCTACATGTGATGTATATTTTCCAGGAATGAAATCAACTCCGATAATAGAATGTTCCTTAGAGAGCATGGAAGAAATAACAGCACCCAGCTGTCCTGATGAACCAGTCACTAGAACTCTCATAATGAATCATGCGCCAATTTAATGCTCCTGATTATCCTATCATACAAGAAACATAAAGATATTATTTTTTTATATGTTAAATTTCAATAAAATAGATAGTAAAGAGGCAGCTTGTTGAGTAATAGGAAAAATGAGATGAAAGGCCGGGTGGTAAGAAAGATTGTCACCTTAATCCTCGCACTCCTCTGCGCCCAGACGTTGCTAACAGCCCTCACTAAAAATAATGAATTTGAGATAGCTCATTTTTCACTTGATATCGAGATAATCCCTGACGAGCATGGACTAAAGGTAGAAGCAAATCTAAGGCTTCGCTCTGGAATCACAGGGCTAAAATCTCTTTATTTCTACCTGCGTCCCTCCCTTCGGGTCAGAACAGTCAAGGATGAAAACGATAATCCTCTTGTTTTTTCTCAAAATAAGGTTGAAAGAATCTTCCCCAATTCTGAAACAAGCCTTGTAAATGTCCAACTGGACCAGGAGCTTTCCAAGGGAGAAACAGTCGGGATAGTGGTTGCTTATGACGGCATATTTTATATGCCCTCTGATTTTGATCCCAAGGAGAGGCGATACAACAGAGCATTTTCTTCCGTAACCAAGGAAGCAGCATGGCTTCGTCCTGTTCAGCTCTGGTATCCCTACATTGCTGATAAGTCTATGCCGTTGACCATAAGGGCTAGAGTACCGTCAGATTGGACAGTCATCACCAACGGAGAACTGGGGAGCACCTCAGAGGAGAAGGGGAAGAAGATTTTCGTCTTTCAAGAAGAAGAGATCTCAAGCTTAGATGTTTTCCTGTTCGCAGCCTCATATATTTCAAAGAGCAAAACGATCGGAGATTTTCATATAACGGCTCACTTATTCCCTCATCACAGAGATTTGCTTGATCCTTACATCGAGAAAACTGAGGAAATACTCAGTTTTTATACTCAGAAATATGGAGCCCCTGACGTGGAGAATTTCAATATTATTGAAATCGGAATGGGCTATGGCACTGGCACCGGCTCTCCCTTTGGTTACGGTATTTCTTCCCATTTAATAAACCTTGATTTTCCTCTGATTCCCCATGAGATCGCCCATCTCTGGTGGGGTGAGACAGTCTCGGATAACTTAGGCGAGGACACATGGCTTCATGAAGGACTGGCCACATTCTCTGACTACTGTTACCGGGCAGAAAAATCACCTGATAAAAGAGCAAGAAAGGAAGTGTTATTCGGCTTGCTTAATAAAGCTATTCCCATCGGCAATCCAAAGACTCTTTCTATACTGGAAGGGGGTGCGAAACACGCTGAAGGATTTCTCGTCTATGAGAGAGCCGCTTTTGTGGTTCAAACACTAAAGCATATCCTTGGTGAAGAGTTGTTCCTTAAAGCTTTGAGAAGCTATATTGAAGCTTTTAGGGGCAAGAAAGCCAAAACAGCCGATTTTATCCAGGTTGTCAATTCAGTTTCCCAGAGAGATTTGAACTGGTTTTTCGATTATTATCTCCGAAGAGGGAGGATTCCTCGCTATAGAGTGAAATCCGTAGACGTAGGGGGCAAGGTGAGGGGGACTCTCTACCAAGAGAACGTAACTAAGCATTTTGTGATGCCACTCACGCTCGAGTTCCTAACTAACAAAAGGTCCTTTAGAAGAATTGTTCAAGTAAAAGGAAGTAAAAAGAAATTTTCCTTTGACCTTGAACGAGGGGAAAACGTATTACGAGTTACGATTGATCCTGACTTTGAGGTCTTGGGCGTACGCGATGTCTTAGAAGACAGATGGGAGGCAAGATCCTTGAGGTTAGGGGCAGCCGAGGAAAAAAATTTCCAAAAACTTGAACCTCTCCTTTTTTCCCTTTCGGAAAAAAATCCAGATAATGCCCACATTTTACACGAGGTTGGTCAGTTCTATTTTGCTCAACAAAAGTGGGAAAAAGGGATTGAGATTTATCAAAAAATCCTGAGCCTTGAGCCAGATGATTTTACTTTTGTAGCTCTGGGCAATATTGCCGCAGCTTATGAGTTAATGGGTGATAAAAAGATGCAAAGATTTTATTTAGAAAAAGCTCTGGCTAAAGGATCCAGCATGTACTCTATCGTCCGCAGCTTGATGGATAAGTTCGAAAAGCTAAAACAGTAGAAAAACTTACTCAAAAAAATTAGAATTTGAAAAAATCAAATTAGGCCACGCTACCTACTAACCAAGCCCTACTAACCGCCTTCAAAACCTTTAGATCCCCAGCACCTCTCTGGCTCTGACCACATCGCTAACAGTTAAGGCTACTTTTGCCTCCTCACCCGAAGCTTCCAGCAGGTATATAGATTCGATATTGATCTTGGCGTCTCCCAGCTTCTTGGCAAAGTTGCTCAGCTCTCCAGGACGGTTGGGGACGTTGAGAGTTAGCAGCTCCACTTCTTCAAAGCTAAGGCTCAATCCTTCTAAGACTACTCTGGCTTTATCTTCCTCGTCGACTACCAAGGCAACTGCAGGATTTACAGCCCCAATTGCAGCCACAGTCAGGATGTTTACTCCCTGCTTGCTGAGAGCTTCTCCAACGTTCGCTAATTGGCCGGGCTCGTTCGGCAGAAAAACACGAAATTCTTTCATATTTTCTCTCCCTTTTTATAATTTATGACGAAAGCGTCTCCTAAGAACTATAAAAATTGTCCTTTGCTTTTATTCTTTAGTTATTTTTCTCTTTAGAAGCTTCAGAAGTTCCTCTTTATAAACAAAAAGTGCTGGCGTTCCCCCTTATGGAGAAAAACCACTTTTTTTTACTTTTTCATCATAGGAATTTTTATTTTTTTCTCGTCTGCAAACTTTATCGCTTCTTCATATCCAGCGTCAGCATGGCGGGCAACCCCCAGGCCAGGATCGACCGTGAGAACTCTTTCCAGCCGCTTCTCGGTGGAATCAAGACCGTCGGCCACGATGACCATGCCAGCATGTATGGAAAGCCCGATGCCCACTCCCCCTCCATGATGTACGGAAACCCATGAAGCGCCGCTAACTGCGTTCAGAAGGGCGTTGAGAATCGGCCAATCGGCAATAGCATCAGAGCCATCCTTCATGCCTTCTGTCTCTCTGTTAGGGGAAGCTACCGAACCTGTATCAAGATGGTCCCTGCCAATAACAATCGGCGCACTGATTTTTCCTTTTTTCACCAAATGATTAATGATAGCACCAAAGCGAGCTCTTTCTCCGTAGCCGAGCCAACAAATCCGCGAGGGAAGGCCCTGAAATTTCACCTGATTCTGAGCTTTCCTTATCCACCTCTCCAGGGCTTTGTCTTCTGGAAATTCTTTGAGAACAGCTTCGTCAGTCACGTAGATATCCTCGGGTTTCCCAGAGAGGGCCGCCCACCTGAACGGACCTTTGCCGTAGCAGAAAAGAGGCCGGATGTATTCAGAAACAAAACCTGGAATGTTAAAGGCGTTCACGGTGCCTGCTTTGTAAGCCTGACCTCGGATATTGTTGCCATAATCAAAGGCTTTTGCCCCTCTTTTCTGGAGTTCAAGCATAGCATCGACATGAACGGCCATCGAGTCGTAAGCTTTTTTTATATAATCTTCAGGTTTTTCCCTACGAAGTCTAAGCGCTTCTTGATAAGGAATTCCATGGGGAACATAACCGTTCAGCTCGTCGTGAGCAGAGGTCTGGTCGGTCAAAACATCGGGGATTATTCCCCGCTTAACAAATTCAGGAAGGACATCAGCAGCATTACCAAGAAGGGCTATGGACAGCGTCTCTCCTCTTTCCTTAGCATCAAAAGCAAGTTCCAAAGCTCTGTCCAAATCAGTCACCATGGTGTCGACATACTTTGTATCCAGCCGCCTCTGTATTCTATCTCTGTCGACTTCGGCGATTATGGCCACTCCTTCGTTCATGGTCACAGCCAAAGGCTGGGCACCTCCCATGCCACCCAGGCCAGCTGTTAAGACTAGCTTTCCTTTAAGAGAGCCACCGAAATGCGTTCGGGCAACAGAGGCCAGAGTTTCGAAAGTTCCCTGGAGAATTCCCTGGGTGCCGATGTATATCCAGCTGCCTGCTGTCATCTGCCCAAACATAGTAAGCCCCTTGGCTTCCAATCTTCGGAATTCATCCCAGGTCGCCCACTTAGGCACAATCAACGCATTGGCTATCAATACCCGAGGAGCTTCAAGATGAGTCCTGAATACTGCTACTGGTTTTCCTGACTGGACGATTAAAGTTTCATCATTCTCGAGTGCCTTTAAGCTTTCAACAATCGCCCAAAAACTCTCCCAGTTTCGCGCGGCCTTGCCTGTTCCTCCGTAGACAATAAGTTCTTCTGGTTTTTCTCCAACTTCAGGATCCAGGTTGTTCATCAACATCCTTAGAGCACCTTCCTGTGACCAGCCTTTAGCTTGAAGTTTAGTTCCCCGGGGAGCTCTTATTTCCTTGTAAACATACTCTTTTTGAATGGCCATCGTTGCCTCCTTATGATTTGGCCAATATTTTAGGAATCTTTCTGTTTTTCATAAGGTGGGCTTGATGAATCAAGCCCCTACAAAAACAAACCTTTTCACCCTCTTCAAGTGCCAGCTTGATGAATCAAGGCTCTATAATCCCTTATTTTATAAGGTGGGCTTGATAAATCAAGCCCCTACATCCCGACCAACGCTTGATAAATTAAGCCCCTACATCCCAACCAAAGCCTTATAAATCAAGCCCCTACAGGAATATACCACAACAAAACGCGCGGCGTAAACAGCAAGAGATAAAATAAAAAAGTAATGGATCCCCCTTCTTCTATATATTGAATCTTAACGCTTATTGATTATTTTTTATTAAAATTCAAGACCTAATTCTTCTATTAGCGATTTCAAATAGTCCACTAGAGAAGATATACGAGCATAATAATCCTTCTTAAGTTTTGCTGCATATTCATTGAAAAGGCCAAAATCGCTCTTCTTGCTCCAATTTTGCATGCTTAACTTCTCAAGAATCTCTTTGAGAACATCTAAATTCACAATCTCTATTGTATATTGGGGAAGAGTGCTGGATTCTTTCTCCAACATTCTGGTCCCTGCTAAAATAACTCCTCTCAGAGCTTCTTGACTTCTTATAATCTCCTGTTTGACAAAAAATTGATCTATGGGGGATTCTGTCTTGGCGAGTTTTTTATAAAGCTTTTCTGCTTCTTCTAAGCGGTTACAGACAGCGGAGACAATACACTCACTGTCCAAGATTTTTTTATCATCGTTCTCGTAATAAACAACCTCAGCTTCCTCCTCTGGCTCGGTCTTCTTGTACTTTTCCAGAATTTCTAAAGCATCAGAGGCACGCCTTTTTGGAAAACCAGCGACTGGAGCTGCTTCACCTCTCTCTCCTCGCTTTTCTTCTTTTTCAGCAATCTTAGCTAATTTCTCCTCGGGCTTTATTTTGATCGTCTCATCCAAGGCCTCTAAGGGACTGATTTCCTCCGCAGGCGCTTCCTCACCAGCAGCCGGAGCTTCCTCCGCTTTTGCTTCTTCCACAGGCGGCTCCTCCTTTTCTTCCGGCACAGGCTCCATCTCCACATGCTCTCCGGGCTTCATCTTAATCGTCTTATCCATCGCCTCTAAAGGACTGATTTCCTCCGCAGGCTCTATCTCCACTTCTTCTTCCGGCTCCATCTTAGCTGTCTCATCTGCAGCCTCTAAAGGACTGACTTTTACCTCAGGCGCTTCCTCCGCTTTTGCTTCTTCCACAGGGGACTCCTCCTTTTCTTCCGGCACAGGCTCCATTTCCACGTGCTCTCCGGGCTTCATCTTTTTCGTCTTATCCATCGCCTCTAAAGGACTGATTTCCTCCGCAGGCTCCTCTTCTTCTGGTTCTTCAGGAGCACCTTTTTCCTCAACTTTTTCTTCTTTCTCTCTTTCAAATACCTCAGGCCCGATTGCATCTGGTTTCCTCAACAGCTCCTTAATCTCTTTCGCTTTTGAGAGTAATTGCTCAAAATCCACGCTTTCCTCATCGGCTTTCTCCGTTTCAAGCTCCGAAGTCTTCTCTTCGAGGTCTTTTTCTAAAGATTCCACCCTTTCTTCGGCTTGGCTGTAGAGCTCCTCAAGCATCCTGCTCAACTCATCCATTTTCTCTAGCCCTTCAAGAGTTTTTCCTGTCAACTCTTTTATCTCAGATTGGAAATCGATGGCCATTTTGAGATTTTCTTTTATTTTGTTTTTTAGATTTGCTCTCTTGTCATCTTTTTCTTCTTCGCTGCCAGACTTCACATCATCCTTCTTATCTTCAGTCTCTTCGGCAATTTCGTATTTATCTTTTCGAGTTCCTTTCTCTTTTGGCATTACTGTACTCCTCGCTTTTTGGGTATTTTAAACCCGCCTGCCTAAACTGTCAAGTCATACTTCTTCTCTTATGGACTTAATATAGACTGCACATCTTTAATAATTCTTCATAGTAATAATCACAAATTTAAACGATGAACTCCATAGCCTTTAGAGATAATTTTTGAGGGTATTTTTGCCCCTATTTTCTCACCCAAAAAGGTAAATTGATTAGCCTTAAGGGATGATTTTAAAAAAGAACGTATAAGATAGCCAAATTCTTTGATGAAGCTAAAATCCAAGGCTGAAGGGAGATCTTTGCCTAACCAGAAATCTTAAATCTTCGCCCCAGATCAGCCCAGCGATGCCTTAAGAAACACACTCTGAGTCTTTCCCAACGCTACTCTTGAAATTCCGTTAAGGTCTTTAAAAAAATTTACTTCTTCCCAAACTGAACTGAAATCGAAAAAGGACAGGATTTTGTCTCTCTGACCATTACCGATTTCTACTAATAGATAGCCACCGGGCTTTAAATAAGAAGGGGCTCTCTGGACTAACTTATTAATGACCTCCAATCCGGTCTTCCCTGCCACCAGTGCACTCTTTGGCTCGTGATCTCTTATTTCTGCGTTGAGTTTTGGCCATTCTTCTTCTGAAACATAAGGAGGATTAGAGACAATGAAATCACATTTCCATTCCAACCTAAGTTTTTTCAAAGCGGAAAATAAACTTCCTCTAGCAAAGATTATATTCGGGACTATCTGTAGAGAAGCGTTTAATTTTGCCAGCCTCAAGGCTTTCCTCGCTTTATCTGTGGCCACAACTTGCGCCTGAGGAAGCTCTTTTGCCAGGGACACGGCTATGTTTCCGCAACCTGTCCCTATATCCACAATTGTCTCCTTTTTCCGCGATGACAATTCTAACAACTTCTCCACAATCAATTCTGTTTCTGGACGGGGGATTAAAACTCCAGGGGAAATCCTGAAGGGGATTGACCAGAACTCCTTTACGCCAGTTATGTACGGGAGCGGAAGTCCGGTTAGGCGCTTTGAAACCAGTTTATAGAAGCGCCTCTCTTCTGCTCTCGAGAGTTTATTTTTGGGGAAAGAATAGAATTGATCTTCTTGGATTGTAGTGCTTTTGAGAAGGAGAACTTTTGCCTCAAGAGCCGGATTGGGCAAGTCTTTTAAAAGAGATCTTCCTTTTGAAAACAGCTCTTGGAGGGTACTCAACGAATACTCGTTTTAGACAGAGGGACTCACTCTCTTTTCCATCATTTGTGTCTGATAATGAAGGGTTAGGGAATTTATGAACTCATCTAAACTCCCGTCGAGAACATCCTCTAATTTATGGATTGTATGATTCAAGCGATGGTCTGTGATCCTTGATTGAGGAAAATTATAGGTTCTTATCTTCTCACTCCTCTCCCCTGTCCCAACTTGAGATTTTCTGTCTTTTGCAATCTTTGCTTGTTGTTCCCTCTGGGCCATATCCATCAGTCTGGAGCGTAAAATCCTCAAGACCTTTTCCTTGTTGCGGTGCTGTGATTTTTCATCCTGACAGGTTACGACTAACCCTGATGGCTTGTGAGTCACTCGAATAGCGGTGTAGTTGCGATTTACATTCTGACCGCCGGGTCCAGAAGCTCCAAAGGCTTCGAGCTTCAAATCCTTCGGGTCTAACTCTACATCAACCTCATCAGCTTCGGGAAGAACGGCGACTGTAACAGTTGAGGTGTGAATTCTTCCACTGGCTTCTGTTTGAGGTACCCTTTGCACGCGGTGAACTCCACTTTCATACTTAAGCTGAGAATAGACTCTCTCGCCTCGGATATTAACAATAATCTCTTTAAGCCCCCCGATCGGAGAAAAGCTGGTGCTCATGACTTCAGACTTCCAGCCTTTTTTTTCTGAAAAACGAGAGTACATCCGGAATAAATCCTGAGCAAAAAGCGAAGCTTCATCTCCACCAGCGCCCGCCCTTATTTCCAGGAAGACATTTTTTTCATCATTGGGATCTTTAGGGAGGAGTAAGATCTTAAGCTCTTCCTTTATTTTTTCCTCTCTCTGCTGTAATTGTTTGAGCTCGTCCTCTGCAAGTTTCTTTAGGTCTGAATCAGATTTGGGGTCAGCCAGGATTTCTTCAGAATCCTTGATATCATTTTTCACCTTTTGGTAATCTTCGTATTTTTTTACCAAAGGTTCTAAATCCGCGCGTTCTTTGGCGACTTTTTTGACTTTTTGAGGATTTGAAACTAAGGCAGGATCAGACAAAGAGAGGGTGAGTTGACGGTATTTTTCCTTGATCTCTTCTAGTTCTTGAAACATTTGGGTTATTTATCAAGCTTAATATCGCCATATTTCTTCTTGAATTTTTCTACTCTCCCGGCGCTGTCAACAAATTTCTGCTTGCCGGTGAAAAAAGGATGGCATTGGGAGCATATTTCTACCCGGATTTCTTTTTTAGTAGAACGTGTCGTAAATGTATTACCGCAAGCGCAGGTCACAGTGCACTCAACTAATTCAGGATGAATATCTTTTTTCATCTTGGCCTCTCTCTAAGATGGTAAAATTGGGGCCTGGCCCCGTTTTTTTTGGGGAACGCTCCTTTTTTATCCTAGCTTTATCAATAACTGGGAACAGTCCCCGTTTTTTTCTATCTCATTCTTAATCGTACAAATAAACAAGGTAGGCTTGATGAATCAAGCCTCTGTGTTTACAGGGTAATTATACCAGAGTAAAGCAGAAATAGTAAATAGTATTGTAGGGGTTTGATTCATCAAACCCACCTTTTTCTTCTGTAGGGGCTTGATTTATCAAACCCACCCTTTTCTTCTGTAGGGGCTTGATTCATTGTAGGGGTTTGATTTATCAAGCCCACCTTTAAATTACAATCAATGATTTATATCTTATTTATTGAAGGGATTGATTTATTAAATTTCTACACAGAAAGGTCCTTGTAATTCCAGCCCCTATCTTTAATTTTTTTCTTATAGCACTCCCAATCAATCTCAAAACTATGGCGTTCCTGGCTCTCTTTAACTTTTTCTTTATATGCCTTAGAGTCAAAATAGCTAATCAAAGCTTTATTTATGGGGAAAATCTGTTCTTCTGCCTCCCATTCATATTTTCTTCCTTTTTTATCCTTCATGCATTCGAGATAGACAATCCAGGCCAACTTCTTAAACGAAACTTCAGGAAAAGATACTTTGATAGCTTGAACCTCTCCCATTTTTTCAGGATTGAGAAAATGTAAATATCGAGAAAAAAGCAAAGCATTATGGAAATAATTCGGAAAGGCAAGAAGTCCATCTTTTCTCGAGAGTCGAGCCAGGTAAACAAAAATATCGAATACCTTTTTGCCAAGATTTAGGCCCGGGTGCTTTTGGCCAGGCAGGGGTGACTTTTCCAGAGAGAAATCCAGAAGAGGATTCTGAAGTGTAAGCCAATCCAGTATCAAAAACTTATATTCAGAGGCGGGAAAAAACGAAGGGATTTTTTTCTGGGGATAAAACGTCCCTTCTTTTATCTTCAAATCAACAACCATTTTTTCAGGTTTCTTTTCTTTGTAAAAAATTTGAAGCCTCTGGAGAGGGTACTCTGACGAATCTAGACTAAAATCCAACGGCCACAATTTTCTTCTTTGAGCTTCTTTGAAAAAGTTTTTCTTAGCGAGGACCGCTGTAACCTGGTTCAGGGTATATTTACCCAAAAATAGTGAAGTTCCTCTCTTCCTCCCTGAGATAGAGAAGAGCTCTTCTTCTTCGAATAGAGGGCTCTCGCGCAAGAAAGCAGATTTCTTAGACCGCGGTTTTTTCATCTTTGATAAATCGTGCCAAAATTTAGGATTCAGATTTTAACCTGAGATTTTAGCCCTTTTTCGAAATCAAATCAATAAGATTACTGTAATTTCAATTATTGCTTGAATAATAAAGACCTCAGACGTAAATGGAAATCGTATCATCGCCGATGGTCACTTGCCTTTTGAGCTTGAAATATTTTGCCTCAAATTTTGTCTTGAAATGATGGCGAAGGATGATCTTTCCTCCGGGTTTGAGGATTTCCCTTTTCTTTATAACTTTCAGGGGATTTCTTTCATCCAAATACTTATAGGGAGGGTCAAGAAAAATGAGGTCAAATGTTTTTTCCTCATTAGCCAATTGAATAACAGCACGATTGAAGTCTTTTCGAAGAATCCAGGCTTTCGCCTCAGCTTCGCATTTAGCTAAATTGGCTTTTATCACTTTTACGGCTGGATTGTAATCATCGATAAAAACCACATTTTCAGCCCCCCGACTTAATGCTTCTATTCCAACAGAGCCAGAGCCTGCAAATCCGTCAAGAAAAACGCTGTTCCTCACCTCTTCTTGAATGATATTGAATAGCGCTTCCTTGAGCTTATCAGGCATTGGGCGGACAAGCGAGCTGGGCACCCTTTTAAGTCGCTTACCCTTATAAATTCCGCTTATTACTCTTATCATAGGTTCCTTTTTCTATTTTGTAGGCTTGTTTGGGAAACAAGCCCAATTCTTTTACTGATTTTATTTTGCTGCTTTGTGAAACTCTTTTGGCTCTTGGAACTTTTCGAATTTTGTTTTGTATCAATAATAAAAAGTGGCTTTGTGGCGATTTGTCTTGATATCCTTTATCCCATAAGGAAGCTCATACCAATCATTCATGCTTGAGACTTCCATATTTCTTATTTTGGAGGCAATGTTCAAAATTGCATCTAGAATCGTTGGCTTTATGCGCTGGTCTTCGAGAAAAAGGTCTTTTATATTAAGCCTGGCTTTCCCCTTTTCCACTTCAAGCTTTCCTCCAAAAAACAAAGTCATCTGCGGTTGAATGAATTCTGGGATTTTCTGTCCTCTTAAGTCTATTAGAACTTTGCCTTCAATCTTGTTTCTTTTAAATAATTTAAGCCGGAGCTCTTTCATTATTTCTTCTTTTTCTGTTTCTATCCGGTAGGCGATGTAGGAATTTAGCTCTTCTTCAGTTATTACAATTTTTTTAAGAGAACCCTTTTCTCCCCTCGATTGTTCGTTCTCCATTTTTTCAATGGCCTTCAAGACCTTCTCTGCCTCTGGAAGAGAATAATCCTGGATGCCTGGAGATATGATAGAAAAAGAAAGAAAAAGAAAGATGAAGGCAGTTTTTCTGGTAAACAGCGTCCTAAAATTCATTTCATTTAAATGCTAACAAATTGAATTAGAAATTGCTAC
>JABAOH010057682.1_pt1 | contig 15839 bp, 10 predicted proteins | sample 7062181 | NCBI WGS metagenome assembly JABAOH01 (sample SAMN14538630, study PRJNA623070) | marine sediment metagenome | biome: marine biome [ENVO:00000428]; feature: marine pelagic biome [ENVO:01000023]; material: deep marine sediment [ENVO:00002113]; isolation source: pool of 5 deep marine...
GTATCGCTCTATTATGATGATGGTGTTACGCGCACCACCGTGGCCACGACAGATATCATGCCCGCGGCTTCTAACACGGAGATGGATGGTCCCTTTGAGTTGGCATTTAATGCGGCTGACGTACCAGCATCGATTGGCTATGCTATTGGTATTGAGATTGTGAATTCATCTCCAACAGCAGTACCTAATCATAGCTGGGTTTTCTTTGACGATGTCCAATTGGCGGTGTCCCCTCCCCTTATAACCAACGGAAGTTTTGAAGAAGATGAGGTTATCCAGCCCGACGAGGATTATTACCATTGGTGGTTTTGGGGTTCGGGAGATGGTCTAAGCAGCACCATCGAATTCGATGAAGCCAGCTACATTGACGGTACAAGAAGCCTGAGGATCGAGCCCCGAGGAGGCACCAACTGGTTTTGCATTGTGGCGTATAGTCCCATCCCGCTCGAAGTTGGCGCGCAGTATACTACCAGCTTCTGGGCCAAAGCTGCAGAACCACGTCCCCTTGGAGCAAAGATGAAACCAACGGACAACTCTGATGATGGATGGGGCTGGACAGACTTCGAGTTGACGACCGAGTGGGCTGAGTATGCAATTACCGCTGAAGCCATGAACGCCGAAGCAAAGTATGAGTTTCACTGTGCCGGCAGTGAAGTTACATTATGGTTGGATTTTGTTTCTGTCTATGCAGGAGAGTATATTCCCGGAGTTGCACCAGGGGGAGCAGTAAAGGCTACTGAACCGTATCCAGCCGACGGTGCTATAGACGTCTCGAGAGAAATTACTCTTAGCTGGACGCCGGGAAAGTCTGCTGACAAGCAAGAAGTGTACTTCGGCACCGATTTCAGCGATGTGAACAATGCCGATATCGCTGATACTACAGGTATATATCGAGGTAGCCAGGATCTGGATGCTACAAGCTACACTCCCATTGAGGCACCTCTTCAGTGGGGTCAGACTTATTACTGGCGGGTCGATGGGACCGAGCCGAATAGTCTATGGAAAGGCAGCGTCTGGAGCTTCACGGTAGCCAACTATATTGTTGTAGATGATTTCGAGTCCTACAATGACATTCTTGCTGGGGAAGAGGGCAGCAATCCGGTATATTTGACGTGGATAGATGGATTTGATAATCCGTCAGCAAACGGCTCGACCATAGGATATACCGAACCCTTCCAGCCTTCCATGGAGACCGGGATAGTGCATGGCGGCAATCAGTCGGTACCACTAATGTACGATAACAGTACAGCAGGGCTCTCTGAGGTAACCAGGACGTTGAATGCTGACTGGACCCAGGATGACGTTCTCACACTGACGCTGTTTTACAAAGGCAATTTGACAAATGCTGATGAGCCGATGTATATTGCTCTCAATGGCACGGTGATAACTAACGATAATCCGAAAGCAGCGCGGGCTGGTGGCTGGACCCAATGGGATATCCTCCTGCAGGATTTTGCAGATTTGGGTGTGGACCTTGCCAATGTCAATACGATGTCTATTGGTTTCGGGAACAAGGCCAATCCTGTCCCTGGCGGTTCAGGCTATGTGTTCATCGACGATATTCGTCTGTATCGGTCGCTGCCTGTAGAGCCCGAACCGGAGCTGGAACCGGTTGATCCCGGCACCGGTAATCTGGTGGCCTCCTATTCATTTGAGAACAATGTCCAAGATGGTTCCGGCAACGGGCTAAATGGTACCATAAGGGGAAATCCGGCCTTTGTCGAAGGTATAGCCGGGATGGCGCTATCATTTGACGGAGTGAATGATTATGTTGATTGCGGTAATAATGCAGCCTTTGATATCACAGAGCAAATTACGCTTTCAGCGTGGGTCAACACGAATGATGCCGGCAGCGGCCAGCATAAACCCTATGTGGGCAAAGGCGATAACGCTTATGCGATCAAGCACGCTTCTTCCAATTCGATAGAGTTTTTCATTTTTGATGGTACTTGGTACCTGGCGCAAGTCAGAGTGGACGAATCGTTTAATGGCGAGTGGCACCATGTGGCTGGAACCTATGACGGAAGTGAGCTCAAGACTTATGTCGATGGTATCTTAGGTGTCACTGTGGCTCATGTAGGATTGATAGACGTTCAAACGCACAATCTCACTATAGCTATGAATTCCCAGGAAACAGACCGATTCTACGATGGTGTAATAGACGAAGTCAAGATCTACAACCGGGCGTTATCTCCCTCCGAGATTCGTTTTCTTGTGGGTAACTAACATTGTCATTCTCTGTAGGGCAAGACCTGCATCGGGGCGTCATTGTTGAACTGATGAACTGAGTAGCTTGATAAGGAACCTATGACCACGGCTGTAGTTAGCTTTGGTTAGAGGAAGATTTCGTATCAATCCGGGGTCTATATTGATTACTTTCGGTATGGGCCCCGGTTCTTTTGGAGGTAGTATTGCGTCCGATTTCACTGCTGTACCGATATACCAGCTTTTACCTTTTCCATAGCTGTTTCTTGTGACCGCTGTATATGGTTTCATATGCCACTAATCTTAGTAGTCTCTCATGCCTCTCATCCATACCGGCCAGTCGTCCTTCTGGACACCACCTGCTATGGTCCAGGGGCCATGAATGTCATAGTTTTTGTGCCATTTAAATGTCCACAACTCTTTAAGATCGACTTTCCTGACAGACCAATCCAGGAAAGCACTATTTACCGCTGCGTTGTGCCGGTTAAGACAGACACGCCGCATTTCATTGACACCGGGGCTATGCGTATCGCCTTCATGTTCTGGAGGTCGGTCAACTGAATGCGACCACACATCGTACCAGTAACAATCAAGAAAGAGCGGTATATTATGTGCAGGCTTGCTATTGACACTCCTCCAGTAGTTTTCTTCCTGTCCACCGGCACTGACTACTCGATTGCAAAGCCACTCATTGAAACCATAACTACCATAGCTGCCGTCGCTAAATATTCCCCAGGCTGCAAAGGGGGTTCGACCTCCTTCGGACAGAGGTTTCTTGGCCATCGGGCAGATGCGCATATCGAGATTTTTGTAGTGTGTGCGCATTACGGTCGGCCATCTGTCTCCCCCCGTTTGGCTCTCTCCGCCCAAGCCTATGTGAAAGTAGCCGTTGTTATCATCAGTATACATCTTCCAGATAAAGATCCACTGGCGTAGGCTCGCTTGACAGCCTATCGTTTTTGCTTGTTTCTTCACCCGATTTAGTGCCGGCATTAATATGGCCATGAGTAATGCAATGATGGCGATTACCACCAAGAGTTCTATCAGCGTAAATCCTCGGTGGGAGTTTGGAACTTTATAGTTTTGTATTTTCATGCCCGTACCCTTCCTTTCAACTATATATTGCAAATTTCTGAATATATAAAAACACTAACGAGCAGAAAAGGTCGGCTATGAGAGACTTAAATTTTTTGTGTAACAGCTTTTCTCTAACCTAGATTTCTAATGGGCACCTTATGATACACTTCTGACCTTTTAATTGTAACATAATACCAAAATCTTCTTTCAATAGCAACTATCTGAAATTTTTTTCCCAGAATTAAGAGGCTTTATAAGTGATTTATGGTAGTTAATAGCCCTTTTCTCTACATTCCCACAAAATAGGTAGAATGAAAAGGATGCGAGTAGTAGATTAAAATGCCCCTGCTATCTAACCTCTCCTTCCTATCTCGACGAGGTGGAGCAGGGGCTTAAGATGGCTGCAATTATCTATGTTACAACCAATTAATACAGCGATTCTCAACCACAAAATGTGATTTAAAATTCTATAAAAAAATTTTTTAGCATTCGAAAAAGAGTGGCTCCTGTATACAGTAGGCTCTGACCTGTATGTTCTGCTTAAGAATCTTGGCATCGGAAGCGGTCGCTACTGCGGAAAAGAACCCAAACAGGCAGATAAAACGTATGCCGCATGCGAGACAACCAAACCACCGCGGTGTATTATTGGAGTTGAATCGTTGGCCTTGTGTTGTCATGGGGACTACGGCTCCAAGAGAACAACCGCCACGCCGAACCTGTCTAATCTCAGCGTTGTCTTTGTCCTGGTATTGCTGAGCAGTTCAATGCTGCCTTCCGGGACATCTACAATCTTCGGCTTCTCGGTATGATTCAATAGGAAGAGTAGTTTCTTGCCATGCCCCTGCCGAATCGAAACTTCAATTCCATTCGGAGGGTGCACCAGTGGTCGAATACCGGCGTCTTCGAGTAGTTCAGCGATCAGGCTATCGTAGAAGGATTCCTCCTTGATGATCGTGCCGACATACCAACCCTTGCCTTTGCCATGGCTATGCCGTGTCACAGCCGAAAATGGCTCCATATGCCACTGATCGGCATAGCAAGCTACGGTTTCGGCGCCGTCAGGTGTCACCCAATCCACATAATGGACGGCCGTGTACGTTCCGTCCAAGCCTGCAGTGCCTTTGACCACGTAACAAGTATCTGCGCCCAAAGCGCTGTATTCCTCGATACGGATTCCTAACACCGGTGAAAGCAAACCTGGAAGCGTCCTTTCGTGACAAAGATTGTTGCAGTCCTTGACACCAGTCCTGCAGTCGGCCAGCAAAACCCCACCTTTCTTAACATATTGACTCAGCTTGTGGGCCGTCTCGTCAGGCATCAGGGACAAATCTGGTGCCAGAACAAGCTTGTACTTCGTAAGATTCGCCCTTCGGTTCACAATGTCTACATTCACACCTGCTCGATACAATGCATTGTAATACCGCAGGATGGCAGCCTGGAGACTATTACCCGCGTACCCGGGCTGGAAATTGAGAGACCAGAGATTGTCGTAGTCATAGATAATTGCCACATCCGACTCAACTGTTGTTCCCCTTAGATGATCCGTAAGTTTACGGAATTCCTTCGCGGTTTGTGCTGCCTCATCGTAGCGTCTGAGAGGTTTTCCGTCATGACCGAGCAGACCGTGCCAATACTGCTCGCGTCCCACTGTGCAGGTGCGCCAGCGGAACCAAATTTGCCCGTCGGAGCCATGAGCGAGTTGCTGGTACGCGATCTTGCGAATCTCTCCCGGCCAAGGATTACGTCCAAATGCTCCCCATCCGCAGGGACCGGCAGTCTGCTCCATAATCATGAAGTTCTTACCCTTGAGTCCACGCATAACATCAGCAGCCAACGAGGCACCGTACGGGATGTCTGGCTTGTTGGACCAGATCGGATAGTTGTCCCACGTAACGAAATCAAGATCATGGGCCAGCTCATAGTAATCCAGTTCGCTATACAGTCCCATGAAATTGTGTGTCACGAAGTCACCAGGGCAAATACGGCGGAGTATGCGGACTTGATCCGCCTGGAAACGGACACGCAGCCACGATGTAAAACGCTTCCAGTCCAGACACGCGCTGGGATTGCCCATAGCCCAGGTCTCGTCAGTGCGATTATCTGGGAACGTGATTTCTCCCCAGATTGTGAAATTCAGCCCCCAGAAATGATTGCCCCATGCACGATTCAACGCATCCAGTGTGCCATACTTCTTTTTCAACCAATCCTGGAACTCGGCAAGACAGGTCTGACAGTGACATTCTCCACCTCCGAATTCATTATCTGTCTGCCACCCGATAACGTTGGTTTTGTTGGCAAAGTGTTCGGCCATTGCGCGGGTGATTCGCTCTGAAAGAAGCCGATACGTGCCATTTGAAAAGCAGTTGTGTTTTCTGCCGCCCCAGATAATACGCGTCCCATCGCGCTTCTGCCGAAGTGTCTCCGGATATTTCCGCGCCACCCAGGCAGGCATGACTGCTGTCGGCGTCCCAAGGATGACATTCATACCGTGGCGGGCAAGCAGTGTCACAGCATCATCCAGCCAGCCGAATTCAAACTGGCCCTCTGTGGGCTCCATCTTGATCCAGGAGAATTCCGCAAGGCGGACCGTGTTAAAGCCCGCTTTCTTCATGAGTCTAATGTCGGTTTCCCACCTTTCTCTGGGCCAGTGCTCAGGATAGTAGTCTACTCCGATCAACATGTCCCCCCTGGTCGGAAAGGCCTGTTGGATTTCANNAGACATATACAACTAAGGGAACACACAACCAAAACGCTCAAGACCCGTATCGTAACATTTGTTTTCATGGTTTCACCTTTGTATTTTCGTCCTCAATGGAATCTCAAAGCTACAATGCTCAAAGAATATCAGAAACCTACGGTATCTGCAACTCCCAGTCTCTTGCTTTACTGATGTAGGAAGGCTTTTGTTGTATCAGAAGCTTGATTGTGTCTCATTGATTTGCTACAACTCTGCCATGAGAGCTAAAAAACTAATCAACGCTTTTTTGCCCGGCATCTTCTTATTGGGTTTTAACATCGGAACAGGAAGCGTTACTGCCATGGCTAAGGCAGGTGCTACATACGGGATGTCCCTTCTATGGACGATCTTGCTTTCCTGTATGGTGACCTATTTTATGATATTGATTTATGGCCGCTTCACACTTATCACAAACGAGACAGCGTTGCATGCCTTTCGCAAATATTTGCATCCTTCGGTGGGCATCTTTTTCTTAGTAGCGCTTGGGATAAATGTGTGTGGCAGCGTCATGGGCGTTATGGGGATTATTGCTGATGTTGGCCATGAATGGCTGAAAGTCTCGTTTGATGTTAATCTGTCCCCTGTCATAATCGCATTCTTCTTCATTGCGCTTGTTTATCTTATTTTTCTAAATGGTACTACACATTTTTTTCAACATGCGCTTGCTGTCATCGTGGCGATAATGGCGGCCAGTTTTGTATTAAATTTCTTCATTTTAATGCCGCCTCCAATTGAGATTATCAAAGGACTGATTCCTAATATACCAACACCCAAGGAGGCAATGGAGCAGGAGAAAGGGGCATTTTTGGTGATTGCTTCTATGGTGGGAACGACCGTTTTTTCCGGTCTATTCATTATTCGAACAACCCAAGTGAAAGAGGCGGGCTGGACGTGGAAAGACCTAATCATCCAGAAAAGAGATGCATTGCTGTCTGCTTCAATGATGTTTGTTATCAGTCTTGCCATTATGGCTGCCGCTGCCGGAACCCTTTACAAAGAAAAAGTAGGACTTACAAACACCGTAGAAATGATCCACTTGTTAGAGCCTTTGGCAGGACGGTTTGCAATGACTATCTTTGTCTTTGGGATCATTGCAGCCGGTGTTTCTTCCCAATTCCCTAATGTGCTTTTGCTCCCCTGGCTTATCTGTGATTATTTTAATCTGGAACGCGATATGACGCGTTTACGGTATCGTGTGATGGTTGCTCTTGTTTCTTTACTGGGACTGGTGGTTCCTGTTTTTAAGGCAAAACCTATTGTTGTCATGATAGCCTCTCAGGCTTTTGGAGCGCTGATATTACCTGTCACTGTCATCTCGATATTTGTTCTTGGCAATCAATCAAAGGTTGTTGGTGATAAAACCTATAGTCTACTCGAAAATATGATCCTGTTACTCATCTCCCTATTTGCGGTTTATATGTCAGCTTCGGGGCTGATTGGTATATGGAGCACATTTTTTCAATCTTGACTAAAATAGAGTCCTATTGATGATTTCTGATATCACTATGCTTGAGCTCAATCGTTTATGGAGCCCCTATCTGCCGATTGGGCGAAAATGCCCGCGTTGTAAGCTATATAGCTCCAAAATGTTACAAAAATCACAAAAATTAGCAACGTTTTTCAATAGCCGTTTCAATTTCATTCCATATAATAATCGCAAGCTAATACCTTGTAGTAAGTTCTAATTTTGGAGCGAGGTCGCCTTATTGGAAAACAACTACCGAAATCGGATAGACGTCGAGGGACGGCACTAAAGGAAGTACTGGTGGCACGAGTTAGCCGAAGGAATTTTCTACAGACCGCTGGACTGGTGGCCGCAACTGCTCCTGGGATTGGAGCTTTAGCCGCGATGTCTCCCAAGTGGAAGCCTCCCAGTTTCCTTTTCATATTGTCAGACAACTTTAACCCCAATGTTGTTGGCTTTGCTGGCCACCCCATCGTGCAGACACCTAACATTGATCGACTGGCAGCGGAAGGAACTTATTTTTCCAACTGCTATTGTGGCAGTCCGCTGTGTGCTCCCGCTCGAGCAAGCCTGATTTCCGGGATGTTTCCATCCGATGTCGATTCCTGGTGTAACGCTACACCGTTCCAGGGACAGGTCCCCACCTGGGGTCACAGACTGCAGGAAGGCGGATACTTCTGCAAGGCGACGGGAAAGATGGACTTGACTGGCCGTAAGGACTTGGGTTTCGAACAGGTGGGGACGAGCCACGGCCATGAAACCAGTCCCGACGTGACGGCCTTTTTTCGTCGTCCGCTCTGTTACCGTATCGATGAACGGTCCAAGATTGACATGAGGATAATGAGAAGCGAGCATAGGGATGAGCCCGTCACCCGGACGACCCTTCAGTTCCTGGAGCAAGAGGTACCACGGCTTGGACAACCCTGGGCATTGCACGTCGGCTACATAGGCCCTCTGCCCGGGTTCACTGTTGAACCTGAATATGCGGAAATGTACGATCCGGCGAGCATCAAGCTTCCCAAACTGCCGGCTGGTTACCTGGAAAGCCTTCCCTTGCCATGGCNNCTATGGCAATGTAACCGCCTTGGACGAGCGCATCGGTCGGATTCTTGACCAGCTTGAGCGATCTGGTGAAAAGAAAAACACAATTGTCATCTTCACTGCGGACCATGGCAGATCGCTGGGAGAGCATGGCTTGTGGTATCACAACGAACCCACGGACCATTCCTCTCGAGTGACACTAATCATATCGGGTCCGGGTTTCCAGAGCGGTATGCGGATCGGCACTCCAGTCATGCATGTGGACCTCTTTCCGACGCTCCTCGAGCTGGCAGGAATTTCAATTCGTTCCGGTCTCCGCGGACATTCCCTACTTACTATGTGTCAGGGACGCTCCGGCGATCATCCGGCTATAGCCTACAGCGAGTGTCACGCCGAAGGAACGTGTACTGGTTCCTTTGTCATTCGCAAAGGGTGTTGGAAGTACATCTACTACTCCTATTACGAAGACCTGATCTTCAACATGGAAGAGGATCCCGAAGAGATGCACAATCTAATCAACACTAGCCAAGGCCGGCGAGCCAGTCGTGAACTCCATGAGATTCTGGTCTCCCTCGTGGGGGATCCAGACAAAGTAACTGAGAGAGCTTTCGCCCGGCAGGAACAGATACTCAAGGACCTCTGTAAACGCATGTCTCTCCAGGAATTGCTCGACTTCGGCTTTGAACGCCGCCTGGGGCGAGGTCAAGCAGTCACACTGCTGAAAAAACACAAGGGCTGACTGCTCCGGTCGTGATCGAATATGAAGTAACGATGGCTGAGAAATACCGTTATTTCCAACTAAAATCGCGTCTCCGTTTTATCACTATAGATCTTGATTTTACTCAGATAGGCTCCAAATAAACGTCCACTATTTGTTGAAAATAACAGTTTTTGAAAAAACATTCAGCAATTTTCGGAAACTATGTAAGCCGGGCCTCCAGCTGCTTAAAAGTTTTTCGGCTATAATAAGCCTTTGATAACGAGCTGGTCACCGGGTCCGCTCAATCTTTTCGGAACCTGACATGGAGGCCTGACAATGAATATTTTAGCTTTGGATCTCGGAAAGTACAAGACTGTGTTCTGTGACTACAATTCTGTCAATGGTGAGCAGGCCACACCGGCGAAAATGATCCTGGCCAGCGAAACCGCTCAGGCAATCATGCTGCCGATGCTGGGAGCAGCGGTTTTGTATTTTCGCTATAGACGCAGTGACGAGAACCTACGGCCGGGCTGGCTGTGGGATGCAATGCTATGGCTCTCACTTGCAGGTTTTGCCGTTATCACCGCTTGGTCGCTGGTCAGCATGTTCTACAAATAAAAGTGTGATGTGAAGTGCTTCCTTCTATAAAGGGCGGTAGAATCACGGAATCATCTTGGACAGGTCCTACCAGCATGTGATGTAAGTTCACACAGACGAAACCAATAAAATGTAACCGTTAGTTTCATTTGGTTCATCTTTCGCTGTCTCTTGTTTCGCCCTTGATNNTCTATAAAGGGCGGCAGAATGACGGAATCATCTTGGACAGATCCTAGCCACTCCAACATGCCCCGATTGTTGTGAGTTGGCGCCTACAACCCGATTGATATCCAGGATGATTAGACGATTAGCCTTGTCATAGCCTTAACTCCCACTATAATTCTTGAGGCGGTTGTTGACGAGGGAGATCATTGAAGAAAATGTGAATTTTTATAAAATGCTCTAATGAGGACATATGGCAGGCCGGTCATATTTTCGGTAACTAACGACCTGCCAACGGTTGTCCCATACCGGGATTATGGTGATACCGCCATTACGGCTCTACTCGAAAATGAGCGTACCGAACTTGTCAAACTCGTGAAAACTGGATCCGACCCGGGCCCAATCCCAGCTCGTCTTCTTGCCGTCATCGTAATCGACACGATAGAAATTTGCTCGCCACCGCGTTCCGGGCTGGGGGGGAACGTTTTGCAGGGGTTTGAGCAAGTCGTACGGAACAAACACCTCGGCTTTCCAACCCGCTATGCGGGCGCCCGACCGCTTAGGGCCACCCACGACCGTCGTGGCCTTTTGCGTTTTCCGTTTCTCCTCATAGTGCCATGGCCGCCAGCCGAGAAACTCACCGCCGAAATTGGGGATGAGAATCGGCAGCTCGAAACCCAGCGGCGAAATCTCGTATTCGAAGTAAACCGGGTACCGCTCGTCCGGCCACAAGAAGAACTCAAAGACGTCTTCGTTCCACAGGTCGAGAAAGTCCTCGTTCATCGTGGCGGTAATCTTACAGTCCTCGCCTTCCATAAGTACGTATAGTCCGCTCCGGGAATAGAGCATCTTAATGCGCGTTCTATATCGATGACCGTCGGTGGCGCGCAAGGCAAGCGGCTCCCAAGTTACAGTCTTCCAGGCCGACGCATCGCCCCTGCCGCTGATGACGAAATCTTCCGTCTGCCGAATCCGCAGCAACTTGGCAGCCCGTTCTCGCGAGACGACCTGCCGGCCAAAGAATAGTCGCTCGGCGTTCTTGTGATATATCTTCTCCAGCACGTCTTTCGGCAGGAACACCCCGTAGATCATCCAGAAACCTTGCCGGTGGTGCCCTCCTGCGCAATCGAAATACTCGTCGTCGGTTTCCAGAAAACGGTAGTACATCCGATAGGCGTCACGGTCAGGCTCGGTATCGGTGCCAAACATGATGCGGTCTTGATACTTCAAGAAGAACTTCCGCGCCGTATAGGGCTGCCGGCCCAGTTCCGAGATCCGTGCGTCGACGTCGACGTACATGTTGGGATAGATGTCCAGCCATGTTCCGACGGCGGTAAGATCCTCGGGATTGTTGGCGAAGTGGGCGCAGATGAACATGGTTTTCGGATGCCTGGCGATGACGCGATTGCGCTGCATAAGGATTTCGTTGCGGGAGGGGAACCGGTCGCCGTGGAACAGCCAGTCCGGATGCGCGTTCAGCTCATGCCAGCGTTCGTTGAAACGATCCAGCGGCGTGAAGAATGCGGCCGGGTCGGCAACGTGAATCACCACTGGCCGATTATACTTGGCGCACATTTCCCAGACAGGGTCCAGCTTGGGGTCGTCGACCGGCACAAGCCTGCCGTTTTGGTAGCGGTAGCCCAGACCGAGTCTCTTGGAGATTTTTAGCCCCTTCGCACCGGCCTGGAAGCTCTCTTCAAGTTGCCTCGCCTGGCGCTGGCCCCAGCTGTTGTCGTCGATGCCGCCGAAATCCAGCCGTGCAAACGTCAGGAACCGGCCTGGATAGGCCTCGTCCAGCACCGCTAACGTCTGCTTCAGCCCTCGGCCCCATCCACCGTCGAGATTGACGACCGTGCGGACACCGGCCGCATCCATTTCGTCAAGATAGTGTTTGATGCGGTCGGGCGTGAGGTCGTCCTTGCCCCCCCCAAGGTGATTGTGAACGTCGATCACCGCGTACGCTGGTTTTTCGACCACGCTCTGCTTTGTCTTCAGCATGGAGCGAGGTTCCCAATCACGAAGTTTGAGTTCACGAATATCACCGCCCTGCTGGGCAAATACCCATGAACCAAAGCCAGCCACCACCGCTAAAACCGGCACCAAAAATATACGCATCTTCATGATGATTCCTCCTTTTCACTTGATGGTAAGGATAACAAAAACAAGGTCATTCTATATCTTAATGTACAAGTATACTGCATACGATACAAATAGCAAGAAAGTAAAGAGCAATCTTCGACACCAATTCTAACCTCAACAACCTCTTTAGCCACATGATTTTCTTGTTATTATTCTAAAGTCGTTTAGTTTGCCCTACCCCGTTTTCTTGAAAGCCACTGTCCAGCATAAGTCTGAGGCAATCCTATCTAATGACCNNTTACAGTAGCTTCTATGCTGCGACAGGGTTTGAGCAAGGCACCTCTAATCTGCTCATCGGTCAAGTTTTCGCTGTAGAAATAGACATCTGCTTTCTGGCAGATTAAGGCCTGGATCTGAGCCTGCCATATATCCTGCCTCGAGAAACCCGGCGAGCGGACGGTTTCCAGCAGAGATTCGATATTGTCGGCTTCAAGCAACAACTTGCCGTACTCGCCATGAGCCGGTATGCCATCCCAGCAGTCTGCGCCGATTATTATACTGCCTCCGTCCTTGACCACCTGGGAAGCGGCACTCATTCCCTTGACAGACTGATATAGATTTAGATCCAGAGGATAACCTGAGTTGCTGCCGATTACGATATCAAACAGCTCCTTTACCGGGACCATTGCATTATTTTTCACAAACCTACAGCCGTGGATGTATGCCTTTTCAAAATCTCCCGCAAATACTCCCGTGATTTGCTTGTCTTTGTTGAGTGTTACATTTAGCAGGAAGCTCGGGTGCGTCATAGACGCTGCTTGGCGAATCTCCTCAGCCACCGGATTGCCGTCTGTTACACCCCATCTTGCCATTGGATTGTCCACATTCTTTGCACTGTGATTTCTGAGCACCGTCTCCAGGAGGGCCAGTCCCGGCATAACGGCTTTGCCTCCGCCTGAGAAACCGGCGAAAAAATGGGGTTCTATGAAACCGGTTAGAATTCGTACATCGCATTTTACGTAGTCCTTGTGTATCCAGATATCATTTGCATCTTTGGTGGTACCCACCAACATGTGAGAATCCCGGTCATGGCAGTTGTTTTGTATAATCCGATATTTGCGTACGATTTCGCTGCCCAGCATCCCCTCCAGCTCGGTTTCGGTGTTGGACCTGTGTGTTCCGGTTGCATTGAACAGTATTATCTGATTATCAGGAACGTGAGCGAGCTGCTCCAGTAGAACCGGCAAAATAATGTTGTAGGGGGTGGCGCGTGTGATGTCATTGATCACGATGCCAACCTGGTCGGATGATTTGACGAGCTCTCTCAGCGGCTCTGATGCTATAGGCCGGCACAGAGCATCGCGCACCGCCTGAGCTTGATTTTCAAGTCCCTCTACGTATACGGGCTCGACGACCTTCACATTCAAGTCGTCCGACAGCTTTATATCCAAACCTTTCCGACCATACGCCAGCTTAATCTTCATAGCTTCACGCGCCTATCTACACATTCTTGATAAGGCTAAGATTTCCATTCGTTGCCGCCTCCAGCACCGGCCCCATATACTCGTCCACCATCTGAGATGTAAGAGGTACGGGCATATTCTGTAATTTCATTTTAAGTTGCGGACTTTTGGCGGCCGTCAACGCACGGTCGATATGCTCCCGGCTGAATCCTTCGACATGCTCAAGGCAGGTGGGCAAGCCGGTTCTTCCGGCCAATTCGAACATTGCCTCGGCGACGGCAATGCCTAATTCTCTACCCCTTAGCTTTTCAACATCCGCCTTTGTCAGCCCCGCATCCTTGTAGATTTTGCCGATAAGCAGCAGCGGCTCTTCAATGGCCGGGGCGAAGAACACCGTGTAATACGGATTCATAATTGCGCAAGCCCGACCGTGGCTTAGAATATCCACAAGGGAGAAACTCGTCAGGTGCCCACCGTTTGTGCCGCCTATCATAATGGAATATCCACCCAGATCCGTCGCTAAGCACAGTGCTTCTCTGGCTTTTTTATCCTGCGGATTCTCGATGGCACAAGACAGGTATTTCACCACCAGAGCGATACCAGTCCCAGCCACCTCTTCGATTTTGCTGTAAACAGGTTTTCCTGCTGCACTGTACAGAACCTCAAGGCAATGGGCAATTCCATCCATCGCCCCATCGGCTGTCAGCTCCTCAGGTGCGCCGTAGGTCACTTCATAGTCGAAGACTGGATAGGCCGGAACAATCGCCTCATCCACGATTAATTTCTTTTGGCCCGTTGAAATCTTCGTGATATTCGAGTACTTCGTCAGATGGGCAGCAGAGCTCGCTGCAGTCTGTATGGCAACGTGTGGCGTTAAGCATTTGTCGCTTTTTTGTAGAGCTTTCGTGACCAGGGCGGTGCCGAAATAGTCGTCAATTTCTCCGCCCAGCGTGCGGAGTACCTCGGAGGCTTTGGCAGCGTCAATCGTGCTGCCGCCGCCAAAACTGATAATCACGGCCGGTTCAGCGGCTCTTAGCTCGTCGGTTATGCGAAACAGATCCTCCCGCGGGCAGTTGGGCCTGGCACCTTTGATTTCTGCAACAAGGTTCACGCCTGATTGCGACAGTGATTTGCCTATTACCCGTACAAAGTCATCACTGCCGTCAAACGTCTCGCGTATCAGAGCAGCGCTTTTTGCAACAGCAGCAGCCACCGTTCCCACATTTGAAAGAATCCCCGGTCCAAACAGATACGAATTGCCTTTGAATTGGTATAGTAAAGCCCGCGCTTTAACGAAGTCAGTCATTTCTTCCCTTTCGTTTTATGCTCTGTCACATTTTACTCCGCCCTTGATGCACAGTCCAGAGGCTAAGGCGCCGACTCGCACCGGTTCAATAAACAACACACAAGGCGCCACTGCTGTGATATTACGCCGCTTTTAGTTGCTATCGCCGGAGCCGCGGATGCTCTCGACCCAATGGAGGGTCTTTACGCTGGTACAACCGATGTACAACCCGAAAACCCGTTATCTACTAATTCTGCAAAAATATCCCATTCATAAGCCCCGCATGTTCAGTGACTTATAAAAAAGTCAAAATTTGGCTTCATAGAGGATTCAATGGCCATGCTCATTCTTCTCACACTTAAATTGCTTTCGGCCGCTCGCTCAATCTAAATCCGGTTCCGTCATAATTGCAGGAGCCTGTGCCTGATGGTATAATGCTTGACGAAAAGCATATGGAATGTTAATTTGCCAAAGTTGTCCGAGAGATAATGAAGAAAGAACGATTAACAAAACTTGTTGGAGGAATAATCTTGAGCTTAGCTACTATCCTTCCCTTGGCTGGAGAGACATACGCGGCAGGCAGAATAAGGTCTTCCACCAAAACCGAGCCAGCTAAACAATCAAGAAAGACCATTGATCTTTCTGCTCTGACGTCTGAGACGCCGTTTGCCGAAGCGATTGATATCTTACGTAATTCAACTAAGCCTCCATTAAATATAATAGTTTTTTGGAGAGATTTAGAAGAAAATTCAGATGTTGATAAACATACTCCTATTGGTTTAGAAGCTATATCAGGAGTCTCGTTAGGCAAGAATTTGGAACTAATGTTGATGTCGGTCTCGGCCGATCCAAAGAGCTTAGGTTATGTTGTTGACAATGGAGTAATTATTATTGCAACGAAGGATTCTCTGCCTACTAAAAGGAGAGCCCGTGTTTACGATGTTACTGATTTAGTAGGTAGGCCTGCCAATTATTTTTTTCCTTTTATAGGTTTTGGGGGTATGATGCCTGGTATGGGCTATGGAGGC
>JABAOH010002417.1_pt1 | contig 15834 bp, 14 predicted proteins | sample 7062181 | NCBI WGS metagenome assembly JABAOH01 (sample SAMN14538630, study PRJNA623070) | marine sediment metagenome | biome: marine biome [ENVO:00000428]; feature: marine pelagic biome [ENVO:01000023]; material: deep marine sediment [ENVO:00002113]; isolation source: pool of 5 deep marine...
TTCGAAATGTATAAAGAATTTTTTTCTGTGGTATATATATTGAAATAAAATATTATTTAATAAAAGATATATCTTTTATTTAATAATTGTAATTACAATTATTAAATAATATTTTATTTCAATATATATACCACAGAAAAAAATTCTTTATACATTTCGAATAGTTTTTAAAATAAATTTAAGAAAATCTAATATTTTTAATAAAAACTATATATTTTTATTTTCATTATTCTCTCATAACAATAACAATACCATTATCAAACACAATAATCTCTATAAAATTATTATCTTTGTACCATCATCAAATTCGCACACACAAAGTTGATTTGAGGTTTATCCTCTAATCTTCTATTCTCATTCCCATAATTTATTTTATAAACTTAAAAAGGGCAACTTTAAAATATTGTTATTATTTTTATCTACATTGTAACTCTTATTGTTATTAAATAATTGATTAATATCTTGTCTATATGATTCTTTTAATAATTTGAAATGTTTTGATTTGTAAAGATCTGTAAAATAATTGATCCATTTTTCAACTTTATTTTTTTCAATTACATTAATATTCTTTTCTATTTTAACATTTAAATTTATTTTATCAGTTTGGCTAATAAATTTAGTTAATATTGATTTTCCCCCTGTTTGATATTCCGACAATTCATTTTTAATTACTTTTATAATATGATCATTGGTAGAGTAACAACAAAATCTTTTATCATGATTGTTGATTATTGTATAAATAATTAAATTGTTTTTACTATTATCATTAGATATAGTATAATCCTTTATTGTATTTATAGAACAATTAGTTATTTTAAAAGATATATTCTCTTTTCCATTAATTAAATATGCTTCAATATCTCTTAATTTTTTAATATGATATTTTTTTTTAATTTTATCTAAGATTAAATCTTTATTTTGTTTATAATACTGTTTTTTTTTGTTCTTACCCTCCTCATTATATTTCCTTTTTCGCTTATCGTCTTGCTTTATTTTTTGTTCCATTCTATGCTTACTATTCATTTTTGCTACTCGTTCATTATATCCATTTTCAATTGAATTATAATATTCAATAAAATAATCTTCTCTTTTTTTTAATTCTGATATATCTTGGACATAACAACAAGTTAATAAAGAAATTCTAAATTTATCTGTTCCTAGTGTTTTAATCGCTTTATAAAATTTTGATTTATTTTTTTTGGAATAATAAAAATGACCACCTAATCTATGATAAAAATTATTACATGATGAGCCGATATAAATTTTATCATTTACAATATTATAAATTTTGTAAATAAATCCCAAAAAAAATTGTTTATGTTTAACTTTTTTATAACATCTGTCACCATATAAGTTAATCCAATCTAAATATAATGTTAACATTAATTTAGAATATTCTTGATTTGTATTATTTATTTTTTCTTTGCAAATAATATCTATATCAATTAGATTTTTTGGTATATTTTTATTCATATCAACTGATAATGATTTAAATGTAGTTATTATACTATTTTCTAATTTTGGCATACGACTATATATTTGGCTATAATCTCTTTTTTTTATCTCGTATCTTTTTCTAACAAATTTTTCACTAATAAATTTATCATTAAATATTTTAAATCCTAATTTAGTTTCTGACTTGATATTAATTCTTTTTGTGGTTTGGCTAGTATAATTTTCTATCGACATTTTAAATTTTTTTTTAATAATTTGATAATGATCAATCTCATTATATTTTAACCATTTTAAAAAATAATTATATAGAGCACAAACAAATATTTTACCTTTATATGTTTTGATTTCATATTTTTTGAAAGTTACTTCATCCATAAATATATGCTCAAGAGGTTTTTTATTCTCTATTTTCAATAAATATTTGCTTTTGAATTTTTCCCAAACTATTTCAACTGCCTTATCTGTAAAATATTGCCAGTATTCTTCAGATATTTCTAAATATTTTAATATTTCATTTTTTTGCATAATATATTCATATAATAAAGCAACTCTTTAAGTATATGTATATATATTGTTATAATTATTACAATATTTTGAATAATGACATTAGTCAAAATATTGTAATAATTATAACATTCTAATGTCATAAATTAATTAAATACTAATTAATATTTTATATGAACATTTTAATTATTTTTTTCTAATACATAATATAGAAAAGTATTTCTTTCGCCATCAACATATTTTGTTTTATTTTTTGTTTTAGTACTAAAACCATAAAATTTACTCAATGCTCTTAATACAGTTAAGCCATATGATTTTTTATTATTTCTTGCAAAATAGTATAAATCCTTATTTATATCAATACTATAATTTTCCATTATATCTCTTTTATTATTTACAAAATTTTCTCCATCTAATTCCAAAATATCCGATCTAAATACCTTAAATTTATCAATACTATCTATTTTGTCATAATCTAATTCATTTAATATCTCATTCAATAAATATAAAAATCTTTTATCTTCCATGTTTTTAATATCAATTGTATGTTTTATTTTTTCATATATAACATCCACGGCAGCTGGCGTAAATACTGGCCATTTATTTTTTGGTATATCTAACTCTATTAATTTATCTTCCATAGTTTTAATATTTTTACTCATTTATCAAGTAATAATAATTTTACTATACAACTATCTTTAAATATATTAATAATATTTATTTCAACTTTTATATTATCTACTTTGCTATTTTCACCTTCATATATAATATTAAAAAATTTCGCCCCAATCATACCATTGTATTGTATAATAGCTAATTATTTAATGAATTTTATTAGTAATCTACATAATGAAATATTAAAAACTCGACTAATACTTATATTTTGATGGATATAGTTATATGGTACAATGTTATGATTATATTAATCATCAAATAATAATCATATGATGTTCTTTTATTGAATCTTATCATTTTATTATTTTCATTTAGTACCATTGAAATAATAAAATGATTTATTTCAATGATAATTTATCATACTATACCATTTGATGCCCTTAATAGCAAGAAATTTCAATTTCGCGCACAAAGTTGATTTGAGGTTTATCCTCTAATCTTCCATTACTATTCCTACATTTTATCTTATATGAAATCCAATATCATCATACACAAATCAATTATAACTCTAAATAAAAAGATTGGCGATGAAAATTAAATAAATTAAGGCTAGCATAAATGTCCAATTCAATTTCTTTGAATAATTTGCAATATTTATCATAATCCTTTAAGAACATTTTAATAAATTTAGTTAATTTCTTGTCTTGCATTGTATCAATAGCATTTAATATATTAGTTAAATTTATATTTTTTGGTTTTATTTTATTAAATTTCTTAATTATTATATCCTTAAAATTCTTAACATCTTTGACTTTAGCATTTTTCATTATTCGATGATTATTTTCATATAGTTCTAATAAATTTAAATCTGGTTCTTCATCTTTTGAATTATATGGTTTGAAATTATATTTCCCATACCAAGTATGCCCTGTTAGTAGAGTATACATTCTAGATAATGGAATATGCTTTCCATGACAATATTTAAAACTATTATCAGTTAATACCGCCCTTTTAATTTTTAAATCCTTCTTATATTTTTTAAGGAAGTTTATTATTAACTGTAATAGTATTGAACCACCACGTTTATATACCTGACCTTCAATTATACAACCACTAATATTTGAAATAGTTTGAATCCATGCATAATCTGTCCCATGATTGATAAAAAATATTACACAATCTAAATCGTTATCTCCAATAATTGAAAACGTTGTCATATTTATATCTTTAATGATATTGATTTTAAAATTAAATCCCTTAAATTTTACATTTGTGTGCCTAACTTTTCCACCTCCTATTTGATAATTTTTAAAGAATTTACTGAAATAATAATAATTATCATCAATTATTTTGCTTTTAATGATTGAATTGTTTGAGATTTTTAATTTTTGTAATAAGTCATCTAATTTTGCAAACATAGTAATTCCGAATGATGTCATTGTTTGGATGTCTAGTTTATACTTATATACCTTAAAAATAATTTTTATAATTTGTTAGTACTCACTTGTTTAAAATTAGATTTTTTAAGGTAATCTGTAAAATGAAATACTAAAATAAACTAATATTTGCTTTTTAATGATTATAATATTATAGTACAATGTTATGATAATATTAATCATCAAATAGCAATAATATGATGATCTTTATTGAATCTTATCATTTTATTATTTTCATTAAGTACCATTGAAATAATAAAATGATTTATTTCAATGATAATTTATCATACCATACCATTTGATGCCCTTAATAGCAAGAAATTTCAATTTCGCGCATAAAGTTGATTTGAGGTTTATCCTCTAATCTTCTATTTCTATTCCCAATGTTTAATTTTATAGTTTGGAATCCAATTATTATAAAAATATGAAATAAAAACAACCTACTTAAAAAACTATAAATACTAATAATATAAGAATGTCTAAAAAGAAAACATTCAGAAAAGTAGATATTTCAAATAAAAATTCTAAAATTACAATCTATAAAATTAATCAAATTATCAGAGCAAACAAAGATAAACTAGAAGATTATGAAAAGCTTGATGATGTTTCCAAACTCAAAAAGGGCAATTTCATAAAATATATTCGTCTAGACAAAGAGAAAGCCCAAGCTAAGTTAAGTCATGGTGGAAAAGTTATTGATATTAAAAAGAAGCCAAATAATGATTATATAATTAGACTTGTCAGCAATGTAACATATGAATGGAATATCTTGTACTCAAATGTTGTAATTTTTTATAAAACTAAAACTGTTCTAGAACTAAGACGGGAGAAGGTTAAAAAATGGAAAGAGGATTTTAAGAAACGAGATCCGCAAGGATATAAAAAATGGTTAAGGGAGAAAAAAAGAAAGCAATCGGGGAAGAAAATATCAAAAAGGAAAAAATCAATAAAATCAAAAAAATCAAAAAAGAAAAAGTCAAAGAAAAAATGTATTGAAAAAGTTTATAGATTAGTTGATATTCCATACTATGCAGATAGATGGTTAAAAAATAAAATGTCATATGCTTTTAGTATATTAGCAGCAAGAATGAAAAAAGATTTTAATGAATATGTTAATTTGTATAAACAAGACAAACGCTTCTTTGCATTTTGGAATAAACTTAATGAAGCAGAACAGTATTTTTTGGCTGATATATATGCTCTGGATGATAATTTATTTAGTTATGATGAATTAAAAAAATCTATTGAATATATTACTTGGGTTTCAAATAATATTGATATTAATAAATTATCTCATATTAATGGAAAAAATTATAATGATATATTAAATAATAATGCTTTTGATTTTGCAGAGTTTATATTTAATTCTAATGAAAATGAATTGGCAAAATTAAACTTATAATTATCCACCTTGTTCCTTTTTCGCCCATATTATAATGGTTACTAAAAATGTTAAATAATATGGGAGCTATAGCAAAATATCATAGTATGGTGAGAAAAGTCCATTTAGGTGTTTAAACTATGGAACCATGCTATAAAATGTATTATTATGGGATTGTTTGTCTGGAAGCATTATATGGTCTTCGATTTAACTTTATTAAATCACAAAGATGTTTAATTTATTAATTAAACAAACATCATTTATTATAACATGTTTGTGTTAATTTCAAAATTACAACAAAATATATTGCCTAATAGTATCCTTACCCATTTAAAAGATTGAATAATATTATATTTTATTTAAATTAGTCATACTATCTAAATAAAAAATATTATGGAATTAATAAAATACAAAAACAAATATCTCAATCAAATTAAATGTTATCAACAGAACAATAATCTATTTAAAGACCATTATGTATACGAAATGCTTTGGGCTATCGAACTAAATCAGATATTGTGGGATGATCTACCACCTGGGTTTGATGACGATTTTGAGTTACCACACACTCTTGATTATGGTGTTGATCTTATTAATTTTGACTATAATAAATGTACACAGGTTAAAAAATATGGCAGTAATTCATCTATCACTTGGTCGCATATATCAAAATTCAATACATATGGTAAAGATATTTTAGAAATTAATAATCTCATTTTAGCCACTACCCCAGATGCTAAAATTGATAAATTGGCAAAAGTTAAACTAATTGATAAAGGTAAAATAACACTCGTAAGGCAAGATTTTGATGAACTTATGAAAAAAGTATTAAATGAAAATAAAATAGTCCAAATTAATAAACCTCAAAAACCTATTATTGTAAAACGGCAATATTTATTACAATGCTACAATATATTTAAAAATAGTAATAAGCAAAAATTAAATTTTCAATTGCCATGTGGTACAGGCAAGACTTATATTATGTTATACATTATCAGGCATGATATAAAAGATAATCCTAATAACAAATACCTAATATTGTGCCCATGGATCAGTTTGGCAAAACAAACTTATGAACTATTTACTCATTTTAAAAATATAAATCCATGCTTTGTTGGTAATGGCAAACATAATATACCGGATGAATCTAATGTTATCATTTGTGTTTACAATAGTGTAGAATATGTAATGAATATGGAATACAAATTTAAATTTATAGACGAAGCACACCATTTAGAAAATGAAGACTCTAAGATAAGAGAAAAAATAGATGGAATAAAAGCAGAAAAGGAAGCTAATTGGTCCGCTACGTTCTATGATCAGGATAATCTTGATTATAATTTTCCTATGGATAAAGCAATCGAAGGAGGATATATAACGGATTATAAACTACATATTGAATATTTTACTTCAGGCGATAAAACAAATGCATTAATCGAGATGATAAAAGATAATATTAATTGGGCACCTATGTTCATATATTTCAATAGTGTAGAAAAATGTATTAAATTTACTGCAATGCTTAATAAAATAAATATAAAAACTAACTATTTAACTGGCAAATGTAGTGTTGCAAAAAGAAAAAAAGTTAGAAATGGAATTATTAATAGTACATTGAAAGTGTTGTGCTTATGTGGTGTCTTTAATGAAGGTGTATCAATTGATAATCTTCAAACAGTTATTTTTGGTGATCTTAGATATTCACAAATCAATAGAATCCAGATTGCTATGAGGGCAAATCGATTATATGACGATAAACCCTTTTACAGAATAGTTTTACCAGTTGTTGATGGGGATTTGAATGAGAAAGATGTAAAAGATTTAATTCAAACATTCAATAGTATTGATCCTAGGATTAAAAGAGCAGTTGAAAGAAAATCAGAAACACGAATTGTTGTTAAAATTAATAACAAGAATATTGATAATGAAGATGCAAAATTGTTGTATGAAGAAATCTATGATAGAATTGGTAATATATTAGAAAGTGGGATGACGTGGGATGATAAAAAGGAATTATTGTTTGAATTTTGTGATGAAAATAAAAGGGTGCCAAAACATAAAGAAAAATATAAAAATCAAAATATTGGCCTGTGGTTACAAAATCAAAAAGGGAAAATAAATTCAAATGAAGATGATTTGTATAAAAAACTAGTAATCAATGAGTATGTTAAAGAATCATTAGATGAATATTTAGATCCATGGAAAAAATGGAATGAGTGGAAAGATTTACTATTTGAATTTTGCGATAAAAATAGTAGAGTCCCAGCTAATAAAGAAAAATATAAAAACCAAAATATTGGCCAATGGTTACAAAGCCAAAAAAATAAAATAAATTCAAATGAAGGCGAATTATATAAAAGACTTATGATTAATCAATATGTTAAAGAATCATTGGATTATTATTTAGATCCATGGAAGAAATGGAATGAATGGAAAGATCTATTATTTGAGTTTTGTAATAAAAATAGCAGGGTTCCAACTGTTAATGAAAATTATAAAAGTAAAAATATTGGTAGATGGTTGCATACTCAGAAAGAATTAATAAATTCAAATACAGATAAATTATATACAAAACTAATAACTAACAAATACATTAAAGGCTCACTCAATGATTATTTGGAATATTTAGATAAGAATAAAGATAAAGTAAAATTGAAATGGGATGAATGGAAAAATTTATTATTTGAATTTTGTAATAAAAATAATAGGGTGCCAATTCGTAAAGATAAATATAAAAGCCAAAATATTGGTGGATGGTTACAAAATCAAAAAGGTAAAATAAATTCAAATGAAGATGACTTGTATAAGAAACTAGCTACTAATGAATATATTAAGCAATCACTTGATGAATATTTGGAACACAAAAAACAAAATAAAGATAAAGTAAAATTAAAATGGAATAAATGGAAAGATTTATTGTTTGAATTTTGTGATATTAATAAAAAATGTCCAATCAGCAGAGATAAATATAAAAATCAAAATATTGGTTCATGGTTGCAAGATCAAAAGAAGAAAATTAATTCAAATAAAGATGAGTTGTATAAGAAATTGGCTGTTAATGAATATATTAAGCAATCACTTGATGAATATTTAGATCCTTGGAAAAAATGGAATAAATTGAAAGATTTATTGTTTAAATTTTGTGATATTAATAAAAAATGTCCCAGCAATAAAGATAAATATAAAAATCATAATATTGGTTCATGGTTACAAAATCAAAAAGGTAAAATAAATTCAAATGAAGATGACTTGTATAAAAAATTAGCTGTTAATGAATATATTAAGCAATCACTTGATACCTACCTTCAAAGGAAATATAAATGATTTCGCCCCATATATAATGGTTACTAAAATGATAAATAATATGAAAGCTATAGCAAAACATCATAGTATGATAACAGATGTTCCATTGATATTAAACTACGGAACCATGCTATGGTAAGTATATTATTGGATGGTTTGTCTGAGAGCATTATATGGCATTCGATTTAACTTTGTTAAATCACAAAGATGTTTAATTTTAATTAAACAAACATTTACTAATCCCCATTGGCTGTTTCAAACTATTTTCAAATTATGAATGCATAAAAATTTTTATTCACTCATAATTATAGAGCCAGTCGTTCCTTCGATTGTATTTTTTCAATTGGTATTTATCTATTGACAAACTGGTATACTAGAATCTAGCGACCGGGTCCTCACTCCGATCTACCTTCCAATCTACTTAACAATCTACACTAATAGACTAGATTAAAATTTTCTATATATTTTTATTTTTAAAAAAGTGCGTTTATCTCCCCATTGTTTGGGATACCATTATTTTCACGATTGAAATTTATTGTTCGCTAGCACATTTAAGTGGTGTAATTGATGGTAACAGTGAGAATCAAAGCACTCATAATTATATCCAGGAGTAACCTTTATTGCATTAGATCTATTCATCCTCGTGTATTAGTAAGTACTATTCGCCAGTGTTTGATCAATAGTACTATATCATTTTAATGGCCATCAACTAATAGAAAAACTAAAGTTTTTTGCTGTTAAATGTATCATAAAATGATACCATACTATGGGGCCCTCAATAAATCTATATATTTTTAAATAACATTTTCAAACGCACCAAAAAGATATTGATATTTTAAATTTATTGAAATAGTTAAAATTGAATAATACAATTAATAAATGATCAATTTGCAATAATATAATTAATAAACTATCAATTTGCAATAATGGGCACTCAATTATCAAAAAAAAAATAAGTTAGAGAATCAAAATTCATCAGAATCTTTGGAATCAGAAAGTTCATCTGAATATGAAAACGTTCGAATATGTAATTGTGATATATTTTGCGATTGTAATGGAACAATGTGTACGTGCAATACGTGGTTTGATGGAGAATGCAATTGTAATTGTTCTTGCAATAAATAAAAATAAAGGGTATTTAACTAGAAAACATATTAAATAAATCACCATGTAGTAATCATTAACATGAAGAGCTAGAAGAAGTTGAGTCAGGATCGATCATGAACCCGATTAATTTTTTTTTTGGAATTAGATATTTATACAAACATATTAATCCTATTACATAGGTAATCATCCAAAGGATCATCCAAACCATACCATATATAAACGGATAGTAATAGTATCTACCACTATCCCTTAGATCATCAATTAAATGGAAAGTCCTAATAAATGTTATGGTATTGTAAACACCAGTGAATCCTCCAATTGGAGCAAAAAAATGATCCCCATACCAAACCATCTACGTTAAGCTTTGTGCGGATAGACATATCAAGTTCTGTCATAGCATTTTTCTCATCATCACTAAACCTATCAGCATTACACTTGTAGCCATATTCAATAAATCCAGCCATCAATGCAAAATTTAGAATCAACCAAAGAATCAACCATAATACAATAATACATTGCATATCATCAAAATCCTTATCAAAAAGTCCTTTTTTATTTAATCGATCTTTATGAAATATCTTAATAATTACAGGTATTGATAGCAAGATCCTCAAACAATAACATGAAATTAATGCATACCTTGTCAATGAATTCATATTATTAATATGATAATCGCTAAATAATTCATTAATAGCTAATAAATCCATTACCACCGGTATTGGACTAGCTATTGCAGTCCATAATACTGTTTTACCATTAGCTGATAGATCGTTAGTTGCCATTATTTGAAATACTACTCCAAATGAACTTATGATAAGAAATGTAATTCCACATATTATTGTGAATGCTGTGAATTTTGTATATTTTGTAATCCTATACAAGTGAATTATTGAAATATATGAATTAAATATGTTTTATTATATTTATTTCAATTTTTAATTTGCTCCAATTTTTCTAAATATATAATTGGCCACCTAATATCCTTTTTACTGGATAAAGCATTTTAATTCAGCGGTTTACTAATATGATGTTATTATTCTAAACCTTCATCTGTTATTTTATTACAACCATTCAAATAAATTTTATGAACACCTTTTAAATGTTTTAAGCCTGCATCTGTTATATTATTACAACCACACAAGTCAATTGTATGAACACCTTTTAGATGTTTTAAGCCTGCATCTGTTATTTTATTACAACCATTCAAATAAATTGTATGAACACCTTTTAGATGTTTTAAGCCTGTATCTGTTATTTTATTACATTCTCCCAAAATAATTGTATGAACACCTTTTAGATGTTTCAAACCTGCATCTGTTATATTTTTACAAAAATCCAAATTAATTGTATGAACACCTTTTAGATGTTTCAAACCTGCATCTGTTATATTTTTACACCCATCCAAATCAATTGTATGAACTCCTTTTAGATGTTTTAAGCCTGCATCTGTTATTTTATTACAACCATTCAAATAAATTGTATGAACACCTTTTAGATGTTTCAAACCTGCATCTGTTATATTTTTACCCCAAGTCAAATCAATTGTATGAACACCTTTTAAATGTTCTAAACCTGCATCTGTTATTTTATTACATTCTCTCAAATTAATTGTATGGATACCTTTTAGATGTTCTAAACCTGCATCTGTTATATTTTTACAAAAACCCAAATAAATTGTATGAACACCGTTTAGATATCCCAAACCCGCATCTGTTATATTTTTACAAAAACTCAAATTAATTGTATGAACACCTTTTAGATATCCCAAACCCACATCTGTTATATTATTACAATCCCGCAAATCAATTGTATGAACACCTTTTAGATGTTTTAAACCTGCATCTGTTATATTTTTACAAAAACTCAAATTAATTGTATGAACACCGTTTAGATATCCCAAACCAGCATCTGTTATATTTTTACAAAAACTCAAATTAATTGTATGAACACCTTTTAAATATTCTAAATGAAAATCAGTTATTTGATATCTATAATCAGACAATTCGAATTTAAATAGTCTTTTATTTATTTCAAAAGCTATATTCCAATCTTTACAAACCATTGATGTTCTTGCCAAACTTTTTGTATCCAAATATTGGAAAATCTCACCTAATATGTCATATGGTAGATCTTCCATATTTGTTATTATTAATTAATAATTAATGTGAATTAAATATTAATAAATCAAATTTTTAATTATTAAATTACAAACATCAATATATGCCTAATATTTATTTTGGATTAGCCACCTGATATCCTTTTCCGCTGGGCAAAGTAGTAAAATATTTATGAAAAATATTTTACTTCAGTTAATGATAATATGACTTTACTATTCTATGGTATTATATACTTGCCCATAGTATGAATAAAAGTAATACTGGTATTCACTATAGTCTTTTAATCTTTTTGATGCTAATCTAATATTTGTAAAAATTGAAAATTATATATTTTAATGAATCGTTTATATCAACATTATGATTATATTTTTGGTATCAATTACTGAATTAAAATGCTGAACCGCCTTTGTGAGGAGAATATTGATGTTCTCCTCATCATCTTTGCCTTCGTTTTGAATTCTGACGACCCAAAGGACATTCTTCGCCTATTGTGGATTTCAAATAATCTCCGCCAAATAGCAATCATTGCTCTTGCCGACCGTCCAGCTAAATGGTGGGACAAAGATCGTCGGCATATTCTGCAGAAGAATATTTATCAAAGTCATCTTACATTTGATGATTGGCGTCATCGAATTGTCTTCCCACATGATATAATCGAACGCCTTCAAAAAAAATTAATTCTTTGCCCAGCATATAATTGCACAGTTGTAGCAACCGACCCAACAGAGCGCTTGACTTGTGGTGAACATGAATGTGGATATCCTGATTGTCCAATTCCAACTTCAGATTATGATATTGGATATGTTAAAATTTCATCATGCAAATTTCATCGTTGCAAGGCTATTACAGAATCTGGATATCGTAGTTGTTATAGTGTTATGGTCGTAGGTTCTGATCTTTGCGAAGAACACAAATGTGCATTATGCAAAGAGCGCTCCATTATCCCCGGCGGTTATTGTAAGTCTCATATGGATGAGAATCCACGGGATATGTGTAAATGTGGCCGCAAACTGACATATTGGGGAGGCTATGAATGCCGATGGTGTGAAACCCGATGTATGACTCCGGGATGTGATAATCCGCGTGAAAATGATTACTTGGTTCACTATCATGAAAAATTTTGCTATAGTTGTTTAAATGGGTTATAGCTAACTTGTATTTTTATTTATCCAGATAATAATGATAAATAAAATGGAAATATAGCAAAATGTCATAGTTTGGTGGTAAATGTTCCATTGGATATTAAACTATGGAACCATGCTATGATCTGTATTATTAATAAAAAACATAACAATATAATAATTGTTATGTTTTTTATTAGGTGCAAAATGATTGCGTCGTGGGTTCAGAAAATTTGCTTGGTTTTTTAATGAGAACCATCTCATTTGACTTGCATGTGCGAAACATGAAAGTTAACGATGTATGCATTATCTAAAGTATATTGGGTCTACGAACTTCATATTATGTAATTTACAGGATAAGTCGAAGAAACCCAATGACTTTAGATAATCTGATCTATTTCTAGGATCATCTATTTGCATTTATACACCTAATATTATACAATATATTTATTAATAACAATAAATTAATAAATCAATTTTTAATTAAATATGTGCCATCCTAATTGATTCATTTATAAATATAAATACTCAATTTATAAGCCAAATTGCCCAATAATATAAAAAAAATTGAAATATTAAATATTTGTGTCATCCTTTATAAAAGACCTTATATTAAGTTTCTTTGATTAATATCTTTGGAAACAATGCCGGCCTCTGAAAGTTCTACGCCCCGTGTCAGTTCTACGCCCTCTGCGCCAAAAGATTCTGTCACACCAAGCGCTTCTGGCTCTGAGAGTAAGTTTTATGTATGTGATGCGACTGTTCCATGCGATCATAAGCGCATCGGCGAGGTGTCAATGGGTGCTGCAAAAGAAATAGGAGGGAGGCCTTGTCAGGAAGATATGGTGCACATGGATGAAAACACACAATCCGCTACTCTATGTGATGGACATGGTGGAGACTATTTTTCCAAGAGGCTTGTTAGCGAATTTTGGGATCGAGTCGTTGCTCATCCGGATTATCCAGAAAATGTGAAAAAGGCAATTGAAGACACATGTGTTAAGCTCGATGAAGAGTGTCTTCAAACCAGCAGTGATGAATACAAACAGGTTGGAACTACACTTACTGCTGCCCAAATCTTTAACGACAAACTATGGCTTGCTTGGGTTGGGGACAGTCAAATTGTTGTTGCCCAAAATGGTGAAATGGTATTTTTATCAAAACCTCACAATACGAAAAACAGTGAGGAGCTCCAACGTGTCAAAGAAGCAGGAGGAACGATTATTGCTCGTAAATTTGCATCCAAAATTGGACACCCCGTTTTGAAAGATGCATGCACGATTTGCGTTACTCGGGCTTTTGGTAATCGCGTTTTCAAAGATTCTGAATACACCAATGGTTTACCGAGTGGCCTTATTCCAACACCGGAAATCCATGAATTCGATGCCAATATGTTCGACTTTGTCATTTTGGCCAGTGACGGATTTTGGGATAAAATTCCCCCTGAAGGTGCAGTGGATCGTGTTTACAAAAAACTAGCCACGGGCATGAATGTTCAAGATGTGGCTGATGAGTTGGTAGCTGCTGCTAGTGATTCCAGCGACAATGTGTCGGTCATCATTATTGCCAACTAGTGTGTTTTTATGGTCACTTTTGTAAATAATTTGTGTTGAAAATATAAACTATTCTCAGAACAAATTATATTATTTTTAATTCATATTTAACCAATTCATCTAATACATTTATATCTTGATCAAATGATGGATAATGTGGAATTGTTTGTATGGAAGATACATTTTTATTTTATCTTTGTTAATAATCTTTTCAACAAAATCATATTCTTTATGCTCATTTAATGTTTTTCTAATACCATTATCATACATATAACCAACCCATTGCAATTCAACATCATTAATATTGTTAGTTATCGATATATTTTCTAAATGTTTCTTGTCATATGACACTTGTATTATTGCTCTAATATCCTTATTTACAATATTTAGTTGATGATTCCTATTATACCTATTTATTGTATAAATTACATTACCATTATAACTAGTTTCATACTCAAGATTATGACAATCAACAATATCACCACATACATTTAATTTCATTAATTTAAATTCTGGCATTACATCTTTTTTGAATACAAATTTGATATTACTTATTGAATCAAAATTCCTGCTAAGAGTAATGTTAAAAGATACATTGTTGCCACTATATTCATAATCTCTTATTTTCCTGTTTTCCTTGCAAAGTGAAGAAACAATTTTTATTTCATCATTTGCAACAAGATATTCCAAAGATTTAACAGAATTATCAAAGAATTTATTAATATGGATACATTTTATACCATTGAGTTCATATTCTTCTTGTCCCTCTGAAGTATATTGCTTTGGTTCTGATGATATACCATGATAATATTGTATCCCCATCATACCACCAGCAAACTTAAGGAAATTATCCTTCCCATCATTCTGAACAAATGGCATTCTTAAAACAAATTCACATGTTTCTAACTTCTTTTTGACAGGTGCTTTAAAATCAACAACACTTTTTTGGGATCATAAAAGAAATTTTATAATCAGCAAATTTATTTCTAATTTTTTTAGATTCATAGCCTTTATCAGCTAAAATTAAATTATGGCATTTGTTATTATAAACAAAATGACACAAACAAAAATTACTATTGTAATTTTTTGTGTAGTTCAGAAGATTTTACTTTAGTAAAACCTCTTCCTGACAATCTTTAATATTATTTTCAACAAATGATAAGTCATGAACTGTTCCTTTATTAATAAGAACAGAAAGAGGAATTCCATGCATATCAGTTAATAAAGATATTTTATTGCCAT